>Ga0080027_10000705_pt1 | contig 14076 bp, 8 predicted proteins | sample OrgsoiDNA2013046_FD_70962 | JGI IMG/M metagenome (GOLD analysis project Ga0080027, IMG submission 70962) | Permafrost soil microbial communities from the Arctic, to analyse light accelerated degradation of dissolved organic matter (DOM) -... | ecosystem: Environmental > Terrestrial > Soil >... | reverse complement strand
GGCAGGAATCCCTGCGGCCGGAACCGGAGGGGGCAGCGCGGCCGCGGGCGGAGCACGTGCTTCGGGTGGCGCGGGCGGTGTGGCGAGCGTGGGCGGCGCCGAGGCGGCGGGCGCAGGTGGAAGGGCAACCGGTGGAACCGGGGGAGCACCGACCACCGGACCCTGCGCGGGTCTATGTTCCAATCCCGTCCTGGTGCCTACAGGCTCGAGCTTCCAGCCGGGGACCGAAGCGGCTTGCTGTCAGCTCACCGGCAATCCCAAAGGCATCGTTTGCGACGGCGTGCAGAGTCCCCGAACGCTCGCTGTGAACGGCACCTCAATCAGCTGCGCCGGAGCGGGCAGAATGCTCCCGGCCGCCAGGGCGGGTGGTTACTGCGTGGTGGTTTCATCGGGTGCCGTTACCACCTCGACCTATTTTTCCACTTACTGATCTTCCTTCCCTCGTGATGTTCGACCGTCAATCCGACGAGGAGAGGTGCGAGGGGCTCCATCCCCCGCCGAGCGCCTTGATGAGCTGGATGCTGCCCGCATAGCGCCGGGTGACGATCTCGGCCTGGGAGCGCTCGTTGGCGAGCTGGATGGTCTGCGCGGTCAGCACCTCGAGGTAGCTGGTCACTCCTCCCTTGTAGCGCTTGGTGCTGATGGCGAGCGACCGACGCGCCGATTCAACGGCCGAGCTCTCGGCGTCGGCTTCCTCGGCGAGGATTCGCAAGGCCGCCAGGTTGTCCTCGACCTCGCGGAACGCGTTGAGGACGCTCTGCCGGTAGGCCGCGACCTGGGCCTGGTAGGCGTCCCGCGCCTGATCGGTGAGGGCGTGGCGCCGGCCTCCGTCGAACAGGGTCTCGACCGCCGATGCGCCTGCTGACCAAAACAGACTGGAGACCTGGAACAAGGTGCCGAGCAGGCCGCTGTCGAGGCCGCCCGTGGCGCTGAGCGTGACGTTCGGATAGTAGGCGGCCACGGCGATGCCGATCTGGGCGTTGGCGGCGGCCGTGCGGCGCTCGGCAGCGGCCACGTCGGGTCGGCGCTCCAGGAGCGTCGAGGGAACGGCCGCGGGAATCACGGGGACGGTGACCGCCACGGGCGCGGAGGGGATGCTTAGCTCCGAGGGGGGCACGCCCACCAGGATGGCGATGGCGTGCTCGAGCTGCGCCCGCGCCACACCCACATCGATCGCTTGCGCCTTCACGCTGCGGTACTGGGTCTCGGCCTGGGCCACGTCCACCTCCGTGGCCACGCCGCCAGCGAGGCGCACCTGTGTGAGATGCAGGAAGTCGATGTCGCTGGCCAGGGTCCCCTCGAGAAGCTGCCGCTGGGTGTCGAGTCCGCACAGCTCGAAATAGTCGATCGCCAGCTCGCTGTGGAGACTGAGCGCCACGCCGGCGAGATCGGCGGCACTGGCCTCGGCGTTGGCCCTCGCTTGCTCGACGGTGCGACGAACCTGGCCCCACAGGTCCGGCTCCCAGAGGGCCTGGGCCTGCAGCGCGAAAGTATTGAACTGGTAGTGGGTGACACCACGCACCGTGTTCGGTTGGTTGTAGGACTCTCGGGTGTGCGTGGCGGAGGGCCCCACGGTCAGGGAGGGGAAATAGCCCGCGCGCGCCACCGGGACTTGCTCGCGCGCCTCGAAGTATTGAGAGATCGCCACCTTGAGGGTCTGGTTGGATACCGCGATTCTCTCTTCCAGCGCGTTCAACCGGGGATCGCCGAAGAGCTCCCACCACTTGCCGCGCAGCTCCCCGTCGCTCGGCTGGGCCTGCTTCCAGGTGCCGCTCGCCAGAGGAGGAGGCGGGGGTGGCTGTTCCTTGAAGGCCACGGGCACGGGCCCTGGTGGGCTGGGGCGCTGATAGCTCGGCCCCACCATGCAGCCGGTAAACAGCGCCACCGCCGCCATGACGGGGATCTCCGCCCGTGTGGCTCGACGGACCCGCGATCGCCGTGGCCGTCGCTTACTTGCGTCTTCCATCCGCCGCCGATTGGTCGTCGCCCTTGGCCGGTGCCTCCGGCTGAACGACCCGGACCGCCTCTCCCTCGATCAGGGAGTCGGGCGGGTTCTGGATGACGTCGTCGGTGGCTTGCACGCCGTTGCTCACCTCGACGGTCCTTCCGTCGTCGCGACCAATCGCGATCGGTCGCAGCGTGGCCCGGCCGCTCCGCACCACGCCCACGCGTAGACCTTCCGACCGGAAGATCAAGGTCGACACGGCAAGGATCAGGGTCGGATGGGCGCCGGTCAGCTTGAAGTGCACCTGCGCGTACGCGCCCGGGAACAGCTCGTGCTTGGCGTTGTCCACCTTCACCTCGACCAGCAAAGTCCGCGACGTGGGATCGATGGCGTTCGAGGTGCGGACGATCTTCCCCTCGAAGGGGCGGCCGGGATATTCCGACAGCGTGAGGACCGCCGTGACGCCGGGGGTGCAAGCTCGAGAATAGGCCTGCGGCACATTGACGTAGACCCGCAGCACGTCATCGGCGGCGAGGTGAAAGAGCTCCTTTCCAGCCCCGGCATCGATCAGCGTTCCCACGTCGACGTTCCGGGCGGTGATCACGCCGTCGAAGGGCGCCACGATGTTCTCGAAGCCGGTGAGCTGTCCCAGGCGCCGCACGTTGGCGGCGGCCGCCTCGACCTGGTTCCCCGTCGAGCTGGCTTGCGCCTTGAAGTTGTCAGCGTCCTGCTTGGACACGGCGCTCTCCTGCAGAAGTCCCTGGTAACGATCGGCCTGGGCCTGCGCATATTTCGAGTTCGCCCGCGCCGTCGCCAGATCGGCCTGGGCCTGGGCCAGTTGTTGATCGATCTCGGGGCTCTCGATCAGGGCCAGGCGCTGTCCCTTCTTGACGTGCGCGCCAATGTCGAAGCTCCACTTCTTGAGGTAGCCGCTGGTCCGGGCATAGATGGGCGAATCGGTGAAGGCCTGGATGTTTCCCGGCAACACGACGTCTTGTGAGAGCTTGCCCACCTTCGGCCTTGCGACGAGCACGCTGGGCGCGGCCAGCGCATCGGTCTGCCGTTGCAGGGTGGTGCGCGCCCGAACCCGGGGGACGATCCCCAGGATGGCCAGGACGATGGCCCCGGCCACCAGCGCCAGGCCGAGGACCACGGCCTTTCTCCCGGAAAAAGGTGCCTGGTTGCCTAGCGCTGGCGGGTCCGAGGTATGCGTCATGATTGCGAATCTCCGGCGGTGCGTGCTCTGGTGCCACCGCCCTCGGTCGGCTGCGCTTCCGAGTGCGATTGCGATTGTCGGCGGCCTTCCTCTGTGCGTGTGCGGCCCTCTCGTGCGCGCCGGCGACGTTCCCGTCCGCCGTGCAAGACGTTGAAGAACGCGGGAACGAAGAACAGCGTCGAGACGGTCGCGAAGATCAGGCCGCCAATCACGGCGCGTCCGAGCGGCGCGTTTTGCTCACCGCCGTCGCCCAGTCCCAGCGCCATCGGCACCATCCCGATGGTCATCGCCAGGGCCGTCATGATGACCGGGCGAAAGCGGACAAAGCCAGCGTTCAGGGCCGCCGTGCGCGCGTCGCCGCTCAATTCGGCGAGCTGCTCGCGAGCGAAGCTGATCACCAGAATGGAATTGGCCGTGGCCACCCCCATGCACATGATGGTGCCGGTCAGCGCGGGGACGCTGATGCGGGTGTGGGTCACGAACAGAAACCACACCACCCCCGCCAGCGCAACCGGCAGCGCCGAGATGATGATGAAGGGGTCGAGCCAGGACTGGAAGTTCACCACGATCAGCAAGTACACCAGGACAATGGAGAACAACAGGCCCCCCAGGAGCCCGACGAACGAGCTGCGCATGGTCTGCACCTGGCCCCGGATGCTGATCTGCGAGCCTCGCGGCAGCTCGCTCTTCGACGCGTTGATGATCGCCTCGATCTTCTTGTTCACGCTGGCCAGATCCGTGTCCACGACGTTGCCATAAATGTCCAGGAGCGGCGCAATGTTGTAGTGCGAGACCGTACCCACCACCGCCCCGCGCTGGATCGACGCCACGTTGCCCAGAATCTGCACCGGCTGGCCGCGCATGGGGGTGTTGGCGGGAACGGCACCTCTCTGGTTCGCGCCCGCGCCGCTGCCAGCGCCCGCGGCCGCGGCCGGCGTGGCAGGCGCCGCCGCGGGGGTGAGCGGAATGTTCTCGAGATCCTGGAGGGTGTTGAGCGAGTACTGCGGCGCCTGCACTGCGATGCTGTAGCTCACCCCGTTCTTGGGGTTCAGCCAGAAGCTCGGCGAGGTCTGAAAGCTACCGCTGGTGGCGGTGAGCAGGCTGCTCGCGACGTCCCGCTGCTGCAAGCCCATCTGCAGGGCCTTGGTGCGATCGACGTCGATCATGAGCTCGGGATTGTCAGCCGGCTGCTGGATGCGCAGATCGGCGGTCCCCGCCACGGTCTTGATCTTGTCGAGCAGCTTGGTGGCGAAGGCGCGGTTGCCCTTCAAGTCGTTGCCGACGATCTGGACGTCGATCGGGGCCGGCAATCCGAAGTTCAGGATCTGGGTGATGATGTCCACGGGCAACTCATAGAACGTGACCCCCGGAAAGCGCTCGGTAAGGATGGTCCGGAAACGCTGGACGTACGCGGCGGTGGGGTGGTGCTTCGGCGCCAAGGATACTTGAATGTCGGCGTCCGCTGGCCCGACCGGCGCCGAGTTCGAGTAGGTCAGGTTGATACCGCTGTAGGGAAGTCCGATGTTGTCGATGATCGTGACCAGCTCGTCCTGGGGAATGATCTCCCGGAAGGTGTTGTCGATCTGGTCGCAGAGATTGGCAACCTCCTCGATCCGCGTCCCGGTATGAGCGCGCACGTGAATCTTGAACTGGCCGCTGTCGACCGAGGGAAAGAAGTCCTGACCCAGGAAGGGGTACAGGAGCACCGCAGATGCCACCGCCAGGCCGAAGAACGAGATCAGGAACAGCTTGGAGTGGGAGACACACAGCTCGAGGATCCCGTGATAGCCGCCGCGAAATCTCTCGAACACGTGCTCGAAACCTCGTTGAAACCGCACCAGGACGTTGCGGCTGGTGCGTCTTTTCTCCTCGGCGGCGGCGTCAGGCTGCCGCAGCAGATACTTGGCCATGGTGGGGACAACGGTTCGCGAGAGGACATAGGAGGCCAGCATCGCGAAGCAGACCGCCTCGGCGAGCGGGACGAACAGGAACTTGGCCACGCCCCCCAGGAAGAACATCGGCACGAACACGATGCAGATCGCGATGGTCGACACCAGGGCCGGGACGGCGATCTGAGAGGCGCCATCCAGGATGGCGTGCTCGATCTCCTTGCCCTGGTCGAGGTTGCGGTTGATGTTCTCGATCTCGACGGTGGCGTCATCGACCAGGATCCCCACCGCGAGGGCCAGCCCCCCCCAGCGTCATGATGTTGATGGTCTCGCCGAGGGCAGCCAGCGCCAGCAGCGATGAGAGAATGGCCAGGGGGATCGAGACCGCGATGATCACGGTGCTGCGCCAGCTTCCCAGGAAGACCAGGATCATGAGGGCCGTCAGGCAGGCGGCGACGATGGCCTCGCGCACCACCCCGTCGATGGCCGAGCGAACGAACACCGACTGATCGGCCAGCGGCGTGACCTTCAGGTTCGAGGGGAGCTGCGGCCGGAGCACCTCGAGCTTGTCGCGGATCCCCTTCACGATGTCGAGCGTGGAGGTCTCGCCGGTCTTGATCACCGACAGCAGCGCCGCGCGCTGGCCATCGACGCGCACGATGTTGGACTGGGGCGGGAACCCGTCACGGACGTGGGCCACGTCGCGGATGAAGACCACCGCCCCGTTGGCGGCGCGCACCGGGAGATCGTTCAGATCGTCCAGCACCGCGGGCGAGCTGTTGGTCTCGATCTGATAGTCGAAGGTCCCGATCTTGGCGGTGCCCGAGGGCAAGATCAGGTTCTGGGCGGCGATGGCGCTCGAGACGTCCGCGGGGGAGAGACCCCGCGATTGCAGCGCCGGCAAGTTCAGGTCGACCTGCACCTGTCGCTGCTTGCCACCATAAGGGTAAGGAATGCCGGCGCCGTCGACCGTGACCAGCTGGGTGCGGATCGAGTTCAGGCCGTAGTCGTTGAGCTGCTGCTCCGAGAGCCCCTCGCCGGAGAGGCCGAGCTGAAGGATCGGGACGCTGGAGGCGCTGTACTGGACGATGAGGGGGGGCGTGGTACCAGGGGGGAGCTGTCGAAGCTGGGTCTGGGCGATGGCGGTGACCTGGGCAACCGCGTTCGCGATGTTGACCTTGGGCTGGAAGAAGATCTTGATGACGGCGATGCCGTTGAGGGACTGCGATTCGATGTGCTCGATGTTGTTGACGGTGGTGGTCAGTGACCGCTCGCTCGACACGGTGATGCGATCCGCCATCTGCTGCGGGGCCAGGCCGGTGTATTGCCAGACCATCGCGACGACCGGAATGTTGATGTTCGGGAAGATGTCCGTGGGCGTGCTCACCGCGACGAGCGGACCCAGAATCATCAGGACCAGGGCCAACACCGCAAACGTGTAAGGTCTGCGGAGAGCCAGACGAACTATCCACATATCGTTTCAGCTCCCTGCCACCGACTGCTATAGCAAGCAGGCGGACGATAGGACAGAGGGCTTCCTCCCCACGAAAAAACGGGCGTCAGCTTGCGCCAACACCCGTTCGTTCGAGCTTCTGGGTCTGTCGTGGTCGACTACATCTGGACGCCGGGCTGCCGGCTACGGAAGGCGTCGCTCATCAGCACCGAGCGAATGATGCTCGGCAAGCTACCGTCGGTGGCTGTGGCCTTTGCCGAGAGGTAACCGATCCACTGGCCATCGCTCGCCTGATCCAGCAGGCGGCCGATCGCGAAGATCATGAACTTCTGAGTTACACACTGCGGCAACCGCGGGTCCTTGGACATGATGTCGGCGAGCTGTACGGCCCCGCTGAAGCTGGTCCCATCCGGCAACATGCCCGTCGAATCGACCGGCGCACCCGAATCCATGGTCCGGTAGGCGCCGACCGCATCGTAGTTTTCGAGACCGAAACCGATAGGGTCCATCAGGTTGTGGCAGACGCTGCAGGCCGGGTTGGCGCGGTGAGCCTCCAGGCGCTGCCGCAGGGTCTGCCCCGGCGTCGGCGTCTCGTTCAGTTGCGGCACGTTCGGCGGCGGATCCGGGACCACGTCGCAGAGAAGCCGACGGAACACGTACTCGCCACGCTTCACCGGCGAAGTACGATTCGGATAGGCGGTGGTCATCAGGAACGCCCCGAGCGTCAGCAGGCCCTCCCGCTGAGTCCCCGTGGTGTCCACCTTGACGAAGTCGGTCGGCGTGGTCGCTCCCGTGCGCGTGAGACCATAGTAGGCCCCCAGCGTCGAATCCACGAACGTGAAGCGAGAATTCAAGATGCCCGTGACATTCAGCGGGTTGTGCAGGAACTCCTGCATGTACCGCCGAGACTCGGCCTTCATCGAGAGCCCTATTTGCGCGGTGTACTTTGGATACAAGGTCGCGTCGACATCGTGAGCGTCGCTGGCCACGTCGAGCCACTTGGCCGAGAAGTTATCGAGCATGGTGTCGGCGCGGGGATCAGCGAGCATCCGATCCAGCTGAGACTTCACCTGATCGTCGGTCGAGAGCTGCCCGGCGTCCGCCGCCGCAGACAGCGTGGCGTCCGGCATCGTGCTCCACAGCGAGTACGAGAGACGGGTCGCGAGCTCGTACGCACTGAGCCTTCGAACGGGTCCCGCCAGGGGATCCGGATCCATCTCGAGCTTGTAGATGAAGTAAGGCGAGAGCAGAACTCCCGTCAAAGCCGCCTTGATGCCGTCGACGGGGGTCAAGCCCAGCGTCTTGGCGGTGGTCATCGGCGCCATCAGTGCCGTCACCTCGTCCGTGGTGGCCGGCCGGCGCCAGGCCTTCCGGGCGAACGCGCTCAGGATCGTCTTGGCGCAAGTGTCCCCGCCCGTCGTCACGTCGCAGGTCACGACGGTCTTCTGTCGAGTGGCGTCGGCGAACAGATCGGTGATCAAGCTGGTGGCGGAGGACTCGTAGTTGTCGACGTACTCGGGAGCGAGGCTGAGCGCCGAGCCGACGGTGTCGAACTCGGCGCCGAGATCATCCCCGGGGAACATATCCGCGGGGGTCAGCTTGGTTCCCAGCAGATCGGCCACGGTGTTGTTGTATTCCGGCCGATTCAGGCGTCGCACCACCATGTAGCCGGGGCTCGCCGGCGCATTGGCGGGAACCGTGACGACCGGGGTGGCAGAGCTGGCGATTGACCCAGCGGGAGGTGTCATACCCGCCGGGGTCCCGCCTCCCCCGGTCACCACGCCGCCAGAAGGCGCTCCGGGCGTGGCACCGCCAGAGGTGAGCCCTGGCGTCATTCCGGATGAGCCGGAGCCGACTGGTTGACTCCCCCCCCCTGTCTGGGTCCCCGTCCCACTCTTTCCAACCGACCCCGTACAGGCCGAGGACAGGAGGATCGCAAGACCCGCGCCGGCGAACAGGCCTTTATTCAAGCGTTCCATGCGAGCGCCTCCTTGCCGTCGTTTCCGAACGACGTCACTTTCACATCGAAGAGATTGAGAAGCTGAATGTAGAAGTCACCGTAGGTCTTCACGTTCGTGTAGTCCGTCCCAACTGCGTTGGGGTACTGGACGAGTCGATTCGGCTTGATGAGCCCGCCAAGCGAGCCGAGAACCATCGTCGGGAGATTGTCGTGATTGTGACGGTTGCCGTCGCCAATCTCGCTGCTGACCACGATGGCTGAGTTGTAGAGCATGTCGTGGCCGTCGGCGTCGATGGCCGCCTTCATCTTCTGAACGAAGGTGCTGATCCAGATCATCTTGTACAGGGAGATCTGATGGTACACCTCCATCAGGGATGTGTTGCCCGCGTAGTGCGAGGATTGGTGATCCGAGGTGGCACCTCCCGCGGCAGCCCCCGCCGTTGCGACCGCCGGCACGAAGCTGTAGTTTCGACTGGTCACCGCGTCGCCCAGCATGAAGGTGATGACCCGCGTGATGTCGCACTGGAACGCGACCGCGATCAGGCTGTGCATGAAGTCTCCCTGCGCCAGGTAGTCGGTGCCGGTGAGACCATTCTTGTCGATCGGGTTCTTGGCCGGGCCGGGAACCGTCGGTTGCGTGCAGGATCCCGGAGCAGGCGCGTTTTGCAGCTCCATCTCGAGTGAGCGGATGCCCGTGAAGAGCTGGTCGAGCTTGGCGCTGTCCGCCGGGTTCAGCTTGTTCTTGAGCGAGGCCTGGTAGGGCAGCACACTGTCGAGGACGCTCTTGCGCAGCGCCATCCGCATCTGAGCATCGCCGCTGCTGGCGGTCGGGCTGGTTCCCTGGAACAGCTTGTTGAACGCGGTCTGGGCATCGATGATCTTGCCGAGCGGGGTTCCAGCACCGACCGGGAAGGACATGGTCCCGTCCGCGTTCTTCATCGAAGGGGCGCGCCAGGAAATGTTCCGCGTGAAGTAGGTGCCGAACGAGTCGGTGGGCCCACCGTTCCCTGTGCCAAGCTGCAACGACGCGATGCCCTTGCAGCCCGTTTGAGCGTCGGCGATGATCTGGTCGACCGACATGCTCATTTGCTGCGAGTTGGGGGTCGGCATGCGCGCCGTCAGCAGGGCCCCGGCGCCGAGCGCGTGATCGCCGGTCACCCGGCGACGCTGCTGGTTTTCGAGGCCAGTGATGAACGTGATGTCCTGCTTGTAGGGCGCCCAGGTCGGCATCGTCGTGGGCAAGCCCCAACTGGTGCCGGAGCCGGCTCCCGTCGGGATGTGCTCCTGCATGTAGTGCCCATTGGGGAAGTGATAGAACATGAAGCGCTTGATGGGAGCGCAGGTGGCGGCCCCGGCGTTGGGGGACCACAGCAACGAGGGCAACATCGGAAGCGTGATCGTCACGCCCGCCGAGGTGAGGAACCGTCGCCTATCAAAACGTCCTATGTCCATTCCTGTCTCCTATACGACGTGAGCGATGGAAGCATTTGGCAGCGTGTTGTGTTCACGTGGGCGCTCGGGATGAAACATTTGATGAAGAGCAGTGACTCGACATGGATTGAAACCTCGCCCGAGAGCCTTGAAATCGTCACCTGGGTTGTGGTTCGGGTCGAACCGAATCGGTCTTACCGGCAGTGCGCAGATCTCCCGAAAATCCTAGTTGTTACTGCCGTTTATAAACCATTCGCCGCGACGCGTCGGCTGAATCCCGTTAGGTTGCGGGTACATCCGGGCGCACAGCGCCAAAACGTCGGGCGGCGACCGCCATCGGTCTCGTCGGCCGGTGCGCCCATCATCAGCAGGAGACGGCCCACAATGGGACAGTGCGGGGCGGAATTGGCACAGTGCGTCTGCCTTCCCTATGATTCCCTAGGGAATGCCCAGCGCCTTCTCGAGGTGCTTGACCACGCTGCGCGCGATCGTCACCCGTGCGAAGTTCTTGTCGTTGGCGGGCACCACGATCCAGGGGGCATGTCCGGTGCTGGTCCGATCGATCATGTCGACGGCGGCGCCCTGGTAGTCCTGCCACTTGTCCCGGTTCCGCCAGTCGTCGGGGGTGATCTTGAACCGCTTGTGCTCGATCTTCTGACGGCCCTTGAAACGGCGGAGCTGCTCTTGGCGATCGATCTGCAGCCAGAACTTGAGCACCACCATGCCCGAGCTCACGAGCTCGTGCTCGAAGTCGTTGATCTCGGCGTATGCACGCAGCCAGTCGGCCTCGCTGCAATAGCCCTCGATGCGCTCGACGAGGACGCGTCCGTACCACGAGCGATCGAAGATGGTGACATGTTTCTGGCGAGGCAACTGGCGCCAGAACCTCCACAGGTACGGCTGGGCACGCTCGTCCTCGCCGGGGGCGGCGATCGGGACAACCTGGAACTGGCGCGGGTCGAGCGCGGCCGTGAGGCGACGGATGGCGCCGCCCTTGCCAGCTGCATCCATTCCCTCGAAGGCCAGCACCAGCGAACGGTCGCCGAAGGCCTTGTGGCGCGCCAGCTCGGACAGCCGACCCTGCCACTTGGCCAGCTGCAGCTCGTATTTCCTCTCGGGCAGGCTCCGATCGAGCTCGAGCGCCGAGAGCACGTTCCGATCGTCGGGCGGCCGGGTGATGGGCGGCGCGTCCAGGTGCTTGTTGACGACCTTCTCGGCCAGACGTTTCTCGAGGGCCGCCAGGAGCTCCTTGCCCACCCGCAGGTGCCGGTAGTGGTCGTCGGTGCCGTCGACAATGCTCCAGGGCGCCCAGGCGGTGTTGGTCAGGCGGAGCACGTGACCGGCCACGTCCTGAAGAGCGTCATAGGTTCTGGTGCGCGCCCAGGACTCCTTGGTCACGCGCCAGGCGGTGCGCGGGTCCGACTCGAGCTGGCGCAGCCGGTGCTTCTGGCCCGCGCGCGTCAGGTGCAGCCAGAACTTGAGCAAGAGGGCACCTTCGTTCACGAGCATGGCCTCGAAGCGGTTGATCTCGTCGAGCCGCTTGTCGAGCTGGATCCGCGACATCTCGCCCTCGATGCGCTGGGTGATGGGGGTCGAGTACCAGGAGCCGGCGAAAGCGCCCATGCGCCCGCGGGGCGGCAGGGCGCGCCAGAAGCGCCACATGAACGGCCGCTCGCGTTCCTCGTCGGTGGGCGCGGTGAAGGCCAGGGTGGTGAGGTAGCGCGCGTCCATCCACTCGTAGAGCTGCGCCAGGGTCTCGCTCTTGCCAGCGCCGTCGACGCCGGAGATGAGCAGCAGCACGGGGAAGCGGGCCTGGGCGCGCAGCTCCTTCTGGGCGTCGAGCAACCGCGAGCGAAGCGAGTCCTCTTCCTTGTGAAAGGTTTTCCTGTCGACCGCGTGGCCGACCTCGGCGGACTCGAACATCGGGCCATGGTACCGCGCCGCGTGCGCGGCCGTCGATCTGCCGCATCCAGCGAGCGCGCCGTGCCGCCATCGGCGACCGCCTACAGGTCAGCATGATATACGCTGTCGTCGTGCTGCGGACCTGGCAGGGGATCGCCCGGGGTTCTGACCGGTGTTCAATTCAACAGTCGGAGTGACCATGAAGTCCATTCGGTTGGCAGGCATCCTGACGTCGCTGACCCTGCTCGTCGGGGCGGACATCGGGACGGCCAAGGGGGCGACCACGACGGCGAACACGACGGCGGTCATGGGGGCGACCGCGAAACATGGCAAAGGTGCAAGGTCCACGAAACCCGAGGACCTGGCCCAACGTGCCGCCGAGTCCTGGTTGAAGCGGGCGGATGCGGGCAAGTACGGCGAAATCTGGGAGCAAAGCGCGAAGGTGTTCAAGGGAGTCATCTCGAGGGCCCGGTGGGAGGAGACCATCTCGGGCATACGGCAACCGCTCGGGAAGCTGTCCTCTCGAAAGCTGCAATCCCGGCAGTACTCCGAAAATCTGCCCGGCGCGCCCGAGGGTAAATACGTGGTCGTCAAGTTCGACACCGTCTTCGAGCACAAGCCCTGGGCCGTGGAGACCGTCACCTCGATGCTCGATCCCGATGGGGTCTGGCGCGTCTCCGGCTATGTCGTTCTCTGACGGTGTCCACGAGTGGCGCACCGGCTGCCCGCCGGGCGGCAGCACCCATGCGAGGGGTTAGAACAGCCGAGATCCGGGGCGCCCTGCCGGTGGTCCTGTTGGCCGTCATGGGCGGATTGGCGAGCGCGGCGCGCGCACTCGCTTCGACCCCGACCCCAACTTCGATCCCGACTTCGATCGTCGGGGGCACCCACCCGCCGAGCATCGAAGAGGTCGAAATCGAGGCTGCGGCGGTGGGCGCGCCCATCTCGCCGCTCATCTACGGCCAGTTCATCGAGCACGTGGGCCGGGGCGTTTACGGAGGCCTGTGGGCCGAGATGCTGGAGGACCGAAAGTTCTTTTACCCGGTCACGGGCGAGGCGCCCGCCTGGGAGATGTTCACGCCGGGGATTCACAGCTGGGAGGGCGAAGGCCACCCTTACGAGCTGCTGATGCGGTCCCCCTGGATGATCCTCGGCGACAAGCGGGCGATCACGATGACCCACGCGGGTGGACCGAGCGGCGGGCCCACGCCGCAGCTCGAGCCTTCGGGCCCGCAGTCGGCCGTCGGGCTGATGCAAGAACGCTTGGCCCTGCGCGACGGACGCGACTACGTCGGACGAATCGTCCTCGGCGGTGATCTGGCGGCGGCTGCCCCCGTCGAGGTGAGCCTGGTCTGGGGCGGAGGGGCCAGCGCGCGCCAGACGATTGTCCTGAGCGGACTCAAAGGACACTCATTTCAGACCATCCCGCTGGCGTTCCACGCCGGCGCCACCACCGACAACGGCCGCCTCGAGATCGTGGCCCGCGGGACGGGCGGCGTCGTGCGGATAGGCGCGGTCTCGCTCATGCCCGCCGACAACCTGTCGGGCTGGCGCAGCGACACGATCGCACGCCTGCGGGAGCTCGCCTCGCCCGTTTACCGCTGGCCGGGCGGCAACTTCGTGAGTGGTTACGACTGGAGGGACGGGATCGGCGATCCCGATCGCCGGCCGCCACGCAAGAACCCGGCCTGGAAGGGCGTGGAGCCCAACGACGTCGGGCTGCACGAGCTCATGGCGCTATGCCGGCTGATCAATGCCGAGCCGTACGTCGCCGTCAACACCGGCACCGGCGGCCCGCAGGCCGCCGCCGATCTGGTGGCGTACGCCAATGCCGCCGAGAGCACGCCGCTCGGGCGCCTGCGTGCTGCGAACGGCCACCCTTACCCGTTCGGCGTGCGGCTGTGGGCGGTGGGCAACGAGATGTACGGGGAGTGGCAGCTCGGCCACCTGCCGGTCGACAAATACGTGGCCCGGCATCGCCAGATCGCCGCCGCGATGTGGGCGGTCGATCCGAAGATCTGGCTGGTAGGCGTGGGAGCGGTGGGGGACTGGAGCCGGACCATGCTGGCCCAGGCGGCATCCCAGATGACCTTGATCAGCGAGCACGATTACTGGCACGGCAGCGCCGATGTGGTCGCCCACGTGGCGCAGGCCCGCGAAGGGATCAGACGCATCGCCGAGGCCCACCGCGCCTACCGTCGGGACATACCCTCGCTCGCCACCAGGAACGTGCGCGTGGCCTTCGACGAATGGAACTACTGGTACGGCGCCTACGAGTAC
>Ga0080027_10000704_pt1 | contig 14082 bp, 13 predicted proteins | sample OrgsoiDNA2013046_FD_70962 | JGI IMG/M metagenome (GOLD analysis project Ga0080027, IMG submission 70962) | Permafrost soil microbial communities from the Arctic, to analyse light accelerated degradation of dissolved organic matter (DOM) -... | ecosystem: Environmental > Terrestrial > Soil >... | reverse complement strand
GAAAGCCACGTCGCCCAAAATTGACGTGGGCAAGTTCAAGGACCTGACCGGTGTGTCACGCAAGTACGCCATTCCGCTGCTGGAATATCTGGATCGGGAACGCGTGACCAGACGCGTGGGCGATGAGCGTGTGATCCTTTAATTTTGTCGCTTGCGCTCCAAACCGCTAGAGTGTTTCTTTTGTGGTTGGAACGTGAAGGCGCTTGGGGCAGCGGCCTCGACGCGCGTGGACGGCGCGAGGCCTTGTCGCTTGAATCATGTCGCTTGCGCTCCAAACCGCTAGAGAGCGAGGCTTGTGGTTAGGGTAAGTAGGCGCTTGTTGCAGCGGGCTCGGGACTTTGCTTTTGTCGCTCCGCTCCAAACCGCCTGAAGTGCGTTTCTCCTGGTCACATCGTCACGCTCCTGTTACAGCGGCCTCGGCGCGCAAGTCGGCCTCGGCCTTGATGTGCTCCCCACAATTTTTGTCGCTTTGCTCCAAACCGCTAGAGAGCTGAGCAAGTGGTTACAACAACGTGCTCCTGTTGCAGCGGGCTCGGCGCGTGTTCGGCCTCGCCCTTGATGTGCTCCCCACAATTCTTGTCGCTTCGCTCCAACCCGCCTGAAGTGCGTTTCTCCTGGTCGCATCGTCAGGCTCCTGTTGCAGCGGCCTCGGGACTTTGCTTTTGTCGCTCCGCTCCAAACCGCCTGAAGTGCGTTTCTCCTGGTCACATCGTCACGCTCCTGTTGCAGCGGCCTCGGGACTTTGCTTTTGTCGCTCCGCTCCAAACCGCCTGGAGCGTGTTTCTCCTGGTCACATCGTCACGCTCCTGTTGCAGCGGGCTCGGCGCGTGTTCGGCCTCGCCCTTACCGAGAGCGCCGTCATCGCGCGACATCGCCCGTGATCGGAAAAGCCAAAGGGTTTAACCGCAAAGGACACGAAGTAAGACACACGACGCAAGACAAAGAGCATTCTCGATAAAATTCCCTGAACCTGCATTTGTCACAATAGGCATTCTCGGGAGGGCATTCTAATGTCCGGTTTTGCCGTCCAGCAGATCGAGCATGTGGGCGAGCAGGCTGATGACTGCTTGCAGCGATTCCGTTGCGCCTTTGGGACTTCCGGGTAGATTGAGGATGAGAGTTTTGCCGCGGATGCCGCAGAGGCCGCGGGTCAGCGCGGCGAACGGGGTCTTCTTTGCACCTTCTGCACGGATACGCTCCGGTATGCCTTCGATTAACTTTTCTACCACGCTGCGTGTGGCTTCCGGCGTGACGTCACGAGGCGAAATACCAGTGCCGCCGGTTGTGATCACAAGCCGGCTCAGCTCACTGCATTCTATGATGCGTGCGGCGATCTGATCTTTTTCGTCGGGAAGAATGCTGGTATGGATCACAGAGAATCCAGCGTTGGTGAGAAGTTCGGCTACGGCAGGTCCGGAGAGATCAGTCCGTGCTTGCTGAAAGGAAGAATCACTGATGGTGAGGACGGCGACGGTTTTGGCCGAGGCAGAATGTTTTTTCGTGGCGGGGAGCAACTAGGCCTCGAGCACGTTTTCTTCTGTGTCGCGATTGGTTTCATCCAGAAGGCGAAGGCCTTCCAGCAGGAGTCCCTGGGTGGATTGCGTTACGGTCTGTTCCGTGCTGCTGCCCTTGAAATCAATTTCAAAAGTTCCGCCGGTCCAGGCAAGAACTTTGTAGACTGCTTCATCGCCCTTCAACTGGTCATACTGCGCGTGGTTGATCTGACCATCAGTAAAATACATGCGGCACGTGTCATTGTTGTTGGAGAGAGTGAGCGCGCAGGTTTTGCGGCCCATGTCCAACGACTGCAAGAGGTCGAGCACGTTCATCTGTTCCAGGCTGCCGCGCAAGACGGAATCACGCGGCGCTTCGCGGGCCATCTTTTCCAGCGAGATCTTATCGATCACCTTTTTGATCTTGGCGGAAGCTTCCTTGATGAAAAATGGCTTTTCAATAAAGTCTTCCACTATGTCCTGGACAGGCTTCAGCTTTTCATTGATATCGGCTTTGCTGGCCACCAGGATCACAGGGATGGAAGCGGTGGCAGCACGAGCTTTGATCTTCTGGACGAGTTGCAGGCCGTCCATGTTGGGCAGGGTGTAATCGGCAATGATCAGGTCAGGCTTTTCGTCGATGGTTTTGAGAAGGGCATCGGCGCCGTCAGTGAGGGTTTGTATGGTCGCAAAGTGAGCAAGGGACTGCCGCAACATCTCCAGCACCATGGGATTGTCGTCAACAAGAAGAACCTTGATATTGCTGGGCATGAAACCGTTTCTTTAGAGCTGGGCTTATTTTCCGCGAGCTTTATTTCCGCAGAGCTTTATTTCCGAAGATCAGGGGAGCGCTTACGCTTGTAGTCTCCGCTTTTTCCGCCGGACTTGCGCTCCAGGACGACCTCCCGAATCACAATACCTTTATCCAGGGCCTTGCACATGTCATAGACGGTCAGGGCAGCTACGCTGGCAGCGACCATGGCTTCCATTTCCACGCCGGTCTGGGCGGTGGTTACGGCCCGGGAACGAACCTGAACGCCATTTTCGCACACCTCAGTAGTGACATCAACGAAAGACAAAGGCAACTGATGGCACATTGGTATCAATTCTGAAGTTTTCTTGGCGGCGGAAATACCTGCAAAACGAGCAACTTCCAGAGGATTACCCTTTGGATTGGCAGGCAGCGCGCGCAGTACTTCCTGTGACATTTCCACGAAGGCCGAGGCTTCCGCTTCACGATGGGTTTCCTTCTTGGCCGATACGTCCACCATGGTGGCTTTGCCGGTGGAATCGTAGTGGGAAAGGGCGTTGTGCGACGGTTTTTTGGAAGAAGTGGGTTTGGGCATCAGCGTACCAGCACCGAAACGGTTTCGCCTTCCGCGATTGTTTCCCGGTCGGGTGGTACCACAAGATAACAATTTGCCCGGGCAGAAGCCAGCAGGTCACCCGATCCCTGCCATGGAATGACTTCGACCTCGGGATGGTGCAGGCTGCCTGTGACCAGAGCGGGAAGAAAGCGAGTGAGGCCGGTTTTGGTCTTCAGACTTTTACGCATGCGAGCGTTGAAGAAAGGCAGTCTGGTTGGTGTGCAGCCGGAGAGCGATTGCAGAAGGGGTCGCACGAAAAGATCAAAGGTGACCATGACAGACACGGGATTACCGGGCAGTCCGAAGAATGGGACTTTTTTATCACCGCGGGTGATGTCGCCAAACACCACCGGTTTGCCGGGCTGGATGAGGGCTCCGGTAAACAGAAACTCTGCGTTCAACTCGCTTAGGACTTTCTCTACCAGATCAAATTTGCCCATGGATACGCCGCCGGAAAGCACCAGCAGATCTGCACCCTGAATGCCCGCCTGGATGAGCGTGCTGAGCTTGCGTTCTTCATCGGGAGCGACGGGAAGGGTCCATGCGATGCCGCTGTTCGCGGTGACCTGGGCTGCGAGCGAGTAGGTATTGCTGTTGCGAATCTGGTGAGGTCCGGGGGACTGGCTGACGTCGACGAGCTCGTCACCGGTGGCAAGTATGGCCACGTTGGGCTGGCGGAAGACGGAGAGGTTCACCGCACCAACGGCGGCAGCCATGGCGATCTGCGCGGAAGTGATTTTCATTCCCACGGGGAGTAATAAGTCGCCGGCGTGGGCCTCTGCTCCGGCGGGAACAACGTTTTCTCCGGCGGAAACGCTGCGTTCAACCTGAACGAAGTCATCTTCATCGCCGCCATCCGCGAGCGTACGGACGGTGTGTTCCACCATGACTACGGCGTCGGTTCCGGTGGGAACGGCGGCTCCGGTCATGATCTCCACGGCTTCGCCGGGAGCGACGGTTTTGGTGAAGTCGCCTCCCGCCTTGATCTGCCCGATGATCTTCAATTTTGCGGGAAGATTCGCGAGGTCAGCGGAACGCACCGCGTAACCATCACGTGTGGAGCGCGGGAAGGGCGGAAAATCACGGTCGGCAAGAACTGGTGAGGCCAGCACGCGGCCGAGAGACGCCAGCAGTGCCGCGCTTTCAATTTCTGGTGCAGGCAGTTTCCGTCCATAATCGGCCACGACGGCGCTTGCCTGTTCAAAGCTGAGTACGCCGGCTGGAGCAACAGTTGAACTCATGGTTGGAATTGTAGTTTGGCGGCTGATGGCGAGCAAAATGGAGGCAGGACCTTTGTCTATTCCAATGACTTTACAGCTTGAAGAACACCGGCGAAAAGCGTCTTATTCGAGGTGACGAAATTTAGATAATCGTTATCGGCTACGTAAGACTCCGGGCGAATTCGGTCCATTTGTTCCCAAAACAGAGATGCGAGATTTTTCTGCTCGGGTTGATGCAAGGCAAAGCAATAGTTCACAAACACGCTCACGTGTCCTGCCTCTTGAGGCACGACAAAGATGTTATCTTGACGATGGCTTTTGCCGAAATCAATTGGGTTGTCGAAGATATACCATTCGTCCCACCCATCTCGCCGTACGTCATAGATGTTTTGAACTTTGGGACTATAGGCGATTTCCCCGCGGGCCTTCCAGCCAGCCGCCATTTCCTCAGCAGTAGGCACAAGCTGACCACTGTCAATGGAGGTGATGGCGATGTATTTCCCCAGAACGACCTCCGGGCATGTCTGCAAGAGATCGAATTGTTGGTCCGTGACCAGCCATTCGTAGATACCGTGCGATCCGACGGTGAGCATCGAGATCGATTTTACTTTAGCTGTGACAGCTAATGAGCCCAATGACACATCCCCTGGTTCTAAGAAGCCATCGAAACAAGCGGATAACAAAGGGGAATAATCATCATGTCAGCCACACTGAAGAGACACAATCCAACATGGGCATTGGCGGCCGGTGCTGTGGCTGGAATGCGTACGATGACTGCGCCTGCGGTGGTCAGTTACAAGATGAAGCGCATCGCCAAAGCTGAGGGGCTTTCTCATCCAACAGGCTTTGGTGGAAGACGCGTGAGTACAGCGCTGGCGCTGTTGGCCATTGGAGAACTGGTGGCGGACAAGCTGCCGAAGACGCCGAACCGCACCGATCCGCCAGCTCTGATTATGCGCGGCATATCCGGCGCATTTGCAGGCGCGGCGCTGAGCGGAAGCGAGCGCAATGAAAAGATCAAAGGAGCTGTACTGGGCGGGCTCGCGGCCATTGGCGCTTCCTACGGAATGTATTATTTACGGGCCTGGCTGGTGAAGAAAACCGGTGTTCCGGATGCGGTGGTGGCGATTGGCGAAGATGCCATCGCACTCACTTTGGCATTGAAAGCGATTGCTTAGAGGCTGCCGCGACGGGCGGCTTTGGATTTTGGCTGGACCAGTGGCTCACTGGCCGAATGATTGTTGGCTGGATTATTGAAGCGGTCTCGGATAGTCAGCCAAACCAGCATGTAAATCTCGCGGTCCGTGACCAGGCGAAGACTGCCGATGATGAAGCCCCACAATTTTCTCAAGATATCACCCTGGCTTTCGAAAAAACGCCTAACCTACGGACGGTTAGCTTCATGCTCGACTGGCATTCGCACGGACCCTGGCTCTTCAGATAAAAGACATCCATGCAAACGGAAATTTATGAGATGAGAGTTCCCGATACAGAGTTGCTGGTTTGTAAAGTTTTTTAAAGGCATTGGGTGCACAAGAAACAGGGCGGCCACGCGGGACCGCCCAATTTCGTTTACGAGCTTTTGCGGACTTACTTCTGTCCAAGCAACTGTTTGGCCTGCGCGCTGTGGATCCCGCTGGGATCCAGCTCAAGATATTTATTCAGCGCGTCGTTGGCTGCGGGATTGTTCAATTTGTTCTGGGCGACGCCCTTGAAGAACCATGCGTCAGCCTTGGTGGGATCAGCGGCGGTTGATTTCTCACAGGCAGAAGCAGCTGCCTCATACTTGGCAGCATTGAAAGAAAGAGCGCAAAGGTTGTAATAGGGAACGGCAGGGTTGGGATCGATTTCAGCAGCTTTGCGGAACGCCTCAATCGCCTGGTCTATCTTGCCGGTCTGCACATATACATTGCCTTCCGACGTAAGCATGGCGCCTGCGCCGGCCTTGGCCTTTGCGGGATCAGGGTTGGGATTGCGAGGGTCTTTGGCGGCAGTTCCGGCGGCTACTGTCTGAGCTACCTGGACGCCCTTGTCGTACGTCTGGAGTGACTCGTCCACTTTCCCTTCATTGCGCTGGGAATCACCCAGGGCCTTGTAGAACTCCCAACGGGTGGTGCTGGGATCAGCCGCCAGCAGTTGCGTCAGGGCCTTGTCTGCGTCTGCCCAGTTCTGTGCCTGCATGTCGGTCTGGGCCTGCTTGATCAGTTCGTTCAGGTTGCCGAGCTTGGCGTTGTCGGCGTTCCCTTTGGCAATATCTTCCTTGCTCATTTTCTTGTTGCTGTTGCCGCCGCCGGAAGCCGGGGCGCTTCCCGCTACTCCGCCGCTGGCTTCAGGTTTGGCCAGTTCGATGGGAAAGTCTGATACCCCTTGTCCAACGTTTACGCGATTATTGGTGTACAGAATTTCCTTGTTTGGCCCGATGATTTCCAGTTTGTAGGTGGAGAGCCGCATACCGACGGAGAGGAAGTCGCCATTCTTTTCCGTCTTGGTTTTGTACTGGTGTCCGATTGCCTGGTCCGTAAAAACCATTTGCAGGTTGCCGGCAGGTTCTGAATTCTGTGTAACTTTGCCCTTGATTCCACCTGACAACATCCCGGATTGCGCGTGCGCGGGCAGGCAATACAGTGAAAGGACGACAGCGAATAACATCGCAGTCATCAAACTTTTCTCTCTCTTCATGTGCTTCAAAGCCTCCGATAAGAATGCCGAATGCGATAAGAAATCGTTAATACTATTGACAGTTAGAGCGTTGCGCAAGCATGTGTTCCAATTCTGCAAGTTGCGCAGTAAAAAGGCGGCCGGAAGTCCGAGCCGCCTGTAATCAGTGAAGCCAGGCTATTTCTTCTTGGCTTTGTAATTGGTGTCAATCTTGGCGCCGATGACCTCCAACATATCTTTCACGTCCTTGGCGTGCGGACCGTCAGGAGCGAGTTCCAGGTACTTGTTAAGCGCTTCCGCGGTCCCTTCGGGCACGTTATATTTACCATCCTTACCCTGCGTTCCCAGGCCCACCATGAGCGAGCCTTTGATGAAGTACGCGTCAGCGCGGGTAGGATCGGCGGCAATGGCTTTGTTGCAAGCTTCCACGGCGCCGTTGGTGTTTCCCGTGTTATACTGCGTGGCGCAGATATTGAAGTAGGCCGTTCCCGGATTTGGATCCATGGCCGCCGCTTTTTCAAACGCAGCAATAGCTTCCGGATTCTTCTTCAGCTTCAGATAGGAGTTGCCCTCCTGCTGAAGCATCTGGGCAAGACCAGCCTTCGCCTTCACCGGATCAGCGTCAGGGTTCTTGGGGTCTTTCAAGCTTCCAGAAACAATGTTCTGGGCCACCGCAATGCCTTTTTCGTAACTGGCAATGGCGTCATCGTACTGTGCAAGATTGAAATGGGCCTGGGCCAGCGCAGAGAAGAACTGCCAGCGATTGGGATCCATGGTGGTTAACTGGGTCAATACCGGAATGGCAGCTTCATTGTTCTTGGCAGCAACCGCGGTCTGGGCCTGGGCGATCAAGGCGTTCATGCCTTCTGCCTTGGCGTTCTGCTGCTTGAGGGCCTCAATCTGTTCCTTGGTCATCTTGGGCTGTCCAGCAGTTCCACCGCCGCCCGAACCGGAGGAAATGTCGATATTGACCGTCTGCTCGCTGCCACCTTCGGCAGTGATGGTGCGCTTTACCTTGTAGAGTGCTTCCCCGGTCGGACTGCTGACTTCAATTTGATAGTCAGTGCGTTCAAGACCAACCATGTTGTAAGAGCCGTCTTTACCGGTCTTATCCTTGAACGTTTTGCCCGTTCCAATGTTGGTGAAAACGATCTGCGCGCCCGCGATCGGCTTGCCGGCATCCGTGACTTTTCCGTTCACGCGCGAGAGCGTAGCCTGGGGCCATGCTGTGATTGCGGTGAAGGCAACCAGCATAGCGGCCACAGTCATATACATTGATTTCATCTTCATAATTCCTCAGCCTCCCGGCTTCTAAATACTAAATTTCCCTGGCTTGCATCTGGTCCACGTAGGGCAGTGGATCACGCGAACCCGCGTCAGCAAAAGCGCGCAATCGTAACACACAACTCTCACAAATTCCGCAAGCCACGTCTTCCCGCCCGTAACAGGACCAGCTCAAATCAAATGGAGCCCCAATCTCCAAACCCTTTTTCACGATTTCCGACTTACGCATGGCAATCAGCGGCGTAACAATCTCAATGTTGCCGTCGCGCGTTCCGGTGCGAATTACTTCATTGAAGGCGCGATAATATTCCGGACGGCAATCCGGATAGCCCGAGCTATCCTGCTCCACCGCACCAATGTAGATGCGCGTGGCGCCCAGCACTTCTGCCCAGCTTACCGCCGCGGAGAGAAAATGCGCGTTGCGAAACGGCACGTAAGTTACGGGAATCCTGCCGCGTCCGATGTCATCTCCGGCTTCAGGAATGGCGATGGTCGAATCAGTTAAAGCAGAACCGCCAATCCTGCCCAGGCTTTCATTCACAATCGCCAGACGATCTTCAATTCCCAGGCGCAGGCAGATATTCTCAAAAGCACGCAGCTCGCGGCGTTCCGTACGCTGGCCGTAACTGATGTGCAGGGCTGCCGCGTCAGTCTCACGAACGGCCAGAGTTGCGCACACGGACGAGTCCATGCCGCCGCTCAACAAGACTACCGATCGCGGTTTTTCAGCCGCCAAAAGACCACCTCTTTACCTGACGAGAGAGAACTAGTTTTGATGTCCGTAATCGACATAATTGCTGCCCCAGTCCAACCCAGAATTATCTTCTTTTTTGTCGCTTTGCTCCAGACCGCTGAACATCCTTTGACACCGCAAGTGAAAACGGCTTGCGCGGGGGAAATCTCAAACGCCCTTCATGGCCGGCTCCCAGATGAACTTGTGAATCTGCAATCCCAGGCGCACGTTCAGCCCGTCCTGAAGAATCCATTCCGCGAGTATCCGCGGATCCAGTTGCGCGTTGGATGTATCCCGCTGCGCGCTGGGAGTCTTGCTGAATGCCGGGGAAAAGATCACGCTGTTCACAACTGTATCTAACCCGTGCTGGCGAGTGAAGTCGCGAGCAAACTCGTAGTCGGCGCGATCGGAAAGCACGAACTTCACCTCGTCATTGCGCGTGAAAGTGGCGAGATTGGTTTGACGAAAGCTTCTACCTTCACCTGATCCCGGACACTTCACGTCAACGATTTTGTGGACGGCCTTCGGTACATTCTCCAGAGGACGTTCACCGCTGGTTTCAATCAGCAACGTGTATTCGCGAGCCAGAAGCCGCTCCATCATGGGGACAAGTTCGCGCTCCTGCAACATTGGTTCGCCGCCGGTGAATTCAATCAACCCGGAAGGCGAAAGCCGCGCGATCTCTACTTCTATTTCTTCCACCGTCATTTTCCTGCCGCCCGTGAACGTGTACTCACTGTCACACCATGTGCAGCGCAGATTACACGCCGCCAGACGGATAAAAATGCAAGACACGCCGGCGAACGACGATTCGCCCTGGATGGAACGGTAGATTTCAATGATGGTCATTTACAGGCTTGGCGATTTGTAACTTGTGATTTTGAGTTCACGATCCACACTTGCTCCAGTGAAATTACTCCGAATAGCGAGCCGTAGTGGTGTCAGTTTCCCAGATGGTGACATCTTTCACGTCAACCCGGCCTTTGCTCACAGCCTGAAGGTGCTGGTTAGCTTCGTCATAGAAATACTTCGCGATATTTTCAGCCGAAGGATTGATCTCTTTGAAAGGCTCAATGTCATTGAGCATCTGGTGGTCCAGCCGGTCAATCACATGTTTCATCACGTGCTTGAGGTCTTTGAAGTCCAGCAGCAGGCCGGCTTTATCAAGTTCGGAGCCGCGCAGGGTCACACGGACTTTATAGTTATGTCCGTGCGGGTTTTCACACTTGCCTTTGTAATTGCGCAGGTAATGTCCCGCGGCAAAAGAATCTTCAACGGTGACTTCGTACATCCGCTCCCCTTAGTTGAGTGGCTGAAATCGCAGCGTCCGGCGCTAACTCCCTATTGTAAACGGCGGGAAGGAAAACCTACCACGGAGGCACAGAGACACAGAGGAAGCAGGAGCCAGGGCGTTTTCCGTCACACTTCGTTTGAAGCTACGCAACTTTCGCCGATTCCAGCCAGCTTTCCATCACGGAATGGTCCGCCATTCCGGCCTGCTGCATCACCAGCTTGCCATCACTGAAAACGGCGAAGTTGGGAATTCCACGAACGTTGAAACGTGCGGCCAATTCAGGATGACGCTCGGTGTCTACCTTGAGCACGATGGCGCGTCCCGCCGTGTCCGCAGATGTTCGCGCAACTTCCGGCGCAGCCATGCGACAAGGGCCGCACCACGATGCCCAGAAGTCGACCAGCACGGGAACACGGGCTTTGGCGATGATCTCATTGAACAATTCCGTATCAACTTCAATGGGTTCGCCGAGAGGAGGCAGGGATGTCTTGCACGCGCCGCAACGTCCTACATCGGCAAGATGATCTGCGGGGACACGGTTTTGACGACCGCATTGCTTGCAGCTTCTAAGCACTGGCATAAAAGCCTCCTTGAGACCTGATGCACATTAGATGCTGCACGGTGTGGGAAGGAGTCAGCCTCACATTGCCGCAGTGAGGAACGTGGTTAGAAAACGCCCCAGGCCGGTTGCACCAACAGAGAATGCTTGCGGAGCCCGGTCAGGCATGCGCCGGGACCGCACCCAGAGCCGCAGTCAATACAAGAATTTTTGACGCGATATTCTTTCTCTCTTCAAAATTTCTTAGCCTGATCAACAAAGTTGGTGTGATCTCCTGCCCCTTGGCGACGACCAAAAGGCCTGAATGAGTGCGGACTTCTTCGTGGAGAATCATGCCAACAACCAGGTCAGAGACGTTGACTTCGCGCGGTTCTGAGCCGGAACGTTCCAGCGGCGGCATGCCTTCCAGCTTGCTTACCATGGAAGACTCGTAATGCTGGTCCTGTTGAGCGAGTTTCTGAATGGCTTGAATGTGAGTTGATCCACGAGCGATCAGCCTGTCATAGGCCGCGGCAATGCCCAGTAATTTCGCGCCCAACACCGCCTCCGGCATCGGCTTTGGTGTGGCTGCGGCCAGAGACGTGACCGGCGTATTCATATGGGCAATCATCCACGCTACTGGTTCCATGCGGGGGATATTGCCCAACAGCTTTGCGGCGACGAGTGGATGCTGATCAATCGTGGCCTGATCTGAATCGCTGATCTTCTTGCCGGCGTAGTACGCTTCCATGAGTTCCGGATCTAGCGTTGCGCAACCAAGCTGTGACAGCATGGAGGCTACTTCCACACTCCAGGGCAACGCCAGTCCCAGACTGTGGACCAGATACTTGACGCAATCACTCACCCGTTTAGCCCTGCTGAACGCCGCAGGATTGGTGAGGCTGAGCATTTCCGCCAGGACCTTTACAGAGCCGCTGAGCGTGCCTTCCAGAAGTTCTTTTTCAGAGCGCAGCAATCTGTATTGTTCCACGCCCGCTTTGATGGTGGCGCGCAACGTCTCCTTCTCACAAGGCTTGGTGAGAAAGCGGAAAATCCGGCCAGCATTGATTGCCTGGGCAGCCGTCTCAATATCTGTATATCCGGTAATGGCGATGCGTACCGTCTCCGGCGCCACGGCCCGTATACGTGTCAGCAGTTCCGCTCCATCCATTTCCGGCATCCGCATGTCAGAGACCACCACGGAGTACGGGCCTTTCCGATTGACGAAGGACAGGGCTTCACGGGGACTGACCGTTGTTTCGATTTCAAAATCACGGTGCAACAGCCGGCGATAACCTTCAAGCGCTGATGGTTCGTCATCTACGAGCAATACCTTTTCGGCTGTCATGAATACTCACTCCTTGGCTTCCGCTGCCTGCAGCGGAAGGCGTATGAAAAATGTTGTCCCGGTACCCTTTGCGGTCTCAAACCAGATCTTGCCGCCATGCTTTTTGACAATCACGGCGTGGGCCAGCGCTAATCCCTGTCCTGTCCCTTTGCCAATAGGCTTGGTGGTGAAGAAAGGCTCAAAGATTCTTGATTGGACCTTTTCCGGAATGCCGGATCCCGAGTCCTGAACCGAGATTTCAACCCAATCACCTTCACAACGAGAGGAAACAGTAATGGTCCCTTTGCCCCTGGAGCCATCTCCCACTACATCGGCAATTGCGTGGGCTGCGTTAACAATCAGATTCAGAATCGCCTGGTTAAATTCACCCTCATGGCAGGGAACCAACGGCATCTGAGAATCCAAATGCATAGCGACGTCCGCCACGTAACGCCATTCATTGCGGGCCACTGTCAGGGTGGTCTCCAGCGCATGGTTGATATCGATGGCTAATTTTTCTTCACCTCCTGGATGTGAGAACTCTCTCATTGCTTGAACGATTTTTGCCACGCGACGCACACCATCAATGGACTGAGACAGCGCGCGCGGTATTTCAGTCTTCATGTAGGGCACGTCGGCCTGCCGCCATGACTCATCAAACAACGTCACACTTTTATCGTTGCAGTCAGGAATGCTGGAACGGAGGGCCTGGGCGGAATCCAGGACGCTGACGATCGCCTGCCATGATTCCTCAATAAACGCCGTGTTATCTCCCACGTATTGGATGGGTGTGTTGATTTCATGGGCGATCCCGGCCGCGAGTTGGCCGATCGCCTCAAGTTTCTGGGCCTGCTTGAGTTGTTCTCCCAGTAGCTTTCTTTCTGTGGTGTCCGCACCGGTGATCAGAAGCCGCCACGCATGGTTCGATTGCTGCCGGGCAGGGCTGACGGTGATTCCGAGAAAGCGGGTCTTGCCATCCATCCTGAAGCGAATGTTCTCGTAACGATGCACCGTCTCCGTCTGCAACCACAGGTCAATCTCAGCCTGGACATCATCGCTTGCCCAGTCGATACCACAGGCAACAAGGCTGAGACCATGGACCTGTTGCTTGAGCAGGCTGAACGTCGCTTCCGCAGCGCGGTTCCATTCCATGATTCGACCATCGCAATCGAGACTGATAAGAATGGACGGAACCGAGTCGATGACCATTTGCGATTCACGATTGGCTGAGATCAGGGCCTCTTCAGCAAGGCGCCGGTCTGTAATGTCAATGAAGGTGACCACGGCGCCAACGAATTCATTGTTCTTGATGACGGGATGGGACCAGTACTCCACCGGTACGCAGGTGCCATCCGCGCGCCAGAATACCTCATTGTCCACATGGATCGGCTTGCCGGAAACAACCGCCAGGTGAAGGCGGCAATCCTCCACCGGAATCGGCGATCCATCTTTATGATGATGATGAATCAACATGTGGGGGGACTTCCCCAGCAGTTCGTCCGCCGTGGAATACCCAAGTAATTCAAGGAAGGCGTTGTTGCAGAAGGTGCACTTACCTTCGCGGTCAAGGCCGTAAATGGCCTCAGCAGTCGAATCCAGCAGAAGTTGTCGCTCCTCTTCCCGGTCACGCATCACTTCCTGCGCGGCAATCCAGTCATCGATAATTCGGGCGGTAATCACGAAACGCTCAACCCGATCGTGTTTATCGCGAATGGCACTGGAGTGGGCTTCCACGGTCCGCCAGGTGCCATCCTTGTGGCGGAAGCGCACGATCAAAGTGGCGCGGGTGCCTCCGGGAAGCAGGAGAAGCTTTGAGTTTTGAAGAACTTCCAGGCGGTCATCAGGGTGGAGCAGCATGTCAAAGCAGTTCTGGTGGAAAAGATCTTCCTGGCTGTAACCAAGCCAGCGCTCAAAAGAAGGGCTGGAATAGTGCACGATACCGCGTGGATCCATCAGAGCTATGAGCTCTTCCGCGTTTTCTGTGATGGCGCGGAAGAGGGATTCGCTTTCCTGGAGCTGCGCTTCCGCCTGTTTACGTTTGTTGATGTCCTGGATCTGCACCAGCGCGTACATGAGTTGCGAATTGGAGACGATGGCAGACACGGTCAGCAAAGCCCAGGTCGTGTGACCGTCACGATGGACGTACCGCTTTTCAAGCTGGTAGTTGC
>Ga0080027_10000703_pt1 | contig 14097 bp, 14 predicted proteins | sample OrgsoiDNA2013046_FD_70962 | JGI IMG/M metagenome (GOLD analysis project Ga0080027, IMG submission 70962) | Permafrost soil microbial communities from the Arctic, to analyse light accelerated degradation of dissolved organic matter (DOM) -... | ecosystem: Environmental > Terrestrial > Soil >... | reverse complement strand
CCCCCTCCGTGATCGCCTCGCCTAGCCTCGATGCTGCCCCGTGGGCCCGCTGTCAGGGGAGTGCCTCAGGCTTCTGTTCACCTGAACTTCATCCAAACTTCGGACGAATCAGCGGAAAGTGGCGAACGCCGCGCATTGACAGTGACGACGGCGGGCGGGCATATTCAACGTATGGTGAAATACTGCGAGCTGCGAGGACGCCCGTGACGCACGCGGTCGTCATCCGAGGCCTGGGGGTTAGCAGGGGCGGCCGCGAGATCTTGCACAGCATCGACACAACAGTCGAGGCCGGCAGCATCACCGGACTGTTGGGCCCGAGCGGCTCCGGCAAGACCACCCTGTTGCGCTGCCTGGTGGGTGTCCAGGTCATCGCGGAGGGTTCCGTTGAGGTGCTTGGTCTGCCGGGCGGCGATGTGCGGCTGCGGCGCAGGTTTGGCTACGTGACGCAGGCGCCGTCGGTGTATGGCGATCTCACGGTCACCGAGAACCTGCGCTACTTCGCCGCCGTGCTCGGTACCTCGAGATCGGACATCGCGAATGTCCTGACCGACGTTGGTCTCAACGACCACGCGAGTGATGTCGTCAACCGGTTGTCGGGCGGCCAGCAGGCACGGGTATCGCTCGCGACCGCGCTTCTCGGCAAGCCCGAATTGCTGGTCCTCGACGAACCGACCGTCGGCCTCGATCCGGTGTTGCGTCGCGATTTGTGGCGCCTGTTTGCGGAGCTCGCTGCATCCGGCGTCACACTGATCGTTTCGAGCCATGTGATGCAGGAAGCCCAGCATTGCCAGCGTTTATTGCTGTTGCGCGACGGGCGGATCCTTGCTCAGGGCACTCCCAACGAGCTGCGCCAGCGGGCCGGTGTCGACGACCTGGACGACGTGTTCTTGCGACTGATCGAAAACGAGCAAGGAGCAGACGCGTGAATGCTGCCATCACATTGGCCACCGCGCGTCGGGTCTTGAACCAGCTGCGTCGCGACCCTCGAACAGTTGCTCTGCTGCTCGTCGTCCCGGCTGCTTTGCTCTGTCTCTTGCGTTGGTTGCTTACCAATGAGCGCGCGAACTTCGATCACATTGGCGCGCCGGTTCTTGCCATCTTCCCGTTCGTGCTGATGGTCGTCGTCACCTCGGTTGCTACCTTGCGTGAACGCACGACCGGCACCCTCGAGCGGTTGCTCACGATGCCGATGCACAAACTTGATCTCCTGCTCGGTTACGCACTCGCGTTCGGCACGGTAGCGATCGCGCAGGTCGGCATCTCAGTGGCGCTTGCGCTAGGTCCGTTGGGTCTGCATGTTGCCGGAGCGGGTTGGCTGCTCTTCGTGGTGGGCGTGCTTGATGCGCTGCTCGGAATGGCGCTTGGCTTGTTCCTGTCGGCGTTCGCCCGCACCGAGTTTCAGGCCGTGCAGTTCATGCCCGCCGTCGTATTTCCCCAACTGCTGCTCTGTGGCCTGCTCACGCCACGCTCCTCGATGGACGCCGCGTTGCGAGCGGTCTCCGATGTGCTCCCGTTGACCTATGCGATCGATGCGATGCAGCGGGTGACGAGTTCGAGCGGAGCCGGCCACCGGATCGGCATCGACCTCACGGTGGTGTGCGCGACGATGATCGCGGCTTTGGTGCTCGGCGCCGTCACCCTTCGACGTCGGACCCGCTGATCGGTTTCTCGGGCCTGGGCAGCGTAGCCTTCGGCTATCCCCTAGCCGCACCCGGAGGACGACGTGTTCCGCCGCTTACTGATGTCGGCAGCCGCGAGCTCGCGCGTCAAGCGCGGTGTCGAACTCGCTCCGCTCACCCGCGGCATCGTCAATCGTTTCGTGGCCGGCGAAGACGTCAATTCTGCGTTGGCGGCTAGCCGCCAGCTCGTCGCGTCGGGCCTGCTCGCCAGCATCGATCGACTCGGCGAGGCCGTCATGGAGCCCGAGCAGGCCGCGGTCACCGCGGGCGCCTACGTGAGCTTGCTCAACGCCGTTGCCGAGGCGGGGCTTGCGGAGCTCTGCGAGGTCTCGCTGAAGCTGTCGTCACTTGGCCAGGCACTTGGCGCCGACGGTGAACAGATCGCGCTCGATCACGCTCGCACGGTGTGTGCTGCCGCGCGCGATGCACTCACGACGGTCACGATCGACATGGAAGACCACACGACCACCGATGCCACGCTGTCCGCCGTGCAGGCGCTCCGCACGGATTTCCCAACCGTAGGTGCGGTTGTTCAAGCCCAGCTGCTCCGGACCGAGGCTGACTGCCGAGACCTTGCCGGCGCGGGCAGTCGGGTGCGGTTGTGCAAGGGGGCGTATCGCGAACCGACCTCGGTCGCGCATCAGGAGCGCGGCGCGATCGATCTTTCCTACGTTCGCTGCCTTCGGATCCTGATGCGCGGCAAGGGCTATCCGATGGTCGCCACCCACGATCCGAGACTGATCGGGATCGCTGGCGCAATGGCAGTACAGGCTGCTCGGGCCAAGGGCGACCACGAGTACCAGATGTTGTTCGGTGTCCGCCCCGATGAACAGCACCGACTGGCCGCGCGTGGTGAGAAGATTCGGGTATACCTGCCCTACGGTGGCGAGTGGTATCCGTACCTGATGCGCCGCCTAGCCGAACGACCGGCCAACCTCACCTTCTTCCTTCGAGCGATAGCGAGCAAACGATGATCGCGGTGATCGGCGCCGGAAAGATGGGGGAGGCATTGGTCTCCGGGCTGCTCAAGGCAGGCACGAGTCCTGATGACCTGCTCATCACCGAACGCTACGAAGAACGTGCCCACGAACTCTCCCAGCGCTACGGCGTGAAGTCGGTCAGCAACGCCGACGCCGCCCGGCAGGCAGACACGATCGTGCTTGCGGTGAAGCCCCAGGACATGGACACGCTGCTCACAGAACTCGCGCCCGTCGTCACGCCGGATCGCCTGATCGTGACGATCGCCGCCGGCATCACGACGTCCGCCATCGAGAAGCGGTTGGCTGACGGCGTCCCGGTGGTGCGGGTGATGCCGAACACGCCGGCGCTGGTGGGCGAGGCAATGAGTGCGGTCGCGGCCGGCGCTCATGCATCCGCGGCTCATCTCGAACGGGCCGAAGAACTATTCCGACCCGTCGGCAAGGTCGTGCGGCTGCCAGAGTCGCAACTCGATGCGGTGACCGCCTTGTCGGGCAGCGGCCCGGCGTACGTCTTCTACCTCGTCGAGGCGATGACCGATGCGGGCATCCTGCTCGGTTTGCCGCGCGCGGTCGCCCATGAACTCATCGTGCAAACCATTTTCGGTGCCGCCGTCATGCTGCGCGAAACAGGGGAACACCCCGTTGCCCTGCGTGAAGCAGTGACCTCCCCCGCCGGCACCACGATCGCGGCCATCCGCGAGTTGGAGAATCACGGCGTCCGGGCTGCGTTCCTCTCCGCGCTTGAAGCCGCCCGCGATCGATCTCGCGAGCTCGCCGCCGGTCAATAGGCGCTCACACCGCCGCGTTGTAGACGAAAATTCCACGTCAGACGTGGGAAACGCCCGCCCGTCTGGCCGATGCGGGCGGTCGCAGTAGGTTGGACGTCGTGAGCCAACCGCAATCCCACGAGCTGGCCGTCGTGTGGGACGACGCACTCGCTGACTACAACTTCGGACCCGACCATCCGCTCGCTCCGGTGCGCGTTGAGTTGACCATCGAGTTGGCGCGAGCACTCGGCGTTTTCGATCTGCCGAATGTCCACGTGGTGAAGCCCGACGATGTCGACGACGAACTTCTTCGGCTGGTGCACAGCGGCGAGTACATCGACGCGGTGCGGGCGGAGCAGGCGAACGGCCGCTTCGGTCTTGGCACATCAGATGTTCCGGTCTTTGCCGGCATGCACGAGGCGTCCGCCAACGTTGTGGGCGCAACCCTGGCGGCGGCTCGGGCTGTGCATGAGGGCCGCGCGCTGCATGCCGTGAATGTGGCGGGTGGTCTGCACCATGCCATGCCGGCCAACGCATCAGGCTTCTGCGTCTACAACGATCCCGCGATCGCGATCGCCTGGCTGCTCGGTCAGGGCGTGCACCGGATCGCGTACGTCGACATCGACGTCCACCATGGTGACGGTGTGCAAGCGGTCTTCTACGACGATCCGCGGGTTCTGACGATTTCGCTGCATCAAAGTGGGCGAACGTTGTTTCCGGGTACCGGTTTTCCCGACGAGACAGGCGGCCCGCACGCCGACGGCTCCGCCGTGAATGTGGCGCTGCCGCCTGGTACCACCGATGCCGGCTGGCTGCGCGCTTTCGAGGGCGTTGTCCCACCGTTGCTGCGTGCCTTCGAGCCCGAAATCCTGGTCAGCCAGCACGGCTGTGACAGCCACCGGCTCGACCCGTTGGCGCAACTTGCCCTTACCGTCGATGGGCAGCGTGCCGCCCACGCCGCTCTGCATGAGCTGGCCCACGAGGTGGCTGGCGGCCGATGGGTGGCGACGGGTGGTGGCGGTTACGTCGTGGCCGACGTCGTGCCGCGGAGCTGGACGCACTTGCTCGCGATTGCTGCCGGCGCTCCGATCGATCCGCTCATGGCGACACCACCGACCTGGCGACTGACCGCGACCGCTCGCACTGGCGCTCCGGCTCCCGACTCCATGACCGACGGCGGCTCAGCCGACTATCGGCGTTTCGACGATGGCCACGACCCAGCCGACCCCGTTGATCGGGCCATCATGGCGACGATGCGCGCGAGCTTCCCTGCCCATGGGCTCCTTATCGGCAACGCCGGGTGAGCGCGCCGGCCCTGCCGACGCGTGCTGAACTGGCCGAGCAACTGGCCGACGCTCGAATCGCCGGGCGGGTGGCGACGTCGCGGGAGAACAACCTGGCGAACTTTCGGCTGATGGCGGCGCGCGATCCCGGCTACCTGTTCGGGCTTTGGCCGCGCGGAGTGTGGACGTTCGACGATGTGCTCGCGTTGATGGCCCGCCGGTGTGGCCTGTCGGCTGACCCGTTGCACGAATCGGGTGACGACACGATCGATCCGGTCCTCACGATCGAGCGACTGGAGGCGATGGCCGGCCACCTGCGTGCAGCGGCGGAAGCGAAGGCGCGGGTCCTGGTGGCAACCGGCCATCCGACCGGCTTGCTCGTCGTCCATCTGGAGATTGCCCGAGCCTTGCGGGCCGCTGGCTGCACGATGCTGACGCCACCTGCTCATTGGGAGGACGTCGATCTGTCGGGTCGGCCGCAGCAACGCCACGTGCGGTCGATTCTCGATGTCTGCGTCGCCAGTCAGGGGGCGAACCTCCTGCACACCCACTCATCGGTGCCGATGGAGGTCATGCTGCGTGACCTCGAGGTACGACAGATCGCGCCGCCGGATCTGGTGGTGGCCGATCATGGGTTCGCGGGTGCGGCCGGTCGGTCGGGCATCACCTGCTTGGGGTTCGCCGATACCAACGACCCAGCGTTGTTCGTCGGCGAAGCCGAAGGGGATGTCACTGTTTGCGTGCCGCTCGACGACAACGTGCTCCCGCACCTCTACGAGCCGCTGACGCGGTTCCTGTTGGCGGTTGCATTCGGCGCAGCGACCGGGGATCGGTGGTGAGCAGGCTAACCCTCGACCACATGGTGAGGTTGATGGTCGTTGTCACCGAGCGTTGCCGATTAGGCCGAATGCGCGTTGATACCGCACTAGCCGTCGCCTCGAACGACCAGCCCTTCCCCACTGGCCCCAACATCGCTACCCTCAGTCACGCACGTGCGTGATCGTCTGCCGGTGGGGAAGCCGGCACCCGTCGCGTGCTGAAAGTTCGGTGCGTCATGGGTGCAGTTGAACGGCCGCGCGACAAAGCGTTGGCCGAGGTGCGATTCCTCACGGTCGCGGAGGTCGCCGCGCTGATGCGCGTGTCGAAAATGACCGTGTACCGGCTGGTGCATTCGGGAGAGTTGCCTGCCGTTCGCGTCGGCCGCTCGTTCCGAGTTCCCGAGCAGGCGGTCCATGACTACCTGCGCGACGCGTTCATCGAAGCTGGCTGACCGCTCCCTCGACCGCGACAGTCTGGGTAGTCCCGGGCCCTCCGGCCCGGACTACGCTAGGACGTGGCGCCGTCCCCGTTGTGGTTCGCAAGGTTGTGGTCCGCAGGGCTGCGGGCCGCAAGGCTGCGGGCGGTGAGGGCGTGGGTGGCAAGCGTGTGGCCGCAAGCCCGACAGTAGGTAGCGGGCCGCAAGCCCGACAGTACCGGCGGCCGCGGGGCCGTCGTGGATCGTGGGTCTAGGCCCCGCAGGAAGTGGGTTCGTCGTGGGTTCGGTTATCAAGAAGCGTCGCAAGCGGATGGCGAAGAAGAAGCATCGCAAGCTCCTAAAGCGCACTCGCGTTCAGCGGCGCAACAAGAAGTAGTTTCGGCCGGCGACGGCGCGGCCCACGCTGGTTCAGCTCGGCAGCTGCGACACGACTGTGGCGAAGTTCAGCATCCGGCCGACCGGGTCGCTACCCGTCGTATCGGGGCTCGCGGTCGCAGCGAGATGGGTCTGCAGGGCGGTCGATGCCGGCTCGGCTGACGGTGCTGCTGATGGAGCGGGTGCCGCCACGGTTGAGCCGACGATTGTCGCGGGGCTCACATGCTGAGTGGCCGTCGGTGCCGTCGCGCCCTTGGGCGCGGTCGTAACGGACTTCACGACGGGCTTGGCTGGCACCGGCTTCGCTGGCACCGGCTTGACCGGTGTGACCGGTGCGACCGCGTCGGTCATCGGGCGGCGGAAGTCGACGACGACCCACAGCACCTGACACCCGCACGCCGGATAGATCGAGGTGGCCGACCCGACGCCGACCTGGGTGTACCGGGTGTCGAGGATGTTGGCCCGGTGTGGCGCACTCGCCATGAATGCGGCTTGCACGGTCGGGATGTCCGCCGCGACTCCGACGTTCTCGCCAAGGACGTTCCACGCGGTGACCTGGGTGCGCAGCGCACCGTTGTGTGAGAGCACATTTGCGGCGGCGAGGTGGTTCGCCCACGCTTGGGCGACCGCGGTGAGCTGGGCGTTGACGGTGAGGGCAGGAAGCCCGGCGGCGACTCGCGCGCTGGTGGTCGCGGCCGCCAGATCGGTTGCCGGGCTCGCGAGCGCCGGCGATGCCAGGGCGGCCGAGCCAACGAGCGCCGTGGTGGCCATCGAGACGGCTGCGATCCACCTGGTGACGCGTAGTCCCCCAGTTGTGGCCATGCCAATTGGTCGGCGGACCTTCTCGCGGCCTTGAACGACAAATGGCCTAAAACGGACATGCCACGGCAAGATCACCCTGTCGGCCTAAGGTAAGCCGATGCCACTGATCGAGCCCGCTGACCAGCCCGTTGGTGCGGCGCCTGAGCGTGTCCGCGCCCGCGTGGTGCTGTTCAGTCGCCCCGGTTGTCACCTGTGCGACGCCGCCAGGAGGGTCGTCGAGAAGGTCAGCTCCGATCTAGGCGAGCCGTACGAAGAGTGCGACATCACGCTCGACCCCCAGCAGTTGAGCAGGTACGTCGACTCGATACCGGTCGTGGAGGTCGACGGCGTCCAGGTCGACTTCTGGCGCGTTTCTGAGGATCGGCTCCGGGCAGCTCTGCGTCGCTGAGCGCGCTTTTGTGCGCGTGTTCACAAACACGTACCCTGAGCACGACCCAACGAAGTCCGGAGTCCCGAGTGCGCGCGAGTAGCTCCAACGGCCCGTCTCCGGGCACCGATGCTGCTCCGAGTCAGCCCCGCGGCATCCCCGAAGCCTCGATCGCGCGCCTCCCGTTGTATCTGCGTGCTCTGCAGGCGATGGCCGACCGCGGCATCACGACCGTCTCGTCGGAGGAGTTGGCGGCCGTCTCGGGCGTCAACTCGGCGAAGCTCCGCAAAGACCTGTCGCACCTGGGGTCGTATGGCACCCGCGGGGTCGGCTACGAAGTCGACTACCTCGTTTACCAGATCTCCCGCGAGCTCGGCCTCACCCAAGACTGGTCTGTGGTGATCATCGGGATCGGTAACCTCGGGCGGGCGCTCGCGAATTACGGCGGATTCGCGACCCGCGGGTTTCGAACCGCCTGCCTCGTCGACGCCGACCCCGCTCAGGTCGGCAAGCGAGTCAGCGGTCTGGTCGTCAGGCACCTCAACGATCTCGAGCGCCTGATTGCCGAACACCGCGTGGCGATCGGCGTGATCGCGACGCCGGCAAGCGCAGCGCAGGCGGTTGCTGATCGGCTGGTCGCGGCCGGGATCCGTAGCGTGCTGAACTTCGCGCCCGCGGTGTTGACCGTGCCGCCCGATGTCGAGTTGCGCAAGGTGGATCTTTCGACCGAGTTGCAGATCCTGGCGTTCCACGAGCAACGCCGGGTCTCGTCGGCGGGGGTCGCCGTGGCTGCTGCGGTGGTGGCGTCATGAGCTTATTGGTGGTCGGATTGTCCCATCGCACGGCGCCGCTGCCGGTGCTCGAACGGGTGTCGTTGTCCGCCGAGTCAGCCGGCAAACTGCTCGACGACGTCGTGGCTGCCCCCGCGGTCGATGAGGCGATGCTGCTGTCGACGTGTAACCGAGTGGAGCTCTACGCGTCGGTCGAGAAGTTTCATGCGGGCGTCGCTGCGCTTTCCGAACTTCTTGCACTGCACACCGGCGTCGGGTTCGACGAACTGTCGCCGCACGTGTACGTCCACTACGAAGATCGAGCCGCCCAGCATCTGTTCGCGGTGGCCTCAAGCCTCGATTCGATGCTCGTCGGCGAGAACCAGATTCTCGGCCAGGTGCGGGCTGCATTCCGGATGGCCCAAGATCGCGGCGATGCCGGCAACGCGCTGCACGGTGTGGTCGAGCATGCGTTGCATGCGGCGAAGCGGGCGCATGCAGAAACCGGCATCGACGCTGCCGGCCGCACCCTGATTTCGGCGGGCCTCGGTGTCGCACGTCAGGTGGTCGGCGACTTAACCGGCCTTCGTGCGATCGTCGTCGGCGCGGGCTCGATGGCCGCGGTGGCCGCGACCGCGTTGCGTGCAGCAGGTGTCGGCGATCTCGTGGTTATTAGCCGCACATTGGTGACGGCACAGGCACTTGCGGCCCGATTGGGTGGGCGGGCCACGCCGATCGCCGAACTCGAACACGAGCTGGCGGGCGCTGACGTTGTCATCAGCTGCACCGGCGCGACAAGCCAGGTGTTGCCGGCCGATGTCGTAGCACGCGCGGTTGAACGACGCCCCGAACGACCCATGTTCATTCTCGACGTCGCTGTCCCGCGCGACGTTGATGCACACGTTCACGAGCTCGCAAACGTGACTCTGGTCGATCTCGATGTTCTGCGGCCGGTGCTGGAAAACGCGACGGCTGCTGACGACGTCCGCGAGGCTCGTCGCATCGTCGACACCGAACTCGCTGCCTATGTTGCGGCGCGCCGTGCCTCCGGCGTCGCGCCAACGGTTGTCGCACTGCGCGACAAAGCCGCGCAGGTGGTCGCGGCGGAATTGCACCGCCTCGATCGCCGCTTGCCTGAGCTGGACGATGCCGCGCGGAACGAAATCGCGGCCACCGTGCGCCGGGTGGTCGACAAGGTGTTGCATGAACCGACGGTGCGGGTGCAAGAGCTCGCCGATACGGCGGGTCCAGAGTCGTATCCCGAGGCATTGCGCAGGCTCTTTGACCTGCACCCCTCCACGCCGGCAGCGATCACCGCCCCGGAGCCTCCCGATGAGCCGGCCGAGGGCGTGCAATGAGCCCGACCTCCGCGCCTGCCATCCGACCCACCACGCTCGTGCGGTTAGGTACCCGGCGCAGCGCATTGGCGATGGCCCAAGCGACGATCGTGGCCGATGCCCTTCGGGCCGGTGGATCCGACGTCGAGCTCGTCGGCGTCACCACGGATGGCGATCGCAGCACCGCACCGCTCACGGAGTCGGGTGGCGTCGGTGTATTCGTCACCCAGCTACGTACCCGGCTGCTCGACGGTGACGTCGATGTCGTCGTGCACTCGCTGAAGGATCTGCCAACCGCGCCTGCTCCGCAGCTGCGGCTTGCGGCGATTCCCACCCGCGCCGATGCGCGCGACGCCCTGGTTGCCCGTGATCAGCTCACGCTGGCGACGTTGCCGACGGGAGCCTCGGTCGGTACCGGCTCGCCGCGACGAGCCGCGCAACTTCGGGCGATCCGGCCCGATCTCGAGATCAGACCGTTGCGCGGCAATGTCGACACCCGCTTGGGCAAGGTCGGCGACGGCCCTGTCGGTGCTCGTGCCGGTGGTGGGCTTGACGCGATCGTTATTGCCGCGGCGGGCCTGGTGCGCCTCGGCCGGGTTGCTGAGGCCACCGAATTGATCGGCACCGATGTCATGGTGCCGGCGCCGGGGCAGGGTGCATTGGCGATCGAGTGCCGCACCGCCGATGGTGAGCAGGGTGGGCGGCTGGCCGAGTTGCTCGCCGCTCTCGACGATCCGGCCAGTCGGGCCGAGGTCGTCGCTGAGCGCACCGTTCTCGCGGTGCTCGAGGCGGGATGTACCGCCCCGGTCGGGGCATTTGCGAAGGTTGACGCCGCCGCCAATTTGCATCTGGTCGCCGTGGTCGTCAGCGTGGACGGCGGCACCGCGTTGCGGGGCACGGCCGACGGACCCGTGGCTGACGCCGAACAGATCGGACGCCGACTGGCTGCCGACCTATTGGCGCGCGGTGCCGCCGCGCTCATGCGAGACGCCCGATGAACGTTCTGGTGGCGCAGGTGGCAGTTCGAACGGCACGGTCGATGTCAGGCACATACGACAGAACAGGACGGCGATGAGGTCAACCGCCAAGCACCCCGGAACGGTCGCGTTCGTCGGGGCGGGGCCAGGAGATCCCGGTCTACTCACGTTGCGCGCCGTCGACCTGCTGGGTCGGGCCGACGTGGTCATTGCCGATGAGGCGCTGTCCGTCGACGTCAGGAGGCATTGCCGGGCCGACGTGGTGCTCATCGACCTGTCCGTCGTTGAGGCGGACCGCTCACTGACGAAGGCTGAGCGGGCCAAAACTGTTGTCGATGCCGCGAGGAGTGGAAAGAGCGTCGTGCGTCTGCTCGCCGGCGATCCGCTGTTCGACGGAGACGGCGCCGAGGAGGCAGCCGCCTGCAGCAAGGCCAAGCTCACCCTGGAGGTCGTGCCGGGGGTGCCGATTGCCGTCGCTGTGCCGACCTATGCCGGCATAGCTCTCGTCGACGCAAAGCATCGTGAGGTGCGGGTCGTCGACGCCCGCCCCTCGGCGTCCGGACCCGATTGGGCCGCGGCTGCAGCCGGACAGCAGACCGTCGTCGTCGTTCGGGCCGAGTCGCCGGCTGCGGTCGCTGACGCTCTGATGCAGCACGGGCGACCTGCGGAGACCGCGGTGGCCGCGACCCGCGCTGGTACCACCACCGACCAGCACACAGTTGTCTCAACCCTCGGCGCACTCGCGGCCGACGTGAAAGCGGCCGCATTGAGCGGGCCGGTCGTCCTCGTTATCGGCGATGTCGTCAAGAGACGCGCTGTCTTGTCGTGGTTCGAGACGAAGGCGCTTTTCGGCTGGCGGGTGTTGGTGCCGCGCACCAAAGAACAGGCCGGCGATTTGTCCGACCGGTTGCGCGCCTACGGCGCCGTGTCGGCTGAGGTGCCGACCATCGCGGTCGAGCCACCGCGCACTCCGCAGCAGATGGAGCGCGCCGTTCGCGGACTCGTCACCGGTCGCTACGAATGGATCGCATTCACCTCGGTAAATGCCGTGCGCGCGGTGCGCGAGAAGTTCGAGGAGTACGGGCTCGACGCGCGGGCGTTCTCGGGCATCAAAGTGGCCGCAGTCGGCGAGCAGAGCGCCGCCGCTCTCCAGGCATTTGGCGTGAAGCCCGATCTGGTGCCGACAGGTGAGCAGTCCGTGGCCGGCCTCCTCGAGGATTTCCCGCCCTACGACGATGTTCTCGACCCGATCAACCGGGTGTTCTTGCCGCGAGCCGACATCGCCACTGAGACCTTGGTGGCGGGTCTTGTCGACTTGGGCTGGGAGGTCGACGACGTCACGGCCTATCGCACCGTGCGGGCGGCTCCGCCCCCGGCCGCGACCCGCGAAGCAATCAAGACCGGTGGGTTCGATGCCGTCGTGTTCACGTCATCGTCGACCGTGCGCAACCTGGTGGGTATCGCGGGCAAGCCGCACGTCACGACGGTGATCGCGTGCATCGGGCCGCAGACCGCTAAGACGGCCGAAGAGCACGGCCTGCGGGTCGACGTCCTGGCCGAGAGCCCATCGGTTGGGTGCCTGGCCGACGCACTCGCGGCTTACGGGCTGGCGCAACGACTCGCTGCCGAGGCCAGTGGTGAATGGACAGGGAAGCCGGGTCGCCCTCGGGCGAGTTCGCGACGCAAGGCCAAGTAGCCCCGTGTCGGCTAGCTCGAGCGCGTCGAGGCCGCATCGGCTCAGGCGGACGCCGGCACTGCGGCGGCTGGTCGCGGAGACACGTCTGTCGGCGTCCGATCTGGTGTTGCCGTTGTTTGTTAAGGAAGGGCTCGGTGCGCCGGCACCGGTCAGCTCAATGCCCGGCGTCGTGCAGCACTCTCGCGACTCGTTGCGAAAGGCCGCCACCGAGGCGGTTGAAAGCGGCGTTGGCGGCCTGCTTCTGTTCGGCGTTCCGGCCGAAAAGGATGCTCGCGGTTCAGGCGCCGATGATCCGGCCGGCATCGTGCAGCTCGCGCTGGCCGATCTGGTCGCTGACCTCGGTGACGCGACGGTATTGATGAGCGATCTGTGTCTCGACGAATACACCGATCACGGTCACTGCGGCGTACTTGTCGAGTCGCGATCGGGAGATCTGGTGATCGACAACGATGCGACGCTTTCGCGCTACGCATCGATCGCTGTGGCGCAAGCGCGGGCCGGAGCGCACGTCGTCGCGCCGAGCGGCATGATGGATGGCCAGGTGGGCGCGATTCGCGAAGCCCTTGATATTGCAGGGTTTTCCGAGGTAGCGATCCTCGCCTATGCAGCGAAATACGCGTCGAGTTTCTACGGTCCATTTCGCGACGCGGCCGAGTGCGCGCCGCGGTTCGGGGACCGCCGTAGTTACCAGCAAGACTTCGCCAACGCTGCCGAGGCGTTGCGGGAAGTCGCGCTCGACATCGCCGAGGGCGCTGACATGGTCATGGTCAAGCCGGCGATGTCGTACCTCGACGTCGTGCGCCGGGTGCGCGAGATCGTCGATGTCCCAGTTGGTGCGTATCAAGTGAGTGGCGAGTATGCGATGGTCGAAGCGGCGGCGGCCAACGGTTGGCTCGATCGCGAAAGCGTCATCATCGAGTCGCTCACCTCGATTCGCAGGGCCGGCGCCGATATCGTCGTGACCTATTGGGCCGCCGAAGTGGCCAGCCTCTTGCGCGACCAGCGATGACGATTGCCCGAACCGTGATTGGTGCCGCACCGCCCGCGGCCGTTCCGAGGAAAGCGCCGCAGGCCGTGCTGCTCGATGCGGGCGGGGTGCTGTTGTTGCCGAACCCCTGGGTCATCGCGGCCGTTCTTCGCGCCGCCGGCGGGTCGCTCGATCCCGAGCTCGTCCCGCGGGCGCATTATGCGGGCGTCGCGGCGATGGATGCGCGCAAGACGACCGACTGGAGTCACTACTACCGGGTACTCGTGCGGTTCGGTGGAGTGCCACACGCGTCGATCGACGATGCGATGGACGGCTTGGCCCGCTTCTTCGCATCGCCGGTGCCCGGCATCTGGAATATCGTGCCGGACGGCGTTGTCGAGCAGCTACGAGATCTCTCCGCCACCGGTGTCGCGATCGGCGTGGTGTCGAATGCCGACGGCACGGTCGAGGCGACGCTGCGGCGGTGTGAGATCCCATTCGATGTCGTCATCGACTCGACAGTGGTCGGATACGCGAAGCCGCAACCCGAGATCTTCGCCATCGCGCTCGAGAGACTCAACGTGGCCGCTTGCGATGCGGTGCACGTCGGGGATATGGCTTCGGCCGATGTCGACGGTGCTCACGCGGCCGGCGTCCGGGCCCTGCACCTTGACCCGTTCGGTGATTGTCCCTATCCCGCCGACCACCACGAGCACGTGCGTTCGCTGGTCGATGTCGTCGCCATCGCCGCCGGTTGATCTCGCAGGCACGCCCTCCGTCAGAGTGCCCTCCGGTCCCGGAGGCGCCGCCGGGCCTGGGACA
>Ga0080027_10000701_pt1 | contig 14120 bp, 10 predicted proteins | sample OrgsoiDNA2013046_FD_70962 | JGI IMG/M metagenome (GOLD analysis project Ga0080027, IMG submission 70962) | Permafrost soil microbial communities from the Arctic, to analyse light accelerated degradation of dissolved organic matter (DOM) -... | ecosystem: Environmental > Terrestrial > Soil >... | reverse complement strand
CACGTCAATTACATATAATTATCTGAACCTTCCAAATCTGATCACCATCAATGCTCAGCGCAAAATCACTTATACCTATGATGCGGCTGGAAATAAACTCCAAAAATCAGTATTGGACTCCGGCAAAACAACCAATTACTACTATGCAGGGGATTATGTATATCGCAGTGGCACCGTTAACGATACGCTCGAGTTTATTTCCCATCCGGAAGGCAGATTAAGGCCTACCAGAATTGATACCACCCAGGCGGTCAGTCCTGCCAACCTGAAATATATCTACGATTACTATATTAAAGATCATCTGGGAAGCGTAAGAAGTGTTCTTACTACCGAACAGGAAACCGATCTCTATGCCGCGACAATGGAAACAGCGGCAGCAGCCAAGGAGAATGCGCTGTTCAGCAACGTGAGTTCAACAGCCGTAACCAAACCGGCGGGTTTTGATACCAACAATTCAAACGGAATGGTATCACAGCTCAATGGAAATGTTAATGTGACGGGAAACAAGAGAGTCGGACCCAGTATTATTTTAAAAGTCATGGCTGGCGATACGGTCAGTATCTCAGCTTATGGTTGGTACACGGGAACCACACAGGCTCCGGCTACCGGTGTCGGACCGATCGTAAATGATCTGCTGCCTTTGTTAACCAGCGGCATTGTTGCCGATGGTGGTTCAAAAGGAGGAGCAATTCCTTTTACTACCTACAATCCATTGATAACAGCGGCGCTTGACAGTTTTCTTCAATACATGCAGCCCTATGACAACACAAGACCAAAAGCATATCTGAACTGGATGGTGGTAGATGAGGAATTCGCAAAAGTGAGAAGCGCAAACCACGCTGGTGCTGTACAGATGCCGCTTATTACGGGTGCTATGCAGGCCCAGCAAATGATAGGTCCCACCAATATGGTCATCAGAAGAAACGGTTATCTCTATGTATATTTAAGTAACGAAAGTAATCAAAACGTGGATTTTGATAATCTGGTTGTGAATCAAAAACGAGGACCGTTAGTTGAACAAAAGGATTACTACGCATTCGGAATGGAAATACCAGGGCTTTCTACCAAGGCACTCAAGACCAACTACGCTGAGAATAGGTACAAGTATAATGGAAAGGAAGCTCAGGAAAAAGAGTTTAATGATGGATCTGGATTATCCTGGGATGATTACGGTGCCAGGATGTATGATCCGCAGATAGGTAGATGGATGGTGAGTGATCCGCATGTCGAAAATTATGAATCAATAACACCGTATGGCTATTGTTTTAATAATCCAATAAGATTTTTTGATATGTCTGGTAGAGATCCAGGTGATATTGCAATTTTCTTCACGGGAGCAAATTTTGGGCAGGGGATGACACCGACTACGGTGAGAATTGCAGAAAAAGTAAAAAATCTGGTAAGCGGTCTTGAATACACTGTCTATTCATCTAAACCTTTTGGCCAAAGCACGTTTAATAAAAGTACACAAGAAGCTTATGATCAAATTATAAAAAACAATAAAATAAACCCCAATGGAAGAGTAGTTATCTACGGGTATAGCTATGGAGGACAGTTAGCTTCTTATTTAGCGAAGAGATTAAAAGGTGCTGGAATAAAAGTTAATCTTCTGATTACGGTAGATGCCGCTGCGGGATGGGGATCTAATACTGTTGATCGGAAAATATCGAGCAATGTGGAAGTTAATGTAAACTTTTTTGAGCATACTTTTTTATTGCCAGATCTTTTGCGAAATTTTGGTATGGCTAACGTAGCAGAGTCAGATAACACTAAGATTTTGAATTTTTATGATGGTGATGACGATTATGACGATGGAGTTGGTGGAACAAAAGTAAATCATTTGAGTATCGATGAAAAGGAAGAAGAATCTTCAGTCAACTAAATACAGGCGGCCCTACCGCCTAGGAATACTTCTTCTAAATCAAAGAACAAAAGTATATTTGATTTATTAGAAGAAGCTGGCATCCCGTATCAGAATGATAGTCAAAACACAAGTAACAATTCTACTAATGCCAAAGACCAGTTTACTCATCTCTGGGGAGTATATTAACCGTTTACTTTTAAGTTAATTATGAAACAAATATTTAAAGTACTTATTTTTTTAGGTTTTATTTTCTCTTCAGTTGGTTTTGCTATCATTTATTCTTGTTTACCACATCATAGATTATTAGTCACAAATAACTATTTCGTTTACGAGTTAGGATATTCATTTTGGTATCTTGAACCAACTATAGGAGTTATTTTGATGATCGGGCTAAGAAAAAGAAAAGAGAAGTATTTTGGCTTGTTCTTTTTATTGGTTTGGATTTTTGCTATTGTCTCGTTCTTCTATAGATATACATCATAGACTTAAAACATAGTTATTTGGTTCATATCATGACTTTTCTGACCTCTCCCTCCCAAAAAATTGAAGTGAAGCATTTTAAGCTGAAAAATTTGGGGAGTATTTTAGTTGGATAGTTTCGTAAGAAGGTAATTGAGGAGATGAACAAAGAGTAACAGTTTTTAATTTTTGTTACTATGAGCCGCAGCGTAGCTGCGGCTTTTTATTTTAATGCGTATATGCCTTTTTTGTTTTGGCGTCTCTGATGACGGCGTTGGCGAGGAAGAATAATTTATCTTTTATGGCCGGTTCGAGTTCTCCGATATCGTGTATGAGCTTCATGGTCTGTTTATCGACAGAGGCCTGGGATCCTTCTCCGGCCAGGTAATCCAGGGACACTTCCAGGGCATCAGCTATTTTTTTTGCGACTTCTACGGAAGGCAGGACCTCGTTGCGTTCATAGCGGCCGATGATCTCCCTGGAAACGCCAACGGCCTTGCAGAGGTCTGTCTGACTCATATCTTTTGCTTTGCGCAGGGCGGTTATTTTGTCTCCGATGTTCATATTATGCACAATTACTAAGGATTTTGGACGGTTATTACCAAAAGTAGAGAACAATGGTGGGTAATTAAAATAATAGTTCTCTTGCTGAAAGGAAAATATCTTTTACATTTGTGACCAATAGTTCTGTAGCCGTCCCTTTTTTAAGCCTATTTGGAAGACGACTTAATTTTTAACTATAACTGCGGCAACTAAATTCCTTACATTATTTGTTTACAAGTTGAATAAGGCGCTCATCAATTGGCAGCTTTGAGACTAAATTAACTTTTACCAAATTATTGTAATCGGGATAGAGTGGATTAAGCAGAATATTGTACTCCCGTTGATTAATAGCAGACTTCACTCGGATACCAAGCCATTCCTTTTCATTCATCCAGGCATTCCCTTGCGCTTGATTTTCAAGTAAAGATAGTTTGAGCCAACCCTTACTATATTGATCATCCGGCAGGGTATAGACTAGAGAGTCATCAGCAATGTCTATCTCCATTATAAATAATTCGGGAGGCATATCGCCGTTATCATAGTGTAGTGATATCTCCAACAATGCAAGCGAACTATTTTCACTGGTATACAGCATATAAGTTCCTTTGCTGTTCCACCGACCTCCGGTTCGAAATGCACCAGTTCCACTTAAATCAGATGTTCTAAGTTGGTCCTGGACAATTCTGAATACTTTCATGTCCTGGGATTATGAGTATACTCCTTCTTCAATGCGTCCTAGTATATCGTCTACCATCACTATGCCAGACAATGTGTCGAATAACTCAACTGGCTTTTTATTATTTAAGGCCCTATTCTCCCGGTTCATCCAACGTTTCACTTTAGCCTCATCCCTAAATACCTGCCATGCATGCTGAACGACTTTCGCAATTTCTATGGCGTGAGACGAAATTTTTTTGTCAAGTTTGGCCTTGTTGTCTTTACGCTCCATCGTTTTTACCGAAATATCAAAAATATTCTCAGAAATGTATTTTCTGCTGATACCGATATTTTCCGCAAGGGAATTGATTGCACTTTTTGTTATTCCTGAATTGCCTATTTCTATATAGTCAAATTCGGAAGAGAGTTTTTTTATTGCGGCTCCTTTCATTCCAAGCCAAGAAAATGTTTTTGTGATATTGTCTACAGACATTGAATAAGCTACAGGTCCCACTGCAAATTCGCTCTGCAATTTTAACTTGTTTTGACCGGTTAGTTTTCCAATTAAATGACCAGTTTTGCGATCGCGATAGATAACCTTGGCCGTTTTACTAGACGTATTCCTTGTTTTAATTCTTCTTTTTGCATTGTCTGACATAGCGACAAATTTACCCAATCTAGGTAATAAATGTCGTAAATACAAAAATCTACTTGTTTTATTTGCAGATATTCCGATGTTTCAGCTTTCCAGACTCGACAATTTTCCAAGATAATTTAATTGCTTATGTTCTATCTGCAATAACGAACCTTTAAAACGTTACCGCCTTCGACATAAAAAATCGAATTACCACCAATTCAAATTATAATTATTTGATTATCAATAGGATAATTCATCAACCCGCTTAAGATCATTCATAAAATGGTTCGACATTTGACCAATCCGGTTCACAAATAATACTGGTTATCAATTAGTTCAAAGGCGAAGTAAATGAGGTGTATTTTTATACCCAAATTGAAATACCATGGTGTTACTTATCGCTATTTTAAATCTTTCGTCCATTCTCCCCTATCCTACCGCCCAGCAGGACTCGCTTCCTAGTTTGCATTCATTGGCAGATAGTGACATTGCGAGCGTAAACACATACACGGAATTAATAGTAAGGAACTGTATTTAAATAAAATGTTAAACAAAAAACATTCAGTTTATTATAGGTCAACATTTTTGGTTTAATCTAGAAGTGTAAATAGTTGTTCTGGCCTACTTTGGATCAGTTACAACTAATCTGGCAATTCGGAACAGTATCGTTGCGATTGCAATAATACTAGGGTACCTGGTCAAAAGAATTTACAAAAACAAGGAATAATATTTTTGAACCTTTCAGAAGTAATTTTCTGTATTTCTTATGGTTACTTTATTTTCTAAAAAAAGTCCAAGGTCAACTTCTCAATTAACCTATATTAGTAGCAACTATTTCTATAGAGTATTTGCAGAGCGAACCTTATACGCTGGTTTTTCAGAGTGAGAAAAACCCTGGGGCCTCAAAAGTGGAGCCATGTAAGTTAGTGAAGCATTCATGAATTAATTTCCTTTCAAAGCTGGGTAAAAATTATCCCCATGAAATCATTATTTTCTATTTTACTGATTTTATTCATATTGGGCTCTGCTAAGGCCCAACAATCATTTCTGGATACCCTGCAAAGCCAATTGAAGCAATCTGACAAAGAGACCAATGCCAGAGTATTGGCATTGGGAGAATTGGCTGACTATTATGGATTCATCCAATTCGACAGTTGTCTTTTTTATGCAGGCCAAACCCTTGCACTTGCACAGAAATTACATTTCCTGTATGGCATGAACCTGGGATATTTCAGCACATTTCATGGCCTGAATTGTCAGGGCAATTATTCTGAAGCTCTCCAGGCAGTATTCAATCTTCAGCGTATTGATGAGCAACTAATAAAGGATAGCCCGTGGGTTGAATCCCGCCCATATTATCTAAGGGGAGTACTCTTTAGCGAAATGGGTGAAGATTCAAATGCTATAGATCAATTCAGGCGCAGCATCGGCGTGGGGGACAGGATTGGAACAAAATATGACATGTATTTTTCCTATTCGCAAATAGGTATGATTTTTCTAAAGCAGAAAAAGCTAGACTCTGCCCTTTGGTATTGTAAAACAGGATATAACCTTGGGGTGCAATCGAAGAGATGGGCGAAATACTATTCCATAGCCATAGGAGCCTTGGGTAATGCCTATGTAGCAATTGGAAATTATGGACTCGCCGCTAAATTATTTAAAGACGCGATTACTCAAAGCGGCCAATTTAGAAATATATGGTTCCAGGCAAGAAACTACAATAATCTTGCAACGATGTTTAACCGTATGAACCAGAAAGATTCCTGTATTTATTATGCAGGGATTTCTCTTAAATTATGCCAGGATCACAATTTTGCCGGTTTTTTGGTAATAGCCAGCCAGCTGCTCAATAAAGCTTATGAATCAGAAAAAAAACCTGACAGCGCGCTCAAATATTTGAATATCTGGATTGATGCAAAAGATAGTGTATTCAGTCAGTCCAAAGTCCAGCAATTCCAGCAGGCAAAATTTAATGAAATACAACGTCAGCAGGAACTAAATATATCTAAAGAACGATACCAGGATAAAGTGAGGTTTTATGTACTACTGTCCGTCATGGGCGTATTTTTATTGTTGGGTTTCGTCCTCTATTGGAATATCAGGCAGGGGCGAAAAGCCAAAATAAAAATCGAAAATGCCTATGATGAACTAAAAGCTACTCAGGAGCAGCTCATTCAGTCAGAAAAGATGGCTTCACTTGGCGAACTCACCGCAGGGATTGCCCATGAAATACAAAACCCCCTGAATTTTGTCAATAATTTTTCTGAGGTGAATAAAGAATTAATGGAGGAAATAAAACTGGAAATTTCTAACGGCAATTTAACCGGCGCTCTGGCAATCGTGGAAAATATGGAAGGTAATGAAGACAAAATTATTCACCATGGCAAGCGCGCCGATGCAATTGTAAAAGGTATGCTGCAACATACCAGAGTGAGTTCAGGCCAGAAGGAACCCACAGACATCAACGTGCTGGCTGATGAATACCTGCGACTTTCCTACCATGGTCACCGGGCCAAAGACAAATCATTTAATGCGACAATACAAACGGATTTTGATGAAAAAACAGGTAAGATCTATATCATCCCTCAGGATATAGGTCGCGTACTTTTGAATTTATATAACAACGCTTTCTATGCGGTTTCAGAAAAGAAAAAGCAGGAATCAATGGGTTATGAGCCAACCATTTCCGTGAGGACAAAACGTATCGGCGATAAATTGGAAGTTAGCGTGAAAGACAACGGCAATGGCGTTCCTCAAAAGGTTCTTAACAAGATCTTCCAGCCTTTCTTTACGACCAAACCAACCGGGCAGGGAACGGGATTAGGATTGAGCATGAGCTATGATATTGTTAAGGCGCATGGAGGAAAATTGCAAGTTCACACGAAGGAAGGCGAGTACGCTGAATTCGTAATCGAGCTGCCAGCGTAGCATTGAGGTGTTGGACCCGAAAAGATTCAAACATGAAATAAGATAAAAAGTCACACCCACGTGATGGAGAGCATTTTAGGAGAGTCCTAAACTAACAGCAACATTCCCCCCTTTTTATTGAACTTCAAACAATTAAACTTGCAATCTGCCGCATATCTTCCATGAAGCGGTTCGAGATTTGTCCAATCCGGTTCACAAAGATTTTAAGTAAGCCGCCAATGAAGTTGAACGGCTTGTGTAATTTTTTGGGTAAGGACCTCGCAGGAGTATTTGGATCACAGCAGGTAATCCAACATCATTCAGACCGAAGACTATCCACCGGATTTGCAAGCGCCGCTTTGACCGACTGAAAACTAATCGTTACCAGTGTGACGACCAGCGCCATCAGAGAAGCGAGAATAAATACACCCGGTCCGATCTCAATCCGGTAAGCATATTTAGAAAGCCAGTTCTGCAGGAAATAATAGGCGAGCGGTGTTGCCACCAGGCAACTGATAAACACCAGCAGGATAAAGTCTTTCGACAATAGCATCCAGATCTGGGTAATCGAACTACCGAGTACTTTGCGGACGCCAATTTCTTTGTTGCGTTGTTCGGCAACATAAGCTGCCAGTCCGAGTAAACCCAGACAGGAAATGAATATGGCCAAACCGGCAAATATACCAGCGAGTTTTCCCACCAGCATTTCCAGATTAAATTTCTGAGCATAACGCTCATCCACAAATGAATATTTAAACGGATACTCCGGATTATAGCGGTTGAATGCAGCCGTGAGTTTAGCAATAGCTTCCCGGGTTGGAATTTTATTATTTAACCGATAAATGAGTACCCATCTCGGACGTTTTACCAGCAGGAACATGGTCGGATCGGCCGGGTTAAAGGGAGACAACATCAGCGCATCTTTCACCACGCCGATTATTTTCATTGTCGTATCAAATGTGATGATCTGGCTGACCGGATTTTTCAGGCGCATTTTGTTAATGGCCGATTCATTGAATATTACGCTCATCGTGTCATTTTCATTGCTGAAATCCCTGCCTGCTGCAAACTTTATACCAAGGGTTTTGAAATAATCCATTGTTATTTGAATCGTGCCCATTTCAAGTGTTTCACCCGGTTTCTTCCCCGGCCAGTCCAGACCGGTATGCCAGCCGACATCAGTTACCTGACTTGTGGCCGTAGTCATCGATTCTACTACTCCGCTATTCATCAATTCAGCTTTTATCGCTCCATAATTTTTTTCGAGATCGCCATTTAAATCAGACATCATCAATCGGTCTCTATCATAACCCGTCGGCCGGTTTTTTGCGTATTGAATTTGCTGGTAAACGATAATGGTGCAGATGATCAGGGCAATCGAACAGGAAAACTGTACAACCACCAGTATCTTCCTTGGCAGGGTTGCAGCCTTTCCCAAATGCATTTTTCCTTTTAATACTTTTACCGGATTGAATCCTGATAAATAAAATGCCGGACGGGCACCGGCAATAAGCGCCGTAGCGGACACTCCGGTCAGCATCCATATCCAGAAAACCGGATTGGAATAAGAAATGACAATATTACTTTCTGTCAACTGATTAAATCCGGGAAGAAGAAGGCTGACCAGGAGCAAAGCAATGAGGAAAGCGATTGATGTTAATAAAAAAGATTCCGTCAGGAACTGGAAAATCAAATCTTTCCGAAGGGAGCCCAGTGCTTTTCGTACGCCCACTTCACGGGCTCTTTTTTCAGATCTCGCCGTGGTGAGATTGATAAAATTGATACAGGCAATCCCCAATACCAGGGCTCCAATGATACTGAACATGTGGACGTATTCAACAAAACCACCGGTTTCCACACGATTCTCATAATTGCCATAGAGATGCCAGTTCGCCATGGGCTGAAAGATGACTTCAGACAACATCGCATTCTGATTATCCTTTTCTGTTCTTTCAATAAATTTTATTTTCGGCGCAACCTGCGCATATTCTATTCCCTTTTTCAGTTGTACATAAATATTATAGGAATTATTTCCAAAACTGCCCGTACGCTGATCCTTTATATAAGGATGGATTTGTTCAAAATAGGCGAAGGGAACAATCCAGTCAAACTGAAAACTCGAATTGCCGGGAATATTTTTTAGTACGGCCGTTACTTTTAAATTATCCTTATTGTCGAAGCGGACATATTTTCCGACAGGATTTTCATTACCAAAAAGCGATTTAGCGGTGGCTTCCGTAAGAACGATGGAATACGGATCTTTTAATGCAGTATTCGGATTTCCCTCCACCATAGGAAAGCGGAACATCTGAAGGAAATTTGAATTCATGTGCATCCCGCCTGACAGTATTTTTTTCTCTCCCACTTTCAATCCCGATCTGCTCCAGTCACACTCTGAAACATTTTCAATTTCAGGAATCTGGTTCCGGAGCGCATCAGCAAGTTTCAAAGAAGTAGAAGTAAAATTGAGCACCTCTCCACTGCTGCTTACATAGTTGCGCCGGACCTGGAAAAGCCTGTCGTTGTCAGGAAGAAATTTATCGTATGCATACTGATAATTGACCCATAAACCAATCAGCAGGGCGACCGCCATACCGGCTGCCAGTCCGGATATATTCAATGCACTGTATCCCTTTGTCTTTACGGTATTCCGCCAGGCGATCTTGAAGTAGTTCTTGAGCATCAATATGGGACTCCAATAAAATGCCAGAATATAAATGAATTATACTCAGTGAGTTAATAAAAAGTCGGACTAAGAAACTGTTCGTAACTGAACAGTAGGTGTTCAAAAATTTATCCTGTTGACTTGTACTGAAATAACTATACAGGGGTATCGCCCTGAATTCTTACCAGGGGAAAGGAAATTATTAAACAGTCGGGCTTTGCATGCCGAATTCATTACTCTTTTTGTAAATTTCGTAAACCTTGACCATTCATTTCGCTCTCTGCTGACCCACAAAGAGTCAACTATCAAATGAAAATGGGTCAAAAACAAACGCTAGCGACGTCTCTTGGGTTCCGAATTTCGCATCATGATCAGTGAGCTTCAATATATCGAAATCGCACTCTCCTTTCCCAATACGGAACGTATCAAACATTTTGATCGGATCGGCTTTAAGGTCAAGGACAAAAGAATGTTCTCCACATACTTGGACAGAAACAATACCGCCAATCTTTTTTTGACTCCCGCCCAACAGAAGAAATACTGTGAAATAGAACCAGATAATTTCTATCCGGTTCCGAACAAATGGGGTGAGCATGGGGCTACCACTGTTGAACTGGATACGATATCCAAAGACTTGCTAATTGAGGCCCTGACGGCGGCTTACAATGAAGTGAACAAAAAGAGGGAAAAAAAGAAAAAAAAATAGGCCGGCTGAGACAGCAGTCTTAATAATACATCTGATAGATTTTACAGAAGTTTTGCATGGTCGCTTTTAATATCGAGTTCAGTTATATTTGAACCTTCAGATGGCATGCTGAGTCAACTTCAAAATTCCGGAAGTTTAAGGTATTTTAAAAGCAACAAACTCCAAAGTGAAATTGGTGAGTTAGGTGTAAGTATATCCAAAGTAAGAAGCCGGATGGCTGTAGAGTTTGGAATTACTGCAGAGAATTTAAGACCACTGGCAATTAAATATTATGATTTCAGATGGAATGAAGAACTGACCAAGTTACTCCAAATCCTTAGGGAAGAATATCAAATAGAATAAGTTGGTAGTTTATCGCGGAAAGAATCATAGTAAGACAAAGCTGACTTGCAAAGTCTGACAATAATTTCCGGATAAATTTACGTTTTTAATAAGATGCAATTCCATCCGGGACACCATCCGGATCATTCAACACAAAGCCGCTGGTACGTATATTTGTTCCTTTGATAACCAAAATACCTGCCACATGCGGTGCAGCCATCGATGTGCCGCTGAGTCTTGCATAGCGGCCATTACTGTATGTTGATACGATGTTTACACCAGGTGCAGCCAGATCTACCACGTCGTTGCCAAAGTTTGAAAAACTCGCAAAGCGTCCAAGACTATCCATGGCTGATACCGTAAAGATATTGGGATGATTAACCCTGCCAGGCGAAGAAAGATCAGCTTTTTCCGACTCATTGCCGGCGGCAATAGCAAATAGAATTCCTTTTTCCGCTAGGGTGAGCACAGCGTTGTCAAGTGCAGCTGAAATCGTGTCACTTCCCAGACTCATATTTACGACTTCTCCGGATTTTGCATTCTGGCCTACATAATTCAATGCACGGATGAGTTGACTGGTACTTCCTTTGCCATCACCATCCAATGCTTTCAGCGCTATTATTTTAGTACCTGCAGCAACTCCCACAACACCGAAGGAATTATTCAGGGCTCCTATTATTCCCGCGACATGCGTACCATGACCGTTATTATCTTCCACGTTAGTTTCATTACTCACAAAACTTTTACTAAGTAAAGTATCCACGTCCAGATCGGGATGATCTGTATCGACGCCTGTATCAATGATCCAAACCCGCTTACCTGTTCCATCATCAGTACCAGTCCGCCTCACACCCCATTGTACTGTAGAGGGAGAAACAATTTCATAACACCCCTGGTCCATCACTATGATCCGGTCATGTTCTACCAGTTCCACTTCCTGATCCTGTTTTAACGCCAGTACCTGATCCAAAGTAAGCCTGGCGATAAATCCGGAATGTATATAACTTAGAGTGGCAACCTGTTGGCTTTCGGAAATAGAATGACGGCTTAGGATGGTAGTAACTACGTTTGTCGTCGCACCCTGTGTTTGTAAGTTCCCACTTTGTATTCCGGCATCCCGTAACATAACAATGTACGTTTCATTCATAGGGGTGGAAAAGACCTTGATGGGTTCACAATCAGGTACAGCAGCCTGTTTCATCGTCGCAGACTGATCGGTTTTCTTACAACCGAGGAACAAGATCACGCTGGCAAATAACAAGACTATGGAGAAATATGTAGTAGTTTTCATAACCGGATAAATTCTACTAAAACTAAAACGTATTGGCAAAGCCAAAGTTTCAAAGAAAACGTTAAACACCTGACATTCATTAAGCTTGTTTCCTGATGTGAATTTATCTAAGAACGGGCTGCCCTAATTGTTCTTTGTTATCTCAGGATACCAGTTCCCAATCGCAAGGCAGCTATGTATTAACCTGGTAGAACCGTTCAAATGCCTGATAAACAATACTGGAACTTAAAAGGGAAACTGTTCAAGGAAGAGTGCCTGCTTTTTTTTATCATAATAAATATAAATATACCGCCCCTCCAGTAAGAGTAAATTTTCTGCATGGTCAGGTATTTTAATATCCTGGCTGAATTCATCAATACGGTCGTTTATGCTAGGTTCCATATCGCCGGGTATATGTTGGAATGTATTGCTGTCCACAAGCATTCTGAACCGAACTGCTTTGGTCCAAGTACTTTTGCTGAAACTGCCCATCCCATTACCGCCAATCATAAAGCTGGATGATCCAGAAGAAAATCCGTAACCGGGCAGACCCATTTGTTTCTCTTCTTTATTAGATCCCAGGGTGATTGAAATACCCAGACTATCCTGCAGTGCCGCAATAGCCGCATGTGAACTTGTCATTTTTCGAAGAAGTTGTTTGGTCTTGGTCAGTTCTTTCGTGTTGTTAAAATACAGCGCCTTACCTTCCTGTAATACCGGTGTATTTTTAAAGTCGATGGTATCTTCTCTTTTCACTTCAAAATATTTCAACTGCGTGCCGTTATAAAAATCGCTGACGATCAGGTGCAGACTTTCGTCTGAAGCGGAAATAAAATAAAGTTTACCGTTCAACAGAAAGCTGTTATCCACATAATCACCCGATACCTTATTTTGATGCAAGTACTGATCATAAATAAGTTTCACCGGTTCATTTTTAATCAACCGGTAACTTACTGTTTTATTATAGAGGTCGAACGCATATACGATTGTATTTGCGAGATTTCTGTTCATCGTCAGGAAAAGCGTATCGTGAATAAGATAAATTTTATTTCTTGCACTTACCGACTGAATGTCCGGCAAACCCGCCTCATCGATTTTGACGACATCAATAGACCTGTTAAACATGCTAGCCGATTTGGTAATCGATTCCCACATCGCTGGATCCTTAAAATGATATACAATCGTGTCCATGTCCTGCTCGTTACGCCAGTTATAGATCACAAAACTTGAATTCTTTTTATCGATTCCCATCCACAAAGCATAATCGCCCGAACTGATCCAGTCGATAAATTTTTCTTTAATTTTATCCGAGTATATCAGCACCTGATTTATTTTTCCGGAAGAAATATTGATGGCATAATTATCATATCCGGCCGGTGATTTATAACTGCAGAAAAAATATATTTTGCCGTCCTTTATAAACCCTGCAGTGAGCTCTTCCTGATTTATTCTTTGTAAGCCATATTCATGTATCTCGGCAAATGCACGATCATAAAGGATTACCTTAAAACTATCCTGATTTTCCAGCACCACCGCGTGAAGGTTTCCTGATTTATCGTGTAAGGTCTGAAGTATGATTTCGCTTCCCGGCCAACTGATATGCTTTGAATTGATTAAAGACTGTGCAGATAAAAAAATAAAAGAAAGGGCAAAGCAGACTGATAGCATGGATCGCATGTAGCAGATTTAGGGTAATTAAAAATAGTCAATTAACTCTTGAAAATAAGATTTAATCAGTGAGATAATTTCATTTTTTAATTCAGGCCTAATGCGGCGGCCCAAACTGTCTTACTGGCTTACCACAAAGTATATTCATCGCGTTCACACCAAAACTCAATATGCCCATATTATCCGTATTCTGAAGCACGATGATCGTTTGTTTTGTATTCAGGTTGCGCAAAAGGATCGTAGACATGCCGGGACTGCCGCCATTATGTGAAACAATTTCTCCGCATGACAGATCCATGTCAACACCCCAGCATATCGCTGCATAGATAGGTGCATGCTCCAATTTGGCATTATTTCCATCGGTTAGTTTCACCACAGTATACATTTCTTCCTGCGTGGTTGCATTGAGGATTTTATTTGAAA
>Ga0080027_10000700_pt1 | contig 14138 bp, 14 predicted proteins | sample OrgsoiDNA2013046_FD_70962 | JGI IMG/M metagenome (GOLD analysis project Ga0080027, IMG submission 70962) | Permafrost soil microbial communities from the Arctic, to analyse light accelerated degradation of dissolved organic matter (DOM) -... | ecosystem: Environmental > Terrestrial > Soil >... | reverse complement strand
AGTGTATACGCATATACCGTGTCGCTATCAATTGTCCCGAAATATTTTTTACTCCCGTTCTCCCGAACGATAATTTCTTTATTTTTTTCAGGGGCTGTCTGGCAGCCAATAAGCTGGTAAAGGGTAATAATTAAGAAAAAAGCAATAAAACGAACGGGTGTCATGGCAGGCTTTTAAAAATTCAATTGACTATTTATAAATGTAACGGTATTCCGCTTTCTGAAAAGAATTATGGCCAATACACGGGGAACTTTCATCCGGCATAAAAAAAGGATCACCGGATTCAGCAGGATGGCAATCATAGTGGCAAAAACAAGCGGTATGATGATATCCTGCCCGAGATACAAGATGGTAAGAAAAACAGCAATGCCCATAAATATCTGGGCCATTTTCAAATAAACCGGCAGTTTGACTGAAGCATTATCCATGTTTGGCAGATATGGGGGACTAAATGGTTTATCTTGTTAAGCAAAACCGATACCATGCTCCGGCGGATGATTTGTCTGGCTGCCTTCTTTGTGGGACTAAGCTGTAAGGCGCAGGAAAATTATCAGGAACCGTACAGGCCTCAAATCCATTTCTCTCCCAAAGAGGGTTGGATGAACGATCCAAATGGACTTGTTTACTTTAAGGGTATTTACCATTTATTTTTTCAATATTATCCAGATTCAGCAGTTTCGGGACCCAAGCACTGGGGACATGCCATTAGTCTGGACCTGGTGCATTGGAAACAACTGTCGATCGCTCTTTATCCGGATACCCTCGGATATATTTTTTCCGGTAGTGCGGTTGTGGATAGTTCCAACAGCAGTGGATTTGGATCGGAAGGAAAAATTCCGCTGGTCGCCATTTTTACACAACATGATCCAGCCGGAGAAAAGTCCGGCAACAACCTCTTTCAAAACCAAAGCATCGCTTATAGCCTGGACGCCGGAATTCAATGGATGAAATATTCTGGCAATCCGGTTTTAAGAACACCCGGTTTAAAAGATTTCAGGGATCCGAAAGTCAGCTGGTACCCGGAACAAAAAAAATGGATCATGACGCTGGCAGCAGGCGACCGGATTTTATTTTATTCTTCCAAAAATATAAAAACCTGGAAAAAAGAAAGTGAATTCGGCGCCGGAATTGGCGCGCACGGTGGTGTTTGGGAATGTCCGGACCTGATTCCGTTTATAGTTGAGGGTAAAAAAGTCTGGCTACTGATTGTAAACATCAATCCGGGCGGCATACAGGGCGGATCGGGAACACAGTATTTCACAGGTGATTTTGACGGGCAGCACTTTATTTGCAAGGATACCTCAACTCGCTGGGCAGACTATGGCCCGGACAACTATGCCGGTGTGATATTCAGCAATACCGGAAAAGAAAAAATTTTTCTGGGATGGATGAGCAACTGGCAATATGGAACCCGGGTGCCCACTGAAAAATGGAGAGGTGCTATGACCATTCCGCGGACGCTCGGTCTGAAAAAAATCGGTCAACAATATTTTACCAGCATGTTGCCGGTGAAAGGTTTGGAATTATTGGTGACAAAATCAAATTATTACAGCAATCCATCTTCCGAAATAAAATATGGACTATCGGGTCCAACGCGGATTGATATCAGCAGTTCTGACCTGCACAGTTTTGAGTTCATTGCGCAAAATGCTTCCGGACAGCATTTGCGGATTGGTTATGATCAGAATAAAAATTCATTTTATATCGACAGAACAGAAGCCGGAAAATCTGAATTTGACACTCACTTCGCGGCCATTCACTATGCTCCCCGGATCGCAAAAACAAAAACCAGCGCGATTACGCTGATCCTTGATAATGCCTCAGTTGAATTATTTGCCGATCAGGGTTTGACCGTTATGACGGAGATATTTTTTCCAGACCCGCCATTCGATGCATTTACCTTAAAGGGAAATATGAAAGAATTCGGGGGAATCCGTATCAGCAAATTATCGCCCATCTGGATGCATACCGAATAGTCAGTTCACTTCCAACGCGTTTTTATCCGGAAAAACCGGGAATGTGCTATGTGGTTCCGTCTGATACCAGAAAACTGTTGACGCAATATCGTCTTCCAGCGGAAGATAGCGGCCCTCTGAATGCCATCCCAGGGCCTGGATCGTTACCCGGAGATTTTTTTCAAACCGGATTGGATCGGTGATATGCCAGCGATACAATCCAAACCGCTGGGATACATTATAGTGGCCGTCACCGCGAATCACCTGTGCAAGTCCCGAATAGGGGCTGTTGAATTCAGTATAATTCGACTCTTCAACACCGCTAGCATTTTTTTTGTGCGTATCAAAGTCGTAGGAACCGCAGAAGTAATCTTCCGTTCCCGTGCCGCATATTGTCGGGTATTCCGTATCTCCGTCCATATAAAATTTTATTTCTCCTTCGCCCCACCATCCATTGCCATGTACTCCCCAGGCGAGATAGGTGCCAACATATTGTCCGCGTCCATGAACGCTATCCAGCAATACGACGACCGATTTATATGGCAGGGGATTCACGCGCCTGAACTGTGCATGAAAATAAGCTGCGTCGGAAGGCACTTCTGTGAGTATATAGTCTACCTGGTAATACAACATCATCGGGTTCTCGTCGATATTTTCCATCGTGATACGGCATTTTTTTCTAAAGGGCATCGGCCAGTAGCAATTAAATGCCGAACCCGGATTTACGCATACTGCCAAAGAACGAAGGGATGCATATTGTCCCCACCCCATTCCAAAAAAATCTCCGACGGGCGCTTCCACCGAAGGCGTTTTTTCATCATCCCAATAAATACGAATAATAGAATTTCTCCAGACACCCGTTGGCGTCATCCAGATATGCTGGATTGATCCCGACCCTTCTATTTCAGCTACGGTAAACACGGTGTGCGCTTTGATTTCCACTGAAGGACTCAGCTTCCACCCCTTTCCGAGATCGCGGGCCGCCGATTCACCTGTTCCTTTTACCGCCATGCCTCCCTTTCCTTTTTCCCCATTAAAATTTTCCGGACTGATGGACCGGCTCCTGGCATCTGATAAACGGTAGATATTGGAAAGATTTGCATCTATGCCATTAAACTTCTCCTGGGCATAAGACTGGAGGGCGGTCAAATAACATATGAACAAGTAACTCAGACATTTAATTTTCATGATCAGCGTTTTATAATGAAAATTGAATATAAGTCAAAATACAAAACACCCTATAATTGAACGTTATTTTGCCCTACCCAAACCGGAGAATTGTCGGAATTTGGAAAACAAACCATATGCACCAGGCTCTGCAAAAACTCCAAGGATTCAAAAATCACCCGCCGCTTGCCGTTCAGCGTACTGGCGAAAATGATCATTCCCTCATTCTAAGACCCGTGAATCTGAACCAGGATCTGGAATTTTTTTTTATCTGGATGGAAGATCCGGATCTGCAGGTAAACTGGGGTCTTCGGGAAAACAGCCAGCGGCTCGCCAAACACTACCAGTTGTTTCTGGAATCGGAAAACAGGCAATCCTTCCTGATAGAGAAATCCGAGCAGCCATTGTTCCAGTTCGATATTTTCCTGATTCATTTCCATGAATTGTATTTCAGGATACCGACAACCACCGGTGATTGCATCCTGAATTATATCATTCTTTACAAAAATGAAACGAAGCACGATTTAAAAAATGCACTTTTGCTTCAGCTGGATTATTTTTTTTCATATCCGGAATGCCGCCGGCTTTGGATTCCCGTTCCTGAAGACCAGGAAGCATTGATAAAAGTCTTTGCCGAAACGGGGTTTATATACAAAGCGTCCTACACGGCGAGGCAACAGCGATATGTTCTTTTCTATCTGAAAAGAGCAGATTATATTTCAAAAAAGACATAAACTGTTAACATTTCTGATACAGAAAAAGATTCTTTCTCCTCCGAAAACGAGGTACCTTTGTGCAGCCAAAGGGCCATTACGTTATGTACAAAGTTTCTTTTAATAATAAGGACAATTCCTTCTATCAGGATTTAAAATCCTCGGTGGAACAATATTTTTCAACCAGCCAGGTTAGAAAAACCGGTAACTGGAAATTATATATCAAGGCCCTGACCCTGGTACCAGCGGCCGTTGCCATATATCTGATGTTGTTATTTTTTCATTTTTCACTCATCCCCGGAATCCTGATTTCCGGTCTGCTCGGATTTGTGCTTGCCAGTATCGGCTTTAATATCATGCATGACGCCTGCCACGGATCTTATTCCAGGAAACCCTGGGTAAACAACATCATGGGTCTGAGCCTGAACCTGCTCGGTGGAAATGCGTTTATCTGGAAATTCAAACATAATATCATCCATCATACCTACACGAATATTGACGGGATAGATGATGATATCGCGAAGAGTCCGGTCATGAGGCAGTGTGAATCTCAGAAATGGGTGAAGGCACATCGTTTTCAGCATATCTATGTGGTTATCCTGTATGCCGTATCTTCCTTTGCCTGGGTCTCCATGATGGACTTCAATAAATATTTTAAAGGAAAAATACACAATACCGATTTGCAAAAAATGGATCTTTCCGAGCACGTTATCTTCTGGCTCAGTAAGATCATGTATGTTTTATTCTACATTGTAATACCTGTACACTACGTAGGCTGGCAGGCATGGGCGATCGGCTTTAGCTGTATGCATATTACGCTCGGACTCACCCTTGCCCTGGTATTCCAACTGGCGCATGTAGTAGAAGAAGCAGCATTTGTTTTTGCTCCCGGCATCGGACCCCAGAAGATTGAAGAAGAATGGGCTATCCACCAGGTCCGTACGACAGCTAATTTCGCGCCCCGAAATAAGATCGTCAGCTGGTTTGTTGGCGGTTTGAATTTTCAGATTGAACATCATCTGTTTCCCAAAGTCAGCCATGTTCATTATCCGGCCATTGCCCACATTGTAAAAAAAGTCTGCGAAGAACACCAGGTTCATTACAATGAATTCAAAACCATGACCGCCGCTGTTGCCTCTCATTTTCGTATGATGAAAATACTGGGCATGAAACCGAAATAATTATTGATTATTGATTATTAATTATAAATGGACTCCGTCAAGAGATTGGGTACATTCAATCGCCGAACCACTTCCAAGCCAGAATTAATAATTAATAATCGATAATTAATAATTAACCTGGTCCTCCGCCTTCACAAACATCCTGATCGTTTCCCCCTGTTGCTCGGCGGTCCCGGAAGCCACGAGTTGCTTTAACCGCCATAACAAAAAGGATTCGTTCATTTTTTCCGGAGACTTTGAAAGAAACTGATGGATCAGTCTCGGGATTTTCTGAAATACGGGTTGAAGAAATTGGATAAGGGATCTGTCAAAATAGTCGTCGGACTGCTGGACAATTTTTTTCCCTCCCTCCAGCAAACGCAGATTTTTATTTTCGGAAGCCAGACGAATCCATTCATCCGGATCCGTTTCAAATTCTGCCGCTGTTACCGGCCTGGCTAGTTTTTTTGCTTTTATGAATTCACGGGCGGGGATCTCGGATAAGGATCCCGGATAAAACACATTTCCTTTTTCACTGATAAAGGGAAGATTATTTAAGCTGAGAATATATATCCTTCCCGAAAACTCTTTTAGCTGATATATCGCCCAGTAATACCCGCAAACATCCCTCGTATTGGGGGCCACCCAGACCCAGATTTGGTCAAATTCCTCTTCTTTCATTCGTTCCAGGATTTTCAGGATGATGGTCGAATCGGATTCTCCGCCAGGTCCATCCGCAACGGTTTCCCTTTCTTCCCGAATATTTGTCCACCATCTTTTACGATCTGCGCGACCTTCTTCAGACGATAGATCCTGCAGGGGACCAACGGAATAATCATCACTGATCAGGATGGTTTCTCCATCCAGCGCTTCATCTATATCCATAGCTGCAGAAAGAATTTCAGCGCCACGGGAATCAAAAACAATATGAAACATCCGAGTATATTTTTAAGCCGGTTATTTTTCCTGTTCGGCATGATCAATTTCCATCCGCAGATTACCAATGATAAAATCCTGCCGTTGGGGAGTATTTTTTCCCATAAAATATTCGAGCAATTGTTGAATATGCGTTTCCGGCATGATCATGACCGGTTGAACCCGCATATCCGGCCCTATGAAACGGGCAAATTCCTGCGGCGATATTTCTCCCAGCCCTTTAAACCGGGTAATCTCTGGTTTGCTGCCGAGTTTTTTTATGGCAGCCTGTTTTTCAGTTTCATCATAACAATAAATCGTTTCCTGCTTATTCCGGACGCGAAACAAAGGTGTTTCCAGAATATACACATGATTATTTTTCACCAGGTCGGGAAAAAACTGCAGAAAAAATGTCATAAGCAATAACCGGATATGCATCCCGTCTACATCTGCATCCGTAGCCACAACAATATTATTATACCGGAGCCCCTCGATGCTATCCTCCACATTCAATGCGTGCTGTAAAAGATTAAATTCTTCGTTTTCATATACAACTTTTTTGGTGAGACCAAAACAATTTAAGGGCTTACCCCGCAAACTGAATACGGCCTGTGTTTCTACATTGCGGACTTTGGTAATCGAACCGCTGGCAGAATCTCCTTCGGTAATAAAAATGGTGGACTCCTTCTGTTTTTCAAGAATCAGGTTTTTTTCTTTGCCCGTGGCCTCTTCATTATAATGCACCCGGCAATCCCTTAATTTTTTATTGTGCAGATTGGCCTTCTTGGCCCTTTCGTTCGCCAGTTTGCGTATTCCTGACAATTCTTTTCTTTCCTTTTCGCTTCGTTCAATCCGTTTTTTCAACGAATCAGCAACTGACGGATTTTTATGCAGGAAATTATCCAGTTCCCGTGCCAGAAAATCATGGATGAAATTTTTCATACTGGCACCACCTTCCGACATATATTGGCTACCGAGTTTGGTCTTTGTCTGTGACTCAAATATGGGTTCCACCACGCGCACAGATACGGCGGCGGTTATACTTTGCCGGATATCGGCGGCCTCATAATCTTTTTTATAAAAATCCCGGATCACTTTTACGAATGCTTCCCGGAAGGACTGTTGATGGGTCCCCCCCTGCGTTGTATACTGGCCGTTGACAAAACTGAAAATTTCTTCTCCATAATCATTATTATGAGTAATGGCCACTTCGATATCATCTCCCTTTAAATGTATGATCGGATAACAGAGTTCGTCTTCGTTTGTCTTCCGTTTTAGCAGATCAAGCAACCCGTTTTTAGAAAGATATTTTTTGCCATTGTAATTAATAACCAGCCCGGCATTCAGATAACAATAATTCCAAAACTGATTGTCGAGATACTCATTGATAAAATGAAAATTCTTGAAAATATTTTCATCGGGAACAAACTCTACGAGGGTCCCATTGGGTTCCGAGGAATTCGTTTCCTTGTTTTCTTTTACGAGATTTCCCCTGGTGAAAGAAACCCGTTTTTCGCGTCCGTCGCGGAATGCCACGACAATAAATGACTGGCTGAGCGCATTCACAGCCTTGGAGCCCACTCCGTTCAGTCCAACTGCTTTCTGAAAAGCCTTGCTATCGTATTTAGCTCCCGTGTTTATTTTACTCACCACGTCCACCACTTTACCCAAAGGAATACCTCTTCCGTAATCGCGTACACTTACTGTCTTTTCCTCAATCTGTACTTCAATGTGCTTTCCATGGCCCATGGTGTATTCATCGATGCAATTGTCCACCACTTCCTTAACCATCACATAGATACCATCATCGGCACTACTGCCATCACCCAGTTTTCCGATGTACATACCTGGCCTTAGCCGGATGTGTTCCTTCCAGTCAAGTGAACGGATGGATTCTTCCGTATATGCAAATAAATCCTGTTTATTTTCTGCCATAATAAGTGGTCGCAAATATAGGTAAAACCAGTTGTCGGATGGGTGCGTGAATTACGCACGATTGTGTATAAACCGCTCCTTAGTAAATTGATTTCCTTATTTTTAGTTGTTTTGTACCGGTTAATTTCAGCAGTAATTTGAGTACAAAACCAAGTAGTTTTACCTATAATAAAACCCTTGATTTGACGCTATTATAGCATAAACTTTAACCCTTGAAAACTGGTCTCATACCGGTGTTAAACCTGACGTTTTCGATCCTGGCCGTAACGCTTTGTTTTATTCCCATCATCCTGTATTGGCGGAAAAGACTGGCTCCGGACAAATCATACCTGACCATCGCCCTCTTTTGGGCCATCAACGGCATCACTTATGCTCCTGAAATATTTCACTGGACCTGGTATCTCGCCATTACTAATCAGATTACACTAATTTATAATTTAATTGATGCCCCGCTGATCATCCTGTTCTTTTATTTTTCCTTCAAGAGAAAATTCTTCCTTCAGCTCCTGGCGGCTTTTTTCATTTTTGAAATTCTCGTAATCGCACGAATGGGATTTAATTTCAATTCCGATAATATCATTATCGGATCCGGAACCCTGGTTTGCCTGATTCTGAATATCTGGGGAACCAGCGTTTATTTCCAAAAAATTCAGCATTCGATGGAAGAAAACGCGTTGGTATTTATAAATGCCGGATTGATATTCTACTATGGCTTATTTACCGTCGTATTTGTTTTCGATTACTTATTATACAGAAGGGTCAACCTGCCTTATGTAACGTTTGTAAATTATTTCAGTATTTGTATGGCCACCGGACTTATTTCATTCGGGCTCGGGAAATACGCCGAATCCAATTACCCGGAAGAACGTTATTAGTCTTCGTCCTCCTCATAATTATAGGATCCCTGGTTGTCGTTGTAGATCGATTCCCAGTCCTTTATTTTATCGTCACCAACAAGTTCAAGAATATCAAAAATAGGATCCCCTTTTTTCTTCCATTCGTTGAGTTGCTCGTCAGCGTATTTAGAAACATACATACATTGCTCGGTTTCCAGATTCACCTTTATCAGACTCACGGGTGATTCGTCCGTTTCCTGGATCAGGTAATAGCAATTTTTTTCTAACAGGGCATAAGAATACATACGACACAGTTTTTAAAAAATGATCTCAGTTTGGATGTTAGAATTAATGGGAAGTAGAAAAACCCTGCAGAAGAATTTCGTGGGGTAGTAAGAAGAGCTGCAGGAACACAAATTTACTGCTTTTCGGAATCAACCATTCCGTTTTTACACCTTCCCGTTCGAGTATTTATTTTTGTTCAATTTAATGCTGAATATCAACTAGTTATACAATTTTATCCTTCTTTGCACCCATGGCATATTGGAAATACGGGGGGATCCCCGAATAATGGCCGATATAAATCAGGCGGCTGCCCGAAAATGGAAACCCGGATCGGGAGATGGCCGTAAAGATGCTTTTTTTAAATTAAATTCGACGCTCAATCCATCACCTGATTTCGCAACAAACCATACAACAGATACTCAGCCGGATCGATATCACGGAGATCATCGGCGGATTTGTAAAATTAAAAAAACGGGGAGCCAATTACCTCGGTCTCTGCCCCTTTCATAATGAAAAAACTCCCTCATTTACGGTTTCTCCGGTAAAGGAAATCTATAAATGTTTCGGTTGCGGACGAAGTGGCAATACCATCAGCTTTCTCATGGAACATGAGAAATTTTCTTATGTGGAAGCATTGAAGTGGCTTGCCGGCCGCTATAATGTGGAGGTCGAAGAGACGGAATTGAGTCCGGAGGTAAAAATTCAACAGCAAACAGCAGATAGTCTTTATATCCTGAATGCATTTGCCCAAAAATTCTTCAGTGACAGTCTGCAGAATACTGATGAAGGGCAGGAGATCGGTCTGAGTTACCTTCAGGAACGCGGCTTTCACGCAAATACAATCGAAAAATTTCAACTCGGGTACAATCCAGCCGCGACGGATTCTTTTGCTTCGGCTGCCATGGCAAGCCAGTATAATCCGGACCTGTTGCAAAAAAGCGGACTGGTCGTGATACGGGATGGGAAGGCGATGGATAATTACCGGGGAAGAATTATTTTCCCGATTCACAGTCCACTGGGGAAAATTGCCGGATTCGGCGCTCGCGTTATCCGGAACAATGATCGGACGCCTAAGTATATCAATACGCCTGAAAACGAAATTTACATAAAAAGCAAACTGCTTTACGGATCCTATTTTGCACGCCAGGCCATCGATAAAGCCGATGAATGTTTACTCGTGGAAGGTTATACGGATGTAATTGCCCTTCACCAGGCCGGCATTGAAAACGTGGTCGCCAGCGGTGGCACTTCCCTGACCCCGGATCAGCTGAGACTCATTAAAAAATTTACGACGAACCTGACGATCATTTATGACGGCGATGCTGCGGGTATCAAAGCCGCGCAACGGGGGATGGATCTGGCTTTTGAAGAAAGCCTGCAGGTTCAGCTCGTATTGATACCCGGTCAGGAAGATCCCGATAGCTATGTGAAAAAGATCGGCGCAGCGGCTTTCCGGGAATTTATCGTTAGCAATAAGAAGGATTTTATCCTTTTCCAACTGGAAACCTCTCTGGCAGCAGTATCGGGCGACAGCAACAAAAAAGCGCAACTTGTCAGTCAGATAGCCGAAACTATTTCAAGGATTAATAAGGCCGAAGATTTTACCCGTCAGCAGGATTATATCCGTCGGTCGGCCGATTTGCTGAAAATCGATGAGAGAGGGTTGAACACCCTGGTAAATAAGTTCATCCGGGAACGGGTGGGTAAATATGAAAGCAAAGCGGCTGGTCAGGAAACGTTTACAGAATCAAATCCGGCAGGCAAGATTTTTATTGATGAGGATCTGAATGAACTGCTGAACCGGGACGAACAACAGGAGCGCGCAATTATCCGGTCCCTGCTTGAATTCGGTCTTCTGCCCTGGAATCCTGAAAAACGGGTGGCGGATTATTTGTTGCCTGAGTTTGAAGACGAGGAAATGTTTGATAATAAAAATCTGATACAGGTCCTGCGGCTATACAAAACGTGGTATGATCAGAAACTGGAACCCACGGCCCGTAACTTCTTATATCACGAGGACCAGGAACTTGGGGCGCTGGTCGTTTCCATTATGGACTTCCCTTATGAAGTAAGTGAAAACTGGAAGACGATTTATGAAGGGAAAATTCATTCACGGGAAGAATTATACCTGGAAGAAGTCGCGTCCACGCTCACTTACCTGAAGCTGAGAAAAATCCAGCGGCTGATGGACATGAACCAAAGGGATCTGGAAAAATCCAAAAACCCGGAGGAACAGATCATGTACATGCAGACCCACCTTCATTTAAAACAAATGGAGAAGGAGCTGATGGGAAAATCAGGCACCGTCATTGTGAAAATCTGATTTAAAACCGAAAGCTTAAAACCAATTCAAGCGTAACGCCCTTTATAAGCTTGCCAGCGCTTCTACCTTTCGGTTGGATAAAGCAGGACTAACCGTCGCTTTTTCGAAGCGTGTCGCCGTCCAAACATGATCCAGGGTGATTTCATTGATTCCTTCAAAACCAGCATTTGTAATACAGGTCCAGCTACACTCCCTGTTCAGGGTAGTAGCAATTTTTGAACTGGTCTTGGGATAAGCCACCCAGAATTTACCTCCTTTGCTCAGGGCTGGCAATACTTCATGAATTATACCCCTTAACTGGGTTTCATTCACTGCGAATACCAGGGCAAAGTCGATTTTTTTGATTTTGAGAAGTGGAGTAACATTCTTTGCAAAAGCCAGTTTAGCAAATTGTTTCTCTATCGAAGAAGGAAGACCCTGAATTAAAACACTTTTTTCTTCTTTGAGTTCCAACTTTTCCAATAAAGTTAATGCCATGCTTTATGTGTTTTTGTTTTGCGGAATCGCCGTGTGAGGGCTGCAAAGTTAATGAAAATATAACCGTTAGTAAAAGAATATGGTCGTTTTACTCAGATAAACCGCTAAAAAGGGTATTTTCACGTACTTCAGACGGCCAGGGTAATAGATTGAATCACTGGGCGTTGGAACGTCAGCCTAAATTTGAGAATCCGGTCTCCTCGGCCTCTTTTTATCCCGGTACTTCAGAATGGGGATTTTGCTCTCGCTTCCCCTAAGCAGCCGGCTGATATTCTTCTGGTGGGTTAGTATAACGAGCAACGCGACCGCAATGGCAAATGCCCGGTAAAGCGGCTCTTTCTCATTAAAGATAAACAGGATCAGGACTGCAAACGCGATACTGGCCAATATGGAGCTCAGGGAAACAAAACGGGTCAGGTAAAGACAGAGCAGAAATACGCCCACGCAGTATACGGCCGCCAGGGGCTGAATTGCGAGGATCATTCCAAATAAAGTAGCAACCCCCTTTCCTCCCCGGAAATCTGCCCAGAGCGGAAATATATGGCCCACAACCGCAGCCAGTCCCAGTCCCACCATGAGGTTGGTCCTGTCCCACTCATTATGCATATAAAAAGGTAATACGATATAGAGGCTGGTGGCGAAAACCCCTTTCAGGACGTCCACGCTCATCACGATACAGCCCCATTTGGAGCCCAGCACCCGGAAAGTATTGGTCGCACCGGAATTGCCACTACCGTAGTCACGAATATCCACTCCGAAAAAATAACGGCTTATCCATACTGCCGTGGGTATGGAACCTATGAGATAAGCAAAGAGGATAAATAAAACTTCCTTCATGGACGGCAGGGGTGCTTGGATTTCAAAATTAATTAAAAAAAGCTATCAAACGTTAGGCGATTTCACCCGGGTTGTTGATTTTTTATTCTGAAACTCATCCAGTTGTCTTTTATCATCAGCCGCTCTATCGCAAAACCAGCGCTGGCAGCTTCTATCCTGATTTTTTCTTCGTCAGATTCCAGCACACCGCTACCTATAAAAACGCCTGTTTTATGCAAATGTTGTCGTAAAAATTCCATGTTTTCCAGTATTACCCGGAGATTGATATTGGCCAGGATGCAATCAAACTGTCCCGTCCCGGAAAGGGAATCTTTCTGCTCGATCCGGATGCCCGGGCAGCCATTTAAGGCGGTATTTTCCTGGGCATTCTCAATACTCCATTCGTCCGAATCGATGGCCAGCACAGAACCAGCCCCGAGCTTACAGGCCAGGATGGCCAGCACGCCGGTTCCCGTACCAAAATCCAGCACCGCAAGATTCCTGAAGTCAATATTCTTCATGGCCGAAATCATCATATAAGTAGTTGCGTGGTGGCCCGTTCCAAAACTCATTTTCGGGGTAATAATAACATCATATTGGGTTTCCGGGATTGGTGGATGAAAATGAGCCCGGATAGCGCAAAAATTATCTACGACTACGGGTTCAAAATCTTTTTCCCATTCCGCGTTCCAGTTCCTGGGTTCGATTACCTCAGTTTTAAAAAATGCATGATAAGGATCCGCAAGTCCTTTTACTTCCATAATGATTTTTTCAACCCGCTTAACGTCGTACAGGGATTCGGGAATAAATGCGTGCAGTTTTTTTGGCTCTTCTTCAAATCCTTCAAATCCAGCCTGGCTCAGGCGGGCAACGAATATGTCTGACTCATCCGTGTTTGCAGTCTCAATGATTATTTGCAGATACCTGTTCATAAGCCTAAAGCTTAAAGCGTAAAGCCTAAAACTAATTTGAAAAATTGAAAAATTGGAAAATTGGAAATTGAATTCGTTATTAAACTTGCCGGCTCGACGTAATAAAAAAAGCACCATAGGTGCTCCGATATTTTTCACGATACACGATAAACGATAAACGCTTGTATTGGTTTTAGGCTTTACGCTTTAAGCTTTAGGCTTAAAAAGGCTTTAAACGTTGGGCTCATCATGATGCTGTTCCTGTGGGCGACCCTCTGGTTTTGGCATGAGCACTTTGCGGCTGAGTTTGAATTTCCCCGTTTTATTATCCACGCCGATCAGTTTTACTTTCACCATATCATTTTCATTCAAAACACCGTCCATCGTTTCCAGTCTCTTCCAGCTGATCTCACTGATATGAAGCAGACCCTGTTTGCCGGGCATGAATTCCACAAACGCGCCATAAGGCATAACCGATTTTACCTTGGCTTCATAGACCGAACCTACTTCAGGAACGGCTACAATTCCCCTGATCCATGCAACTGCTTTGTCCAGACCTTCTTTAGAAGGACTGAATATACTTACTTCGCCCTGGTTACCGACTTCCTCCAGGTTGATGGTAGCTCCGGTTTCTCTCTGTATTTC
>Ga0080027_10000698_pt1 | contig 14171 bp, 16 predicted proteins | sample OrgsoiDNA2013046_FD_70962 | JGI IMG/M metagenome (GOLD analysis project Ga0080027, IMG submission 70962) | Permafrost soil microbial communities from the Arctic, to analyse light accelerated degradation of dissolved organic matter (DOM) -... | ecosystem: Environmental > Terrestrial > Soil >... | reverse complement strand
CCGGACGGGGGCGCGCCCGAAGAGCGACTCTCGTCGTCCGATCTGCACGAGCTTCACCGCCTGATCCGCAAGGTCGATCGCTGATCGCGCGCGGCGCCCGGCCATCTGGCGCCCGCACGGGGACGCGCGCGGGGCGCCGGCATCGCGTAGGCTCTCGCCCGGTATGCGTCTCGTCGCCCCGATCGCGCTCGGCCTCGCGTGCCTCGGCTTCGCACCGACTTCGGCGGACGCGCGCGATGCGCCGCTCTGGACGAACGCGCCCCGTCGCCAGGCCGCTAGAGTCGGCCCAGTCGGCCAAACCGGGGGCGGGTTCGCCGACCTCGCGGGGCGGGCGCGTGCCGCGGTCGTTCACGTGCGGGGCGAGATGCCCGAGGGCAGCCCGGCGACGGAGTCCGACGGGGAAGCCGGCAGGACCTCGATCGGAACCGGGTTCATCATCAACAAGAGCGGCTACCTCGTCACCAACGAGCATGTCGTGCGCGGGGTGGTCGACCTGCGGGTACGGCTCTACGACGGGCGCGAACTTCCCGCCTGCGTCGCGGGCGCCGATCTGCCGACCGACATCGCGCTGCTCAAGATCGAGGCCAAGGGGCCGCTGCCGGTGCTCGCGTTCGGCGACTCCGACGCCGTCCGCGTCGGTGAGCCGGTGATCGCGATCGGCAACCCCTACGGCTTCAACCACAGCGTCACCGCCGGGATCGTCTCGGCCAAGGAGCGGGTGGTCGACAGATCGAGCCTGCACGAGGAACGGGCCGAGGATCTCTACTCGTTCTTCATCCAGACCGACGCGTCGATCAACCTCGGGAACTCGGGCGGTCCGCTCATCGATGCGACGGGTGCCGTCATCGGGATCAACGCGGCGTTCTGGGCGGGCCACCCGCTTCAGCCCGCGCAGGGGATCGGTTTCGCGATTCCGATCAACATGGCGAAGGCGCTCTTGCCTCGGCTGGTCGAGACCGGGACCGCGCGCCGCGCGTTCCTGGGCGTTGACGCACAGCCGATCGATCCGGCGCTCGAGGCGGCGCTCAAGCTTCCGTCGGGACGCGGCGCGCTCATCGCCAGCATCGAGAAGGCTTCGCCGGCGGAGGCGGCCGGGCTCGAGCCCGGTGACGTCGTGGTGGCCTGGGATGGCAGCGAGGTCGCGACCAGCGAGGATTTCAAGATCGACGCGCAGCTCAGCCTTCCCGGCGCGCGGATCAAGATCGCGATCCTGCGCGATGGAAAACGCACCGAGCGCGAGATCGTTCCGCGCGTCGCGCCGATCAAGGACGTCGCGGCCCCGCACCCTTCGAGCTGCGCGCGCCCGCGCGAGCCGCTGCTGGCAAACGTCGATGACTTCGACGTGCGGCAGGCGCCGGCCCGGGCCGGCGCGCCGGCGGGCAGCCGCGGCGTCGCGGTCTCACGGGTGACCGACCACAGCGCCGCGGCGCAGGCCGGCCTCAAGGTTGGGGACGTGGTGTTGCGCATCGGCAAGACCGGCGTCCGCACGCCCCCCGATGTCGCCGCCGCGCTCGGCGGCTATAAGCTGGGCGAGCCGGTTCCCATGCTGGTGCGGCGCGGCGGGTTCGACTTCTGGATGGCCTTTACACGGCGATGAGGTGATGAAGTGACGACGATGGACGAGAAACGCTACCGGCAGCTCCTGGACGACGCCTTTGCGGTTGTCGATCGCGCGTTCGAGACCGTCGATCCCGACGTGGCGGAGGTCTCCGTCTCGCAGGGGGCTCTGACGATCACGTTCATGGAGAAACAGCGACTGATGCTCACCCCCCAGCCGTCGCCACGACAGCTCTGGGTCGCATTCCGCGATCGCGCCTGGCATTTCGACTGGGACGAGGGGCGAAGATCCTGGCTCGACGACCGCGGCCTGGGCGTCGACCTCTTCACGCTCATCGAAGAGACGACCCGCGACGCGTCGGGCGCGACCGTCCAAATCGCGAACGAACGGCGATTGCCGTAGGCGATTGCCGGCAAAACGAAATCGGCGTGCTTGTGGCGCGGGGCGAATGTGATGTATATACATCACATGGCCCGGCTCGTTCGGAAGCAGGTGTACTTGACGGTCGAGCAGGACGAGCTCCTCAAGCAGGCGGCCGCGCAGGAGCGGAAGAGCGAGGCGGAGGTCATCCGGTCGGCGCTGGATCAGCGGCTTCGTCCGAAGCGGGCGCCGCGGCGTCCGTCGTCGGCGGATCCGCTTTGGGGAATCGTCGGCCTCGGCCGATCGGGCGTCCCGGATGTCTCCGAGCAGGTCGACCACTACCTCTACGGCGCGCCCAAGCGGTGACCTCTGTTTTGGTCGACACGAGTGCCTTCTATGCGCTCGCCGACCGCAGCGACGAGCACCACGCCCGCGCCCGAAAGGCCCTGTCTCGGTTCGCGCGCGATGGACGGGAGCTTCTGACGACCAGCTTCGTGATTGACGAGACCTTGACCTTGGTCAGGATGCGCCTCGGGCACGCGCAGGCCGTTTCTCTGGGACAGAGGCTCATGTCGTCCGGCTGGTGTCGGCTCATCGAGATTTCGACGGAGCTGCGACAGAACGCCTGGGAGATCTTCGTGCGCCACGCGGATCAGACGTTTTCGTTCACCGATTGCACGTCGTTCGCGGTCATGCGCGCGATGCGAATCGCAGAGGCTTTCACGTTCGATCTCGCCGACTTCGCGGCGGCGGGATTCATCCCGCTTCCGGCGATGGGGCGCTGACGCGGCCGGCGCGACCGTCTCTGGCCCGCGGCGAGGTTGCGCGGCGATCCGTTCGGGCATGTACTTTGCGGTGGGACCTCTCATGCTCGCTCGCGCCCTGCTTTTCATCCTGATCGGGGTCGCCCCGGCGAGCGCGGCCATCGACGCCGAGAATCCGCCCGCGCCGGATCGCGCGTCCAAAGAAGAAGTAGGCGAGCCTGCCGTCGGTTTCCCCCAGCGGCCCAACTTCTCCCCCACCGTCCCGACCGATCGGCGTCGCAACACGGCGATCGGCTACGTGGGAGGGTTTGGGACGCCGGTCGGCATTGCGGGGCTGGAGGGGGTTCACCGCATCGGATCAATGTTTGAACTTTCAGCCGGATATGGAATCGGCCTTGTGGCGGCGGGCTCCGAGCCCCATGCGGGGTTTTGGCACGTCGTCCAATGGGCGGTGATGCCCCGTTTGAGGCTGGGGAATGATCACAGCGCGTTCACGATGGGTGCCGGAGCGTCCGGTGGAAACTACGGCGCCTTCCCATTGTGCTTCGACGACCCGTGTTCCAACACCTACCCCGTGAGCTACTTCGTCTGGAGCAACTTCGAGATTGGTGGCGAGTACTGGGCGTCGGGCGGCTTTGCACTGCGCTATTTCGTCGGATACGCACATGGTTGGTGCACGAGCAGCTCGTGCGTCTCGGCCGCCGAGAACCTCCCGTACTTCGGCTGGGGATTCGGCTACGCGTTCTAGACAAAGGAGGTGCGACATCGAGTCACCGGAGCGCCAGAGTGGGACCTGTTCTCGCTGGGTGACGCGCGGCTGACTTCAGGCCAATTCGATCATTTTGAGCATGGCGCGCGCTGCCCCCGCGCGGACGTCCTCGGGGACGGTGATGCGCTTTTCGGGGGGCTCGTCGCGGAGGGTGCGGTAGACGCTCTCGAGGTCGGTGGCCTTCATGTACCGGCAGAGGCGGCAGGGTTTGTAGAACTGTTTCTCGGGGTGGTCGAGCTCGAGGCGCACCACCAGGCCGCACTCGGTCAGGATCGCGTAGCGGGTCTGTTCCGGATGGGCGTCGACATACTTCGCCATCTGCGAGGTAGACAGCACGGCGTCGGCGGCGCGCTGAAGCTCGGGGCGCACCTCGCCGTGGACGATCACCGTTGCGCCGGGATCGTCGCGCCGGATGCGCGCGATGTCGTCGATGGTCATCTGATGGTGGACGTGGCAGGCGCCCTCCCAGGCGAAGACGTTGCCGACGAGCCCCTGCTTCTCCCCCTCGCGAATCAGCGGCTCGATCATCTCGGCGTACTCGCGCGGGTGGAATTTGTGCGGTTCGGGCGGGGGCAAGTAGGTGCGACGGGTCTTGAGCGCGACCTGATAGGCAAGGTTCTGATCCGGCACGAATAGGATGTCCGGGACGCCGAGCTGGTCGGCGATGCGCGCGGCGTTCGAGCTGGTGCAGCAGCTGTCCGAGAGCGCTTTGACGTCGGCGTAGGTGTTGACATAGGTCATGGTGGCGAACCGGCGGCCCGCGGCGCGCAGGAATTCTTGTCGCTCGGCGACGTCGTCGGCGTCGACCTCGGCCAGCGAGCAGAGCGCTTCGAGGCTGGGCAGATAGACTGGCCGCTCGGGCGCCAACGTGTAGCAGCCCTCGGCCATGAAACGGACCCCGCAGAAGACGACCAGCGCCGCCTGTTCGGGACCGAGATCGCGCGCCTTGACCGCCAGCTCGAAGCTGTCGCCGACCACGTCGGCTATCGCCTGGACCTCGGGCACCTGATAATTGTGCGCTGGAAGAAAAGCGCGTTTGTCGCGCTTGAGCCTGCGGATCTCCTCCCACAGCTCGGCCACGCGCGGCGCTTCGGCTTCGGGCAGGTGCCCGCCGCGCACCAGCCTGTCGAGCGCCACGAACGACATCACAGAGCTTTAGCGCGACTGGCTTCCGACGTCGACCGTCGGTCATCGACCGTCTTGTCGGCCGTGATAGGTTCGCGCTCGTATGGAGCGGATGTTCGATCCCGACATTTGGCGGGAGGTGACGGGCGGCGAGGTCGGCAACCGCGTCCGGCGGTTGGCGCGCGTGACGCCGCTCGTTCCCGCGCCGGCGCTCGGTCGGCGGACCGGCGCCGACGTCTGGCTGAAGCTGGAAAACCTCCAGCGCACGGGATCCTTCAAGCTGCGCGGCGCGGCCGCCCGGGTGGCCGCGCTCGCGCTGCAACCGGGCGACCGGCCCCGGCGGGTGATCGCGGCCTCGGCGGGCAACCACGGGCTCGGCGTGGCTCTGGCGGCGCGCACCTTCGACGTCGAGGCAACCGTCCTGGTCTCGGCGCAGACCCCGGAGTTCAAACGCGCCGGGATCGCCGCGCTCGGCGCGAAGGTGGAGATAGCCGGCGCGACGTACGACGAGGCCGAGGCGGTCGCCCGCAGCCGAGCCGCGGCCGATCCGGGATTGGTGTTTGTTTCGGCGTTCGACGACGACCACGTCATCGCGGGCAATGGCGGCTTGCTGGCGCGCGAGATCCTCGCCCAGCTCCCCGACGTGCAGTCGATCGTGGTGCCCGTGGGCGGCGGTGGCCTCGCGGGTGGAATCGGCGTCGAGGTCGTCCCGCGCGGGATCAAGATCCTGGGCGCGTCGCCCGCCGCGAACTGCGCCATGCGGTGCTCGCTGGACGATGGGCGCGCGTACACCACCTACGCGGGCGGTCCGACGCTGGCCGAAGGGCTGGAGGGCGCCGTCAGCGAGCGGACCTTCGCCATGGCGCGCGACTATTTCCCCGACATCGCGCTGGCGAGCGAGCTGCAGATCCGCGAGGCGATCGTCTACGCCTACCGCACGCTCGGGATCCTGTGCGAAGCGTCGGCCGCGCCCGCGCTTGCCGTATTGCTCGACGACGCGGCCCCGATTCGCGGTCGCCGCACCGTGGTCGTCATCACCGGCGGCAACATCGAGCCGGATCTCCTCGACCAGCTCCTCACCGGCGCCGCTATAGGATTGTGAGCGCGGCCAGCGGCCTGCCGCCGCGATGGGCTTCGGCTACTGCATCTTTTGGGCTTCGTCTGCGCCCGCCGTCTTGGCGCGGCTGAGCGCGGTGCTGCGCAGGACATGCCCCGTCGGGCCGTCGCCAAGCTTTTTGCGCGCGCTTGGACCATGCCCGGGCCCGAGCACGTCGCGCAAGTACGCCTCGTACTGGAAGGTGTCCGAGTGCTGCGTGGTGTGACAGCCGGTGCAGGTGCTGGCGGGCGTGGCCCGCTGGACCGCGGGTGGCTCCTCCAGCCCCTTTGCGTCGACGTGGGCGGATCCCGGTCCGTGGCAGACCTCGCACTGCACGTCGCGCAGATGGTCGGTGTGCCCCAGGCTGGAGCCGCCGACCTGCGCGTAGCCGGTGACGTGACAGCCGATGCAGCGGTAGTCGTTCTGCTTGCCCAGCTCGACCAAGGTCTTCCAGGCCGTGGCGTGCACGGTGGCCTTCCAGAAGGCGAGCGCCTCCTTGTGACAGGCCGCGCACTTCGCGTCGCCGACAAAGTGCGCGCGCCCGGGCTCCGGCGGCGGGGGGGGGGCGGCGTTGCGCAGGTTGACCGCCGCCACTTCGCCGTCGAGATGGCGCATCTCCGCCGCGACCTTGTTGTCCCGCGGGAGGCTGCGACGCAATGGGATCAGTTGGTTCGTGAAGTAGTTGCCGGATGCGGGCGGGGACCAGGGCGCGTCGAGGCTCTTGCGCTCATCGGCCAGGGCTTGGCGCTCGCGGCGCTTACCCGCGATGAAGGCCGGATCGCCACCGCCCGTCGACCAGCTCTTGAGCTCCTCATCGAGCCGGGTCGCAGCCTGGTCGATCTCCACCCGCCGGAGCGCCGCCGCTTCTGGGCCGCCGGCATCGGCCAGGGGGCCCCCGCCGCGCAGCACGATGTCGAGGCGCCCCACCCGTTGGAGCTCCTCGGCCGCGGCGACCAAGAAGGTCGTTCCCACTTGTTCGGCGCGCGCCTGTCCGTTTCCAACTTGGCGTCCGAGCACGACGAGATCGGGCAGCGCGGCCCGCGCCAGTCGCCGCGCCAGCGGCCTGTCGACGGGGGCGAGGGCGATCACCAGCTCGGCGCCCGCGCGGCGCAGGCGTGCGACCTCCGCCTTGGCCGCGACTGCCGGGTCTTCGGCCTTGGCGCCGAGCTGAACCGCGAGGGCGGGATCCGCCACGCCGAAGATACCGACCCGGATACCACCCACTGTTTTCAGGATGGAAGGAGCCACCGCGCGCGACCCCGACAGATTCACGGCCAGGCGGCTCGGCACGACCTCGGCGCCGCCGCCGCGCAGATCGTTCTCGGCCAGTCCCCCAGCGAACATTCCCAGCTCTCCCAGCACGCGCCCCAGGAAACGCGCCCGTAGGGCGTTGGGCATTTTTTCTTTGGCGCCGGCGCTCTCGGGGAACGACAGGCCTCCCCCGTCGAGCAAGAGGACCGGTCCCGATCGCGCGGCGGTCCGGACCAGCGCCGCGTAGCGCGCCAGGTCGCCCAGCGGATCGCTGGTGCACCCGCAGGGCTCGAGCGTCCCGTGAATCTCGGCGGTGTAAAAGAGGGTGAGTCGCCGCGGACCCCCGTGGCCATCCGCCATCGAGTCGCCGGAACCAAACAGGAGCGCGGCGAGCGTTAGCCCGAGGAGGGACCCGGTTCGCATGTGGCACTATTGCAATCCGGGGCGAGCCCTGGCAATTCCCGGCAGCGCCGACCGGGCCGCCTCGTTCGCGGATCCGGCCGCCTTCCGGTCGCCCTGCGTGCTTGACAGGGCGGCAGGTGGCCGGTAGGTTTGCCAGCTCGTTTTTCGAGGACTTCAAAAAACATGTCCGTGACCATTCGATTGACCCGCGCCGGCGGGAAAAAAGTTCCTTTTTATCGCGTTGTCGCCGCCGACCGACGGAGCCCGCGTGACGGTCGATTCATCGAGCAGCTCGGTGTTTACGACCCCCTGCGCGATCCGGTTGAATTCAGGATCGACGGCCCGCGCCTGCAGCATTGGCTGTCGGTGGGCGCGTTGCCCAGCCAGACCGTCTCCGAGCTGCTCCGCCGGCAGCGGCGCAACGCGCCCGCGGCTGCCCCAGCCGCGTAGTCGCGCGAGAACCATGAGCGAGGACGCTCAGAAATCGGCTCAGCCGGGGTCGGCTCAGCCGGGGTCGGCTCAGCCGGGGTCGGCTCAGCCGGCGTTGCGCGAGCTGGTCGACTATCTCGCGCGTGGCTTGGTCGACCGTCCCGAAGAGGTCGAGGTCGAGGAGATCCCCGAGCAGGACGCCCTGGTCTTCGAGCTCAAGGTCGCGGAAGAAGACCTCGGCAAGGTGATCGGCAAGCAGGGACGCACCGCGAAGGCGTTGCGAACGATCTTGTCGGCAGCCTCCGCCAAGACCCGCCGACGCGTGATCCTCGAGATTCTCGAGTAGGCCGACGGACCCGCAACGCGACGACTACGATCCGGAGACGCTGGCGATCGGTATCTTCGGTCGCCCGCACGGGGTAGCCGGCGAGCTCTCGCTGCGGCCGTACAACGCCCACAGTCGGATTTCGGGCACGGTCGACCAGCTGATCGTGCTGCTCGAAGGGCGGCGTGAGGTTCGAAAGGTGCGGGTGTTTCGCCCGGTCCTGGGCGGCTATCTGGTCCGGCTCGCCGGCGTGGACGATCGGGAGACCGCCGCCACGCTGACCCATGCGGAGGTGCGGGTGGCCCGCGCGGCGCTGCCCCCGCTGGGTCCTGCCGAATATTACGTCGAGGATGTCGTCGGGTGCGCGGTGGAGGACGAAGCCGGTCGACCCCTCGGCGTCGCACGGCAGGCCTTCTGGAACGGTGCGCACGACGTGGCGACCGTGGTGGGCGCCGATGGCCGGGAGCGGCTCATCCCGCTGGTGCCGCAGTTCGTCCTCACCGCGGACACCGCCGGTCGTAGAATTCGGGTTCGCTGGCAAGACGATGACTGACGAAGATGACGATCGGACCCCGCCGCGGCTCACTTTCGAGATCCTGACCCTCTTTCCCGAGGTGATGGCCGGCTTTCTCTCCACCACGGTGATCGGCAAGGCGATCACCGCCGGGATCGTGGCGGTCCATTGCACCAACCCGCGCGACTTTGCGCCGGGTCGCTACCGTCAGGTCGACGACGCCTCTTACGGCGGCGGGCCCGGCATGATCCTGAGCGTCGAGCCGATCGCGGCGGCCCTGGCCGCGATCACCGAGGCGCGTGGTCCCTCGCACCGCATCCTGCTCACGCCGCGCGGCGGGCTCTTCGATCAGGCTGCAGCCCAGGCACTCGCGGTGCGTACCCGGGTGACGCTGGTCTGCGGCCGCTACGAAGGAACCGACGAGCGGGTCGCGGGGCTGATGGACGAGGAGCTCCGGATCGGAGATTTCGTGCTGGCCGGGGGCGAGGTGGCCGCCGCCGCCGTCATCGAGGCCGTCGCCCGGCTGGTGCCCGGCGTTCTAGGCTGCGGCCTGTCGGCGAGCGAGGAATCGTTTTCTGCAGGCCGTCTCGAATATCCTCAGTGGACGCGCCCGGCGGTCTGGAACGGACAATCGGTTCCGGAGGTGCTGCTCTCGGGCGACCACCAGGCGATCGCCCGTTGGCGCCGCACCGAGGCCCTGAAGGTGACCCAGGCCCGTCGGCCCGACCTCATCGCGGCCCACCCGCTCGATGACGAGGAGCGGCGGCTTCTCGTCGACCCCACTTGACTCCCGCGGCCCCTGCGTCTAGGTATACGGCCTTTCCCATGAGCCAGAATCCGCTTCTACGAGAGATCGAAACCAGCTATCGCCGTCCGAATCTACCGGACCTGCGTTCCGGTGACAGCGTTCGCGTTCACACGCTCATCAAAGAGGGCGACAAGGAACGTGTTCAGATCTTCGAGGGTGTGGTGATCGGCCAGCACCGCGGCGGCACGCGCGCGTCGTTCACGGTGCGCAAGATATCGTACGGCGTTGGCGTCGAGCGCATCTTTCCGCTGCACACCTCTCGCATCGAGAAGATCGAAGTGGTCTCGAAGGGGCAGGTCCGTCGGGCGCGGCTCAACTACCTCCGCGCGCTCCAGGGCAAGGCGGCTCGCATCAAAGCCGAGCGCGGTCCGGTCGAGGACAAGGACGCGGCTCCCGCCGTTGCGGCTCCGGCCGTTGCCGCTCCGGCCGCTGCCGTGGCTGCGCCCGCTACGCCGCCCGTCGTTTCCTGAGACGCGGGTCGCCGGGTGCGAGAAGGTCTCGCCGCGCGCCCGGGTAAAGGGCGCCGCGCGGAGAATCTCGCCGCCACATTCCTGGAGGGAGAAGGCCTCCGGATCGTCGTGCGCAACTGGCGCCGCCATGGCCCAGACGGTGGCGAGCTCGACATCGTTGCCGATGACCAGGGCACCTGCGTCTTCGTCGAGGTCCGCTCCCGAACCGGCGAGGAACAGGGGCACCCCCTGGAGGCGATCACTCCCCAGAAACGCGCCCGGGTCATCCGGGTCGCCCGTCTCTACCTGGCCGCCGAGAGACCGTCGGCCTCCGCTTACCGCTTCGACGTCGTGGCCGTCACCTTCTGGCCCGACGACCGCCCCCCCGACCTAATCCACATCCCCAACGCCTTCGAGCTCGCCTAAGCCCCACCACCTCAGTCAGTTATCGGAGGCGTTCTCCGCCCGCCTGAGACTTATCCCGGATCGGAGGCGGGCTCTGCCCGCCGGAGACTTGCATGCCGAGCAGATCCGGGCCCGGCTCTCGTCGGGGGAGGCCAGCGGAGGGGCTAGCCCCTCCGCGCTCAGTGGACGTTCTGGCAAGTGCTCGGCGCCATGCAGGCCGCCGGCAGCTGGAAGCCGCCCATCGGTATGTTCACGAAGTCGTGGCAGACGCACATCTTCTGGCAGCAGAAGGGGCCGGCGGTCGTGGGCCAGGCACAGAGGAAACCCGTCTTGCAGCGGGTGTCGCCGGGGTCCGAGGCGTTGCCGGTCTCTGCATCGGAGCAGTCGTCGTCCGTCGAGCAAGGCGCCGTGCAAGTGGCGCCGTCGTGGTTGACCCCCCCGTTGTTCATGTCGGCCGGCAGCAAGCAGATCCGGCTCGGACACTCGAGCACCGGCGAGGTGATGGTGGCGAACGATCCCCCCGAAGTCCCGGTGTCGGCCGGCGGGACTCCAGTCTGGCAGGGCCGTCCGATGTGCTTGTCGTCGCAACTACCCGCCGCCAGAACCACGACCCCGAATGCCACCAGTGCGAACCCACGCGCGAATTGGCCAGCGCGGGGATTGAGTCGAGAAGGGAACCTCATGGGGGGGACTCCTTGCGTCCGTTTGGGTGTCGCGTGAGCCTCGGCGCCTCGTTCGGACGCTCTCGTCGCTTGAGGGCCCCGAAAGGCCGCGTGATGTTACCTACATGACCTCGCCTGTCAAGCGTGGACTGGGCTCGGCTTGGGCTCGGCGTCTTTCAAGCGGTTCCAAGCGACCCGAAAAGCGCAATCACCGGATTTTCCGGGGCTATCCGTCGATTTTGGTCACGGATTCGCTTGACACCCTGGAAGCGGCTTTCGTAGGATGGCCCGGTTTTGGGTGTGCTTTTCCACGTCGGCACACGTCCGTGTGGAGTCTTGCAGGGTGATGTAGTCGCGACTCGTGACCCCGTCCGTAGAAGTCCGTCCGTCGTAAAACCTTGGCCCCCATCCTTTAGCTCCGGGCTTTCGAGCACAACCAGCGAGGTCTCCTCATGAGCCGCAAGCGCGTAATCGGTATTCTGTTGACGGGTTCGTTGCTCCTGACCGGTTCGGTCGCCTCCGCAAAAAAGAAGAAGGCAGCCGCCGCCGAGGGAGACTTTCAGCCGGAGGACGCACCCCAGGGCGACCAGCCTTCGAAGGTTCTCGAGCGCGCCTTCAAGCTGTACGACGGTGAGGACTTCTACTCGGCGTCGATCGAGCTCAGCAAAGTGGTCGAAGGGGAGTCGGGCGATGCGGAGGTCAACAAGCAGAAGGCCGAGTTCTGGATGGGCAAGGCCCTCTACAACCTGAAGTACTACTCGGCTTCGCTGTCGTACTTCGATCGCATCGTGCAGAAGGGCCCGTCGCACGCCTACTACAACGCCACCCTCAAGTGGCTGGCGTCGCTGTCCCGGCAGCTCCCGGATTCGACTGGCATCCTCGAGAAGATCGGAAAGTACAACCGCGCCGAGCTCGACCAGCCGGCGCTCGAGAAGGTTCGCGACGAGCTCTACTTCCTCCTCGGCAAGTTTTACTACCAGAAGGGGAACTTCAAGGAGGCCGTCGAGCTCTTCCAGGCGGTCCCGGCGAACAGCGACTTCTACGTCGAGGCGAAGCTGTTCGAGGGCGCGACGCACGTGCGCGAGTACCAGGCCAAGCCGGCCGTGGAGGCCTTCAAGGAGGTTCTTCGCACCTCGGCGCAGAGCGAAGATCCCAGAATCGTCGTCTACCAGGACATCGCCAACCTGTCGCTGGCCCGGACCTTCTATTCGACCGGCCAGTACGATCTGGCGGTGAAGTACTTCGACAAGGTTTCGCAGGACGCGTTCGACTGGGCCAACAGCCTCTTCGAGTCGTCGTGGGCGAACTTCATGCTCAAGGACAAGGGGTACTCGAAGGCGCTCGGCAACATCCACACGATCCAGGCGCCGTTCTTCGACGAGTACATCAAGCCCGAGTCGGTCGCCGAAGGGATGACCGTCAAGGCGACGATCTACTTCTACAACTGCCTCTACGACCGGGCAGAAGAGGCCATCGGCGACTTCAACGCCATCTACCCCCAGGTGTTCCAGGAGCTCAAGAAGCTGATCACCGGCACCACCGACAACGGGGATCTCTTCGAGATCGCGGTCAAGATTCGCAAAGAGACCTCGGGGCTGCCGGAGCAGGTCGAGCGCGCGGCGCGCGGCGTCCTCGGCGACCAGAGCATCAACCGCCGATTCGACTACGTCGCCGAGCTGGACCACGAGCTCAAGCTCTACGACAAGGCCGACGCCTCCTGGAAGTCGACCAACATCGCGCAGAACGTGTTCGCCGACTTGACGCTGCAGCGTTCGCTGGCGGTCAACGAGGCCGGGGACCTGGCGCGTCGCCGCATCAAGCGCCTCACCGAGGAGCTGGCGCAGCTCATCAAGCGCGTCATCAAGATCGAGTACGAGATTCTGGCCGGCCAGAAGGGCGAGCTCGAGGAAGAGGTCAAGCAGGAGCAGCAGGTCATCCAGGGCCACAGCGCCAAGCACGGGTCCGAGATCCGCGCGGACGACGAGCACGAGATGTGGCCGTTCAACGGCGAGTACTGGCGCGACGAGCTCGGCTACTACCGGGTGAAGATCGTGAACAAGTGTGGAGGCAGCGCACCCGAGGGTGCGCCGTCGACCGGCGAGGCGGCGGCGCCCGCGCCGGCCGAGGGTGGCGGCGGGGCCGACACCGGGGGTGGCGCGCCGGCGCCCGCGGGCGGCGACGTCCCGTAGGTCGGAACGTCGGAAGGTCGGATGCGCGGAGACGCGGAAAAAATGACGGCTGACTTAGCTTCGACGAGCTTCTCAACGTTCGGATGCAGTCACGAATAGTGGAGAAATCATGATCAGCGAGCTCCGGTTTTCGAGGGGAATTTTGGGTCTGTTCGTCGCGATGCTCGCGCCGGTCGCGGCGCGGGCGGCGGGCGACGATGCCGCCAATAGCGGCAAGGCCCGCTACACGAAGCAGGAGACGGAGGTCTCGGCGAAGCAGACCAATCTGACCAAGCCGGAGGCGCCACCCCCTCCCAAGAAAGAGACCGGGCCAGTCCTCACGGTCGACCAGTTCGTGGCGGTGAAGCAGGAAGGGATCATCAAGCTGGTAGACGCGCAGATCAGCAAGATGCGCCGCCTCATTCAGGTGACTGGCGACGACGATCCCCAGAAGCCGGACTTCATGTTCCGCCTGGGCGAGCTCTACGCCGAGAAGCAGCACTACAACTTTGCCAAGGCGCGCGCGCTCGATCAGAAGATTTACGAGATGCCGCCAAACCAGCGCGGCTCGCTGCAATCCACGCAGCGCACGTACGAAGCGGAGGAGCAGAAGTGGCTGCTCGAGGCGGTCAAGGCCTATATTGCGGCGACCAAATTCAGGAAGTACGAGCGCATGGACGAGGTTCTGTTCCGCCTGGCGTTCCTGCTGACCTCGGTGAAGAAAGAGGATCAGGCGCGCGAGTTCTTCCACCGCCTCATCAAGGACTACCCGAACTCGAAGTACATCCCGGACGCCTACCTGTCGTTCGCCGAGTACTACTTCGACAAGGGCGAGATGGACAACGCCCTCAAGTTCTACGAGAAGGTCGAGCAGTTCCCCAAGTCCAGCGTCTACCCCTACGCGGTCTACAAGAAGGGGTGGTGCTACGTAAACCAGGGCGACTACAAGACCGCGCTCGAGACCTTCGTGCAGGTCGTCCGCATGTCGACCGAGGGCAAGGTCAACGTCTCCAAGGCGCAGAAAGAGGCGCTCATCAAGGAGGCGAAGAAGGACATCGTCAAGGCCTACGCGCACGTCGGCGGTCC
>Ga0080027_10000695_pt1 | contig 14185 bp, 11 predicted proteins | sample OrgsoiDNA2013046_FD_70962 | JGI IMG/M metagenome (GOLD analysis project Ga0080027, IMG submission 70962) | Permafrost soil microbial communities from the Arctic, to analyse light accelerated degradation of dissolved organic matter (DOM) -... | ecosystem: Environmental > Terrestrial > Soil >... | reverse complement strand
CATATCCTGCTGGCTAAGATCTATCGGAAACCGATCGAAGCAGGGCATAGCGCCCGCTACCGGCGCTACGTGGGCAGTCGCGACTTCGCGACCAAGGCCCAGATGATCCGGCAAGCCCGCGGACGAAAACGCCTGCGATTGCCGCAAGGCCACATCTACGATCTGGAAGCCATTTTCGAAGAACTCAACACGCGCCACTTTCACGGCCTGCTAGGGCGGCCCAGGCTGACCTGGAGCCACAATCTCGCCCGCAGGAGGCTCGGCCATTTCGATCCAGCCCACAACACGATTGTGGTCAGCCGTGTGTTCGACGACCTGCGAGTGCCGCGCTTCGCCATCGAGTACCTTCTTTACCACGAGATGCTGCACTTAAAGCATCCCGTGAAGTTAAGGGGCAGTCGCAGGTGCGTACACTCGACGGAATTCGTCGAGGAAGAGAAGCGATTTCCTCAGTTTGAAGAGGCCAAGAAGTTCCTGCGGGAGCTGTAATTTGCAGCCGCAGCTTCGCTTATGCGACCAATTTAGTCGGAATTTGCTATCTTATTGATATACCAATAGTTACATTTCAGTGGAGGCCTTCCTGGATTTGACGCTTTCACACCGGGACGGTTATTCTGGTGATATTGAAATTGAAATTCCTTTTCAAAATGGCGGCAGGATTCTGACCGATGTTACAGGCATTCATCATCACATTGCGCGAGGGCGTTGAGGCGGCTTTAATCCTCGGCATTACCCTTACGTATTTGTCCAAGATCGGTCGCCCGGAACTGCGTAAAACAGTCTTTTACGCGCTGGGCGCCGCATTTCTAGCAAGCCTCGGCTTTGCTGTCGTTCTGTCCCGGACGAACTGGAACCAAGACATTTTTGAAGGCTGGATCATGCTGGCGGCGGCGTTCTTCGTCGGAACGATGATCGTCTTCATGATGCGGACCGCCAAGCACCTGAAGGGCGATATTGAAGGCAAAGTTGGTTCGCTCGCGGCGAAGGGTTCGGCCCTAGGGCTGTTTGTATTCGTATTCCTGCTGGTCGTGCGCGAGGGTGTGGAGACGGTTTTGACGCTGTTCGCGGTAAGCCTGAATTCCACCGAACTCATGAGCTTCTTGGGGACGCTGCTGGGCGTAGGTACATCCGTGGCCTTCGGCGTAATGTTCGTGAAGGGTAGCGTACGCATCGACTTAAGGAAGTTCTTCAAGGTCACCACCGTGATTCTCTGGTTCGTGGCCGCGCAACTGGTGGTCTCCGGCCTGCATGAACTCTCGGAAAATGGCGTGCTTCCCAGCAGTCGCGAGGAGATGGCGCTGATTGGCCCTATCGTACGCAACGACGTTTTCTTCTTCGTGACGATTTTGGCGCTGGCGGCTTTGATGGTGCTATTCGAATACCGCCGTCGTACCCCCGAGGCAGCACCGGCAGGCAATGCCGAACGCCGCAAAGCGGCCTGGGGAGCCAGACGCGAGCGCCTGTGGATGGTGGCGGTTTACGCTTCGAGTTTCCTTTTCATTTCTCTGGTGACCGCCGAGTTCATTTACGCCAAGACCACGGACGTTGAGAAATCCCCGGCTACCGCACTTGCCTTCACCAACGGCGTAGCCTCGATACCCCTGAGTTCGGTTTCCGACGGTGACCTGCACCGCTTCATCGCCAAAGAAGACGGTGCCGACGTTCGCTTCTGGCTGTACAAAAAGCCCGATGGCAATGTCACTGCCGTCTTCGACGCCTGTTCCATTTGCGGTGCCCAGGGTTTCAAGAAAGACGGGCGCGGCTTTGTCTGCAAGAATTGCTCCGCGCCCATCAATCCTCAGACCGTAGGCACACCGGGTGGCTGCAATCCGATCCCGCTGAAATCGGCCACCTCTGCCGACGCCGTCGTCATTCAGGAAGCGGATCTCCAGGCACATAGCAGCATCTTTAAAAACTAATGTTCGCTCGACTCGTTTACGAATCCTTCCGGCGGCAGAAGCAGCGCAAGCTGCTGGCCGGTGTTGCCGTCACGCTCGGCGTCGCGGTAACCACCGCCATGATTGGCGTAGCCACCGATATCGGCGACAAGATCAGCCGCGAGCTTCGTACAGTAGGCGCGAATCTGGTCGTGACCTCTTCCGATCAGGCGCTCGACGTAAAAATCGGCGGAGTGAACCTGAAGCCCGCCAATGACGGCGGCTATCTCAACGAAGCCGACCTGCCCAAAATCAAGACCATGTTCTGGCGGAACAACATCGTAGGATTCGCGCCCATGCTCCCGGAAACGGTCTCCCTATCCGCTTCTGGCTCATCCGGGGACCGATCAACCGCCGAACTGGTTGGCACCTATTTTTCTCGCGCAGTCCGCAGCGGCTCGGAAGACTTCGTGACCGGAGTCCGCACCACGCATCCGTTGTGGCACGTGGACGGCTCCTGGCCAGCCGACAATTCCCGCGATCTCCTGGTCGGTCATACCCTGGCGCAAAGGGTCGGCAAGAATCCGGGCGACTCACTCCAGTTCAACGGCGGCGAATACCGCGTCGTGGGTATCCTGTCGACCGGCGGACCAGAAGACCAGCGCATGTACGCTCCCCTCCCCCTGGCACAGCAACTGCTCGGCCTGCCCGGCGCTATGCAAAGCATCGAAGTCAGCGCCATCACCAAGCCCGAAGACGACTTCGCCCGGCGCGATCCAAAGACGCTGAAGGGCGCCGTCTACGACCGCTGGTATTGCTCGCCCTACGCCACATCAATTGCCTATCAGCTTCAGGAAGTGATTCCGAATTCGCAAGCGGAACAGATTCGACAAGTCGCGCAGAACGAGGGCACGGTCCTCTCGCGCATTCAAGGCCTGATGCTCTTGATCGCCCTCGCCGCGTTGCTGGCCGCCGCGCTAGCGGTTTCCTCGGCCATGGCAACAGCGATTCTCGAGCGCCGGGGCGAAGTCGGTCTCATGCGCGCCCTCGGTGCCGGCAGTCTCTCCGTAGGCGCAATGTTTCTGGCCGAAGCCACTCTGCTCGCCCTCATCGGCGGCAGCATCGGCTTTGCCATTGGAACAGGCCTGGCCCATCAGATCGGACGCAGAATTTTCGACCAGGCAATCGTCGTGCAGCCCGTACTCTTCCCTTACGTGCTCGGCACCGCAATCCTGGTCACCTTCGCCGGCAGCGCGCTCTCCATCCGTAAGGCGTTACGCTTTGATCCGGTCCGCGTACTTCGGGGGGATGCTTGAGCCCGGGCCCCGCCGAAACTTCTCCCCTGGAAACCATCGCCCTCCGCCGTTCCCGAGCCCCGCATCGGCCCTCGATGTTTCTGCGCATGCTGGTTCGCGGCGTCAGAGTGCGGCGCGGACGCGCCCTCACGGCACTATTTGCCGTGGTGGTTGCGGCGGCAGTGAGCACTGCCATGCTCAATCTCTATGTCGATGTAGGCGCCAAGTTAAGTCACGAATTCCGCAGCTACGGCGCAAATGTCGTAGTGGTAGCGAAGGACGGCCAGTCTCTCCCGGCAGACGCGCTATCGGTCGTGCAGAAGGCAATTGCTGAGCGAGGCATCGCAGTTCCCTTCGCCTACGCCGTGGCCCACACCGCGACAGGCAGGCCCGTGATTGTCGCGGGAGTCGATCTGGAAGGCGCCCAACGCCTCGACCGCTGGTGGTCCGTCACCACTTGGCCCAGCAAGCCGAACGACGCCCTGGTGGGCATCCGCGCCGCAGCAGCGTTAACACCCTCTGGTCAGCCCTTCGACCTGGTCTACAACGCGCGCACCGTCCGTTTTCAGCCCACAGGAATCCTCCGCACGGGCGCCGATGAAGACAGCCGAGTCTACCGGTCGTTGCCGGAGTTCACCGCCTGGACCGGAGTCCAGCCCAGCTCAATCGAAATTTCTTATACCGGAACCTCAGCAGAAACCACGGCTCTAGTCCAAAGCCTTCAGCAGGCTCTCCCCGAAACGCAAGTACAACCCGTGCGCCAGATCGTCGAAGCCGAAGCCCGGGTGCTGGGCAAGACCAGAAGCTCTCTGTATGTCGCCACTGTCCTCATCATCCTCACCGCAATGCTCTGCGTCCTCGCAACGCTCACGGGATGGATTTACGACCGCCGCTCGGATTTCGCCATCATGAAAGCCCTCGGCGCGTCCGAGGGACTGCTCCGCGTATTGTTCACGGCGGAAGCGCTCTCCCTGGGCGCCGTGGGCGCGCTACTGGGATTTGCGATTGGCATTGGCATAGCCGCCTGGATCGGACGCGTGAATTTTCATGCCGCCGTAGTCCCACGCTTCTCCGTCCTGCCCGTGGTCTTCGCGGGCAGCCTGGCAGTGGCGCTGTTGTCAGCCTTGTTTCCCATGACCTTGCTGCGGCGCGTGCAGCCTGCGATGATTCTGAGGGGCGAATAAAATTCGGCAACTTGTCGTGGGGGTAAGATTCGTATCCGGGCACCGCTTCAGCGGTGCCGCAAATGCGCGCTTGATTTCGTCTTTAGGCGCTGGATTCGAAATTCGAGTTTTGTGAAGACTGAAACAAGGAATGATTCGGATTAAAAATGTCGTGCGCGCCTACCCCGCCAAAGCTGAGGGCGGAGGGGAAATTCGCGCCCTGGACGGCATCTCGCTCCAAGTAGCGGCAGGCGAGTGGCTGGCTGTGATGGGCCCATCGGGTTCGGGCAAGTCGACTCTGGTAAATCTGATCGGCTGCCTCGACCAGCCCAGTTCGGGCGAAGTTTGGCTCGATGGCCAAAACGTCGCGGGCATCTCAACCAAAGATCTAGCCCGCGTGCGCGCCGAGAAAATCGGCTTCATCTTCCAGCACTTTCACATGATTCCCTACCTCACAGCCGTCGAGAACGTGATGCTGGCCCAGTACTTCCACAGCATGACCGATGAGGACGAAGCCCTCGAAGCCCTGCAGCGCGTGGGATTGAAAGACCGAGCGCATCACCTGCCAGCCCAGCTTTCCGGCGGCGAGCAGCAACGTGTCTGCATTGCCCGCGCTCTAATCAACGACCCCAAAATCGTCTTAGCCGACGAGCCCACCGGCAACCTGGACGCCGCCAACGAAGAAATCGTAATGCGCCTGCTGCGCGAACTGCACGACCAAGGCCGCACCATCATCATGGTCACCCATGACCCGGTGGTCGCCCGCATGGCCGACCGCCGCGTTGAGCTGCACCACGGCCGCATTGCCTCCATGGAGACCTTTTCCATGGGCGACGAGCTCCAAATCGACGAAGTCCTCGAAACCATCTGGGTCCTCGAAGAACACGGCGAATCGGCGGAAGTCGATCGCATGCAGGTTCACGGCGCGGTCCCAGTTGGCCTGTTAGTGGAACGCATGGTCCAGGCTGGCCTGGTCACGTCGACGCCGCATCCTCCGGAAATCCACGAGCACCGCACCATCCACAATCCCTGTCACGAGGAACTGACCTCGGTCGGCTACTCCACCGCCGAAGGCAGCTACATGGTCGAAATGACCCCCCGCGGACGCCAGCGCGCAGGCGACATCATCCGCCGCCACCGCCTCACCGAGCGCCTCTTCACCGACAGCCTGCACATGGAAAACGAATCCGAAATCGCCGAGCAAGCCTGCAAGTTGGAACACATCTTGTCGCAGGAAGCCACGGACAGGATTTGCGCGTTCCTGGGCCATCCCACCACATGCCCTCACGGCGCTCCCATTCCTCCAGGGCCTTGCTGCGGGACACGTTTTTTAGAGCAAAAGCAGCAACTGGTAGTCCCGGCAAGAGAAGAACAGGCAACGCCGCGTGGCTAACGTTCACCGCCCCTGCATCGGCGTATTCGATTCCGGCCTCGGCGGGTTGACCGTGCTCAAAGCCCTTGCCGCTGTTGTTCCAGATGCGGATTACCTCTATTTCGGCGACACCGCGCGCCTCCCCTACGGCTCGAAATCCGCAGAGACCGTAACGCACTATGCTCTGGACGCGGCCAAGCATCTGGAGGGCATGGGCGCGGAGATGCTGGTGGTGGCTTGCAACACCGCCACGGCTCTGTCTCTCGATGCCATCACCCAGGGATTGCAGATTCCAGTCGTTGGCGTAATTGAGCCGGGCGCACAGGCCGCGGCGCGGGCTTCTAACAAAAAGAAGGTGGTCGTGATCGGCACCGAGGCCACCGTCGCCAGCCACGCCTACCAGAAAGCTCTCCGGAAGCTGGAAATTGATTCGCACGAGAAAGCGTGCCCCTTGTTTGTTCCTTTAGTGGAAGAAGGCTGGTCCGAACATTCTGTAACGAACCAAGTGGCGCGGATTTATCTCGACGAGGCGTTTGCGGGCGATTTTCGGGATGCGGATGTGCTGGTGCTCGGGTGTACGCACTATCCGTTGCTCAAATCGATCCTCCAGCGTCTCGAACCCAAGGTGACGATTGTCGATTCGGCGGAATCGACAGCTCGGGAAGTGGCGGCAAGACTCGGCAACCTCTCGGGTAACAGTGGACAACCCGGCATGCGATTCATGGCAACGGATTCCGTGGACAAGTTCCGGCGGCTGGGAGAGAGATTCTTACGTCACGAAATCTCCAAGGTCGAGCATGTCGATTTGAAGGAATAGCGCGATTCGTCAAGCGAAAGAAGTGTGCGCTTAAGCTATTTAAGTAAAGCTCTAATTGCCTCATCCTATAGTTTCTTGACCCTACTGAAACCTCGGACTAAACTGAGGCGTGTAGACTCTATGACTAGCCAAGCAGACCGCCGCCTGAAAGCTTTGCAATCTGCGCCCCTTGATGCGTGGATCGCGCTGTCGGAAGATGAGAGTAAGGTCATAGCCACCGGCTCAACCTATGAAGAGGTTGTGAGGAACAGCGAGATTGCCGGTGTTTCTGACCCGGTCTTGATCAAGACTCCCAAAGCCTGGAAGCCGATCTACGTGTGAGCTTTACAATTCCCTATAAGAAATTCCCTGACGGCCAAGGCGGGAGTTTTCACTCCGCGGTTCTCCCGGTCAACATCGCCCTCCCCGCCAAGAATTCTCCCCGATCTAGACGTTTCGAGGCGTACATCGACTCCGGAGCATCAACCTGCTTGTTTCACGCCGCCATCGGCCGAGCCTCGGGATTTGAAATCGAAAAAGGGGAAGTCCAGGAGACGATTGGGATCAACGGCCCCAGCAACGTATACATGCACGACGTCGCTCTGTATGCGCCGGGCGGGGTCATCATGGTGCGAGCAGGTTTTTCCGACGACCTGCCCATCGGGCCTTCTCGGAATGTCAGGATTCTTTGACCACTTCAAGATCACGTTCGACCCGACCGATCGCGCGTGTACGCTGGACCGGATTTTTTTCTCATAAAACTTCGTATAGCTCAGAAGAACGTTTCTTAGGTCGCGAAGTCTCTGCGGTTAAGCATATTGAGTTGAAGGAACAGTCATTTAGTGAAGAGGCGCGAACAATGGCGGCCCGTTCTAGATGCCGAAGCGAAACGGTGGAACGCGAAGTCGTACGACGAACTCGCAGCTGCGCTGGCAGAGGAGCAGGTCTACGAGACGGAATTTGAGGGCAAGATCTACCAAGTCGAAGTTGAAGTTCTTGAGAATACGGATACGTACCTTCACTTTATGATCGCGGTAGACGACGATAGCCCATGGTCGTTTCGACCGCTGAGCGAGAGTTTTATTCGCGGGAAGCCTAATAGCTCCAAGCTCACGACTCCGTAGACAGCGTTGAGCATTAGACGCCCTTCCCTCCGCATCCCTATAATCAAGAATTACCCTCGACACGGAGATAACTGCTGAGTGCCGCCCGAACCTAACGACAGCCCGAAATTCGACCTGAAGTCCACGCTGAATCTGCCGAAGACCGACTTTCCCATGAAGGCGAACCTGCCGAAGAATGAGCCGGCGCTGCTTGGGCGCTGGGCGGGAATGCGGATTTACGAGCGGATCCGCGAGGCGCGGAAGGGTCGGCCGACGTATGTGCTGCATGACGGCCCTCCGTATGCCAATGGGCCGATCCACCTCGGTCACGCGCTGAATAAATGCCTGAAGGATTTCATCGTGAAGTCGAAAACCATGGCCGGTTTCGACGCGCCCTACGTGCCCGGATGGGATTGCCACGGTCTGCCCATCGAGATCAAAGTCGACCAGATGCTGGGCGGCAAGAAGTTGCAAATGGCTCCGTTGGCCGTGCGCAACGCCTGCCGCGAGTATGCCGCGAAGTTTCTCGACTTGCAGAGCGCACAGTTTCAGCGCCTCGGAATCTTCGGCCAGTTCGACAATCCCTATTCGACGATGACGCAGCAGTACGAGTCGGTGATTCTGGAAACTTTTTACAAGTTCTTCGAAGACGGCTTCGTCTACAAAGGCCTGCGCTCCACCTACTGGTGCATCCACGACGAGACGGCGCTCGCTGAAGCGGAAGTGGAATACGAAAACCACACCAGCCCAACCGTGTGGGTTAAGTATCCGTTGCAATCGGACGCCGCAAACATCAGTCCAGCGCTGGCCGAGGCCGCAAAGAAATCCGGCAAGCCGGCCTCGACCATCATCTGGACCACCACTCCATGGACGCTTCCCGCGTCGATGGCGGTAGCGCTCAATCCCGAGGAAGAATACGTCGGCATCGAAACGGACAAAGACATATTTATCGTCGCCGAGCGCCTCTCGCAGGACACAGCGGAAAAGTGCGGCTTCAACGCTGAAAACGTCGTCGCGCGCTTTCCGGGCCGCGCCGTGGAAGGCTCGCTCTTCCGGCACCCGTTTCTGCCTTGGGAAGAGCGGAAGATTGTCGGCGTACTAGGCGACTATGTCACCATGGATACGGGCACGGGCGTGGTGCATACGGCTCCAGCCCACGGCGCCGACGACTTCATGACCGGCGTGAAGTACAAGATCGACCTCACCTGCAACGTCGATGGCGCGGGCGTACTGCGGAACGGACTGCCGGAGTACGACGGGCTGAAGGTCTTCAAGGCGAACAATCCGATTGTGGAACTGCTGAAGACGCGCGGAGCGTTGCTGCACGAGGAAAAGATTCAGCACTCCTATCCGCATTGCTGGCGCTGCCATAACCCGATCATCTTCCGGGCGACGGAGCAGTGGTTCATCCGCATGGAAACACCGATGGATGGAGACAAGACTCTGCGGACGCGGACGCTCGAAGAAATCAAGAAAGTGAAATGGGACCCCGCCTGGGGCGAAGACCGTATCGCCAACATGATTGCGACGCGACCGGACTGGTGCATCTCGCGGCAGAGAATCTGGGGCACGCCGATTGCCGTCTTTCTGTGCGATAACTGCGGAGACTCCGTCAAGAACCCAGAAGTCAATCGCAAGGTTACTAAGCTCTTCGCCGAAAAAGGCGCGGACGCTTGGTATACACCCGAAGCCGATACACTCCTCCCCGCAGGAACGAAGTGTGCCAAGTGCGGCGGAACGTCGCTCAAGAAAGAAATGGACATCATCGACGTCTGGTTCGAATCCGGCTCAAGCCACGGGGCGGTGTTAGGGCACGTTCCGAATCTGCCCTGGCCTGCCGATTTGTATCTCGAAGGTGGCGATCAGTACCGAGGCTGGTTTCACTCTTCCCTGCTCTGCGCCGTAGGCACGCGCGATGCCGCGCCATATCGTGGTGTGGCAACCAATGGCTGGACACTCGACGAGCAAGGCCGGGCGATGTCGAAGTCGCTCGGCAACGGCGTCGAGCCCGTTGAGATCACGGAAAAACTGGGTGGCGAAATTGTTCGCCTGTGGGTGGCATCCGTCGATTTCCGCAACGACGTAGCCTGCTCCGACAACCTGATGCAGCGGGTGGCCGAGAATTACCGCAAGCTACGAAATACGTTCCGCTACATTCTTGGAAATCTCGGCGATTTCGATCCAGCGACAAACGCAGTGGCCTGGAGCGACATGCATTCGCTGGATCGCCACGCGCTGCGGCAGACGGCGGCGCTGACCGAAGAAATTACCGGCTGGTATGACGAGTTTGCGTTCCACAAAATCTACCAGCGCATCATGCAGTTTTGCGCCGTCGATTTAAGCGCAGTGTATTTAGACGTGTTGAAGGACCGGCTGTACGTGTCGTCTCCCAATTGCCGCGGGCGGCGTTCGGCGCAAACGGCAATTTGGAAAATCGGCGAAGCGCTAGTCCGGCTGCTCGCGCCAATTATGGCCTTCACTTGCGATGAAGTCTGGCAGTACCTGCCCGCGGTCGCAGGAAAAGCTGAGAGCGTTCACTTGACCACATTCCCGCAGCCCGCGGATTTGCTGGGCGGCGGAGCGCCCACGGATGAAAAAACCGAGCAGGACGAGTGGTTCACACTGTTGCAAGTTCGCGAGGAAGTCCTGAGGGCTCTCGAAACCGAACGCACCAACAAAGTGATCGGCGGCCCCCTCGAGGCGCAGGTAAGAGTGACCGCACCCGATCCTGTGTATTCGGTCCTGGCGCGCCACGCTGCGGAGTTAAGATATTTGTGGATCGTATCCGCGGCGAATGCGGAAATGGCGCTATCGGCCAATGGCTCAGGGGCAGTGACAGTAAAGGTCAGTAAAGCCGACGGCCTCAAGTGTGAGCGCTGCTGGAACTACTCAACCCGCATTGGCGAGAATACGACGTACCCCACGGTCTGCGAGCGCTGCAGCGCGGCGCTCCAAGAGATCGCCACCGATCAGGGGAAGAGTTAACCGGATGTCGAAAGTGCGGGTTGGACGTCTCTTTTATCTCTTCATCACAGCGGGCGCATTGGTTCTTGATCGCGTCACCAAGTGGCAAGTGCAGCGGCGCATCGAACTGCACGACGGTATAACCATCATTCCGGGATTCTTCCGCCTGATCCACCTCGAAAATCCCGGCGCGGCCTTCGGCTTTTTTTCCCAAACGCCCACGCCCCTGAAGCTCGGGCTGCTCATCACTCTCTCCATCGTTGCCCTCGTGCCGGTCTCAATCTTGCTCTGGAGAAGCAGCCGCGCTCTTTCCTCCACCAGCGTGGGACTGGCCCTAATTCTCGGCGGCGCGATTGGGAACTTATGGGATAGGCTACTACATCACCGGGTGACTGACTTCTTGTTGTTCTATTACCGCCAGTACGAGTGGCCAGCGTTCAATTTCGCGGACAGCGCCATCGTGGTCGGAGCCGCCCTTCTGGTTGTGGACCTGCTCTTTACCAACGCACCCCAGGAAAAACCGGCTCAGAGCGACCCGTAAAGCTGCCGGTAAACATTCGCGTTCCGCTGAATCGCCTGTACGTACTCCCGAGTTTCCGTAAACGGAATCGACTCGACAAACTCCGCTATGTCCCGGTATTTCCCACTCGCCTGCCAATCCAGCACCCGGTCAGACCCGGCGTTATAGGCCGCCAGCGCGTATTCCACCGCTCCGAACTGCGTGACCATGCCCTTGAAATATTTCGCACCCATGCGTAGATTAGTCGCCGGAACCGTCAGCAGAGCGGGATTGAAGTGACGCATCTTCAAGTCCCTCGCCACCAGGCGTCCGGTGCTAGGCAAGAGTTGCATCAGGCCAACGGCATTCGCGTGTGAAATCGCGCTGGGATTAAAAGCTGACTCCTGACGCACCAGCGCCGCCACCAGGTACGGATCGAGATCGTTCTCCGCGGCGTACGCCTTTAGATCCGTCCAGTACGGCCGTGGAAACAAAGCCTGCCAGTAGGGTGGAGGCAGATCGCTCAATTCGCTCGAGAAGTAGCGCGGTACTTCGTGCTTGACCACGTCGAGCGCCCTGTCATAGCGTCCGGCATCCTGGCAAAGACGCGCCATCTCCGCGACTTCCCAATTGCCGCCCTCCTCCAGCGCAGCCGCATGCAATTCCCTTAGGGCCAGGTCGAGCAGCGCCCCATTGGCTAACAAACTCGCCTTCTGCACACGCAGACTATCGGCCGGCGGATCGTTCAAACTCGGATATGCTGGCGGGTCGACGCCACGAAGGTTCGCCACCACCGGCTCCGCCGCCGCTGGGATGGTGATGGTTTCCAGGCGCTGCCGTGCCAACTGCGCATAATAATAGCTGCGATAGCGCTGGTTCAGCTTTTCGTAGTACGCCCGCGCTCTCCCCGGTTCGTTATCATCCTCCGCCGCTCGACCGCGCCAATAAAGAGCGGCCGGCGTTTCCGGACCGTCCGGGAAGAGCAGGATCTGTTGCTCAAATTCCCGGCGCGCCTCCGCGCCTTGTCCCATGCGCCAAAGCAACCATGCCGATTTCCAGTGTGCGTAGGAGCCGTGGCTGCCATTCGGAAAGCGCTGCGCCAGCTCTCTATAGCCCGCTTCCGCCTTCTGATAATCCTTGCTGACCAGATACTTGTTCGCAGAAGAGAACAACGACTGCTCGAGCCAGGGACTCGTCGGTCCAATTAGGCGCAACTGGGCGAGATATCCCTGGAACCCGGCGTCATCATCGGCGGAACGGGCGATTTCGCCGAGGTTGTAGAGTCGTTGTGCGGCAACCTCCCCCGTTGCATCCTGAAGCGAGTCCAGAATTTGCCTGGCGTCTCGCTGGCGATTGTTTTGCCGCAGAACCCCGGCCAGCGCCACTTCCAGGGCAGGCCGATCCTGCAACGCTGAATCCCCAAGCAGCGCCCTGTACTCGGTGGCCGCATCGGCAAACCGTTTTCCTTTGGCGAGAAGTTCTGCCCGTGTTTTACGCTCAGCCATCGTCGCCGGAGCCACACGCCCGGCCAGCGCAATTAATTCCTTCTCCGCATCGTCTGCCTCACCCGCCAGAGGCATTCCGTAGAACACGGAACGAAGCGCTGCAGCGGCCTTCGCCGGTTGCTCGACGGCTGCGTAGGCGCGGCCGAGCGTCAGTTCAAAATCAGCACGCGTGGGTAAGCGGTCCCCTTCCAATATTGCTATCGCCTCAGCCGGACGCCCCAGAGCCAAAACCGCCCGTGCTCGAGTCAGATGCACATCCCGGGTCAAAATCGATCCACTGAATTTTTGCTCGAAGTTCCGCAGCAAAACCTCCGCTTGAGCCGACTCCCCCGTCTGCTGCAATGCGGTCGCTTCGTAATAGGCAACGTAGTCCGCCAGTTCGTTCGCTTTCACTTTGGCTCGTCGCAGTGGATCCAAAGCCTGCCCCGCATCGTGATCGATCATGTGAGCGTATGCCACCACGAACCAGGCCAGCGATCCCGCATCTTCGGAGTTGTGCAGCCGGGCATAGGCTTCCACACCCTCATACGCCGCTGGCGTCCGTTCGCGCAAAAGCTGTTGCGCCATGGGCCGCAGGGTCTTCGAAGCGACAAACGCCTGGTGCACGCGCAAAACCCGACGGCTAGGTTTGTGTTTACGCTTCGTTGCAACAGTCCGCGTGGTCGCGCGGGGTCGGCTGGTCTTCTGAGCGGCGCAAAGGTTCACGCCCGCGGTAGCGACCATCAGTAAGATAAGGAAATGCGAGGTAAGACGTTGACAAGTCACGTTGCTATTAGTCTATCGCGGGACTAGTGCTTGAAGTTTGGCCCTAAAGTGGTGGCATCACCCTGGGCAAGGCCCCGAACGAGTTCCTGGACAAAATAGTCGCCAGAAACCGCCGCCGTGCTCCCGTAACGCTTGGCATAGCTGGCCCGGCTTTTGTCGATGTCATCGCGAAGCCGATCATAAAGGTCTTTCTGTTTCAGACCCTCTTCTACTTTGCCCTTGTTGTAGAGCTTAATCTCGTCAATCAGAAGGCGGGCAAAGCGCTGAGCTCGCTTGTGCGTGTCGGCATCGGCTGCGGACATCGCAACAGCCGCCGGAGCGACTTCGGGCGCGGACGGAGGCGGGGGTGGCTCCATCGCGGGAGCCGCCGCAGCCGTAGCCGTCCCTTGCGACCATTGCGACGCGTCTGCCGCCAATCCCGCCGAAGCAGGTTTTTGCGCCTCTGCTGGCGATATTTCATGAGATGGCTCAGGAGTTGCCTCCTCGGGCGCCGCCTTACGGCCCCCCTGAGCCTCCAGCCAAATGCTCGTGAATCGAGCCAGCAAATCCAACGATGCGCGCTCGCAGGAGGCGTTCGCTGTCCCGGCATCCGCATATAGGACCGCGGCGATTTTATCTTTCAGAAACAACGGCAGCAAGTGGCACTCGCCGTTCACCGGCGCGCCAAATTTGTGCAGGAACTGCGCATCCATCTGGGTGATATCGCCGGTCGCCGGTTCTCTCTTCCTCAAGACTTGCTGAAGCAGCAGCGTGCGCGAATCCAGACAGAAATCACGTACCGCATCATCGTCGGCGAAACCAATCGCCTGCCACACCGTCGCCACTTCCTGCTTCACCACAAACAGA
>Ga0080027_10000694_pt1 | contig 14200 bp, 13 predicted proteins | sample OrgsoiDNA2013046_FD_70962 | JGI IMG/M metagenome (GOLD analysis project Ga0080027, IMG submission 70962) | Permafrost soil microbial communities from the Arctic, to analyse light accelerated degradation of dissolved organic matter (DOM) -... | ecosystem: Environmental > Terrestrial > Soil >... | reverse complement strand
AATGGCTGATCCACCGTGCCCGCGCGCGCCGGCCGGAAGTCGTCTTCATTGGCGAAGCCTACGACAACGATCCGGCAAAAGTTCCCGGGAGTGACCCCGTGATTTCGAAACTAAACGGCGGTCGCAGCAATGTGATGTTCGATTTGCTCGATGCCGGCTTTAACGGCGTTTACGACGATCCGACTTACCGAGTTCTGAAAGGAATTTACGAAGGGCCGCGCTGGGCGAACGACCTCGACACGATCGAACGCGACGCCTTCATCTTCGATAACTCGCTTCGTTATGCGGAAAATCACGACGAAGCGCGGCTGGCCTCGCCGGCGCAATGGGGTGGCATCGGGATGGATGTCGGAAGGCCGGTCTCCGCGATTTTGTATGGGCTCGCGCGCGGTCCGGTCATGCTCTATAACGGCCAGGAGGTCGGCGAGCCGGCGGAGGGTGCGGAAGGCTTCGGCGGCGATGACTCGCGCACTTCAATCTTCGATTATTGGTCGATGCCGGAAATGGTCCGCTGGGTTAATGTTCACAAATACGACGGTGGAAAGCTTTCGGAGGAACAACGAGCGCTTCGTCAGTTTTACGCTAGCCTCGTTAGGCTAACCGGTCAGCCTGCCTTTCGCGACGGCTCTTTCTATCCACTGAATCCAGAGAACCGTGACAACCAAAACTTCGGTCGGATTGGCGACGAGAGCGCGAGTGGGCACTGGTGTTACGCATTCTTGCGTTACGATTCCACTACGAAGCAGCGCTTTGTGGTCTTAGCGAACTTGCATCCAAAGCAAGCGCTCAAGGATGTCACCATCGCCCTGTCGAGCGCCGCGCTTCGATTTCTTGAGCTCGAAACGCCGGAAACAAAACTGAGGTTCGTAGATCAGCTGGCTGCTGATCGGCAGATGGTCATTGATGCGACTACTTCCGATCTTGCTCTGACCGGATTGGTCATTCCGGAAATCGCGCCGCTCTCCGCCCAGTACTTGCAGTGTCTTGTGAACCCGTGATTGGCACTTAGGCCGCGCCCCATGAGCATTCCGCGCTCAATAAACCACTTCGGTCGTGCGCGTGTTTTTCACAAAAACCTGTGCGAAGACGAAGAGGATCGCGAAAGTAACAACCGAGAGCGCAGCCGCCCAACCAAAGCGATACATTCCAAACGCCGCCTTGTAGACATAGGAGACCAAAATGTGAGTCGAATCCGCCGGCTCACCTCCATTCGAAACCAGCCAGACGACGTTGATATTAGTGAAGGTCCAGATGGTGCCTAACGTGATCGCGGGGAACATGACCGGCCGCAGCGAAGGCGCAGTAATGTTCCAGAACTGAAACCATTTCGAGGCGCCATCGACCTCCGCCGCTTCGTAGAGCTCATTCGGAATCGACTGCAAGCCGCCGAGCGCGATCACCATCATGAAAGGGAATCCGAGCCAGATATTGGTGATGACAACCGCCATAAAAGCTTCGACAGGCGACGCGAGCCACTGAACCGGCGAGAGATGAAGATACTTGGTGAGGAAGAGATTCACCGCGCCGTATTCGTAATTAAACATGCCGCGCCAGGTAAGCGCGCCGATGTACTGCGGCAGTGCCCACGGCAGAATGAGGACAGCGCGCCAAATCGATTTTCCGCGAATGAATTCCTGATGAAGCAAGACCGCGAGGAAGACACCGATCACGACGTGAAAAGCGACGCTTACCACCGTCCAGATGATCGTCTTGAGCAGGATCGACCAAAATAGTTGCTGCTGAAAAATGGATGCGAACTGCGCGAAGCCGATCAACTGCCAGTCGCGGATGTGATCGCCGTTCGCGTTCGAAAACGAAAGGAAGACGTTAAAGAGGAAGGGAAAAATCACCAGCACGAGGAGGGCGAGCAGAGCTGGTGCGAGGAGAAAGGTAAGGAAAAGTCTAAGCCCGAATTTCCGGCCTGCCATGACATCCATATAACACACCCGAATTGAAGTCGCAGCCCTGCCAGCACTCGACGGCTGCTATGGAATCGGCGGATGAAATGAGCTGTAATTTTGTCCTTGCGCAAACGCCACTCATTCTGCAAATTGCCGTTGTTCTGGGGGGAACAGCCGGGCACCTGCGTGAGTTATGTGGGTCTCCGGTTTTCTTTTGGCCGCAACCGATGGCCCACCGACTGCCATTTAACTGTAGTTAGAGCTGCGGTCGGATGAGTGTGTGGATCACTCGTAGCGCAATGCGACCATGGGGTTGATGCGAACGGCGCGCCAGGCTGGAAGCAGACAGGCGATCATTGCGATGGCGATCATCAGGAGCGCTACTTGAAGATAGATCGTCGGATTCGCCGCGCTAACGGCGAATAATAAACTGGAGAGGAATCGGCTGAGCGCTGCGCCGGTGGCGACGCCAATTACAACACCGAGGGCAACCATTCGAAAGCCTTCGCTCATGATCATGCCGAGCACGTCCTTCGCTTGCGCGCCAAGCGCCAAGCGAATCCCGATCTCGTGCGTTCGCTGAACGACGAGTGAGGAGAGCACCGCGAACAACCCCACCGAAGCGAGAGCGAGTGCGACGCAGGCGAAGATGCTCATGACGAATGATTCGACGCGCCGCTCACTCGTGCTTTCGTCGACCAATTGTTCCATCGTGCGCACCTCGAAGACCGGCAGATTTTTGTCGATCGACCAAATCTGATTCTTCACGCTTGCGATCAGGCTATTGGGGTCTGCGTTGCTGCGCACGGCGAGCGTCAGCTGCGTGTAATCGACCATCGGCTTCGTGATCTCCGGCCGGGTCTCGCTTTCCAACGACTCCTGATGCGTGTCGCCAACGACACCAATGACAGTCGAGACAATGGATTTCGGATTGGCCTTGGATGGCACGCTGCGGAGATGCTGGCCAACCGCGCTTTCGTTAGGCCAAAGATGTTTCGCCAAAGCCTGGTTGATGACCATGACGGACTGCTTGGTCGCCAGTTCGTCGGCTGTGAAATTGCGCCCCATGATGAGTCGCATCCCGAGGGCGTCGAAGTAGGCTGGGTTGAAAATGCCGCGCCGAGGTTGAGGTGAATATCCTCCGGATGATTGATCCCAGCCGGTTTAAGCGCGGGCAGGGCTTTGATGCCGAGACGCGCCAAACCGAGACCGAGGACCGCACCAGCACCAGACTTTCAGCGCTCTTCTTAATCAGGCGCGCGGCGCGCTCTCAGCTTCATCGTCGGCTCCGACTCGACAGTGGGCTTTTCCCTGTGTTCGCGCAAAGCTTTCGGATGCGCTATTAACGGGGCGACATCCGAATTGCTTGCCATGACTTCACCTGATTCAACTGCTCCCACCACTCGGCGCGATACGACACTTGCTTGCAGCATCATGTTCTTTGCGGTGGCCCTCCTCTGCTTCCTGCTCGGCTGGGCGGACGGTGTGCGGCACGACACCCGTTACCTGCACATCCCGGAGACCGGTGGCTGGCTTGTCGCCGGTGCGATCCTCGGGGGAGTCGGCGTGGTTTTGTTCGTTTGGGCTCGTGGGATGAAGCGCTGAGCGGGCCTCTTCGTCGAAGTTTCTCCTAATAATTCCGCGGCCGGCGCGTTAGAACTCGTGAGGAGTTATGGCCGATGCCGCGCTTGTTCCACCTGTTGACCTCCCGGCGCTTCTGCGCCGCTTCGAGCTGCCGTTGCTGCAATATGCAACGCGCATTTTGGGCGATCGCGACCGCGCCCGCGATGTCGTGCAGGAAACTTTCGTGGAATTGCAGCGCGGAAAGCGAGCGCAGCTTGATCACGCACCGGCCAAATGGCTCTTCACCGTCTGCCGCAATCGCGCGCTCAATATTTGCCGCAAGGAAAAGCGCATGACTTATCTCGACGAGGAAATTCTCGAAAAGCAGCCGAGCCACGAACCCGCGCCTAACGAACGGATCGAGCAGGAGGAGGCGAGCGGTTTCCTGCTGCGCATCGTGGCGACACTTCCGGCGCGGCAGCAGGAAGTGTTGCAGCTCAAGTTTCAAAACGACCTCAGCTATCAGGAAATCAGCGAAATCACCAAGCTCTCGGTCAGCCATGTCGGCGTCCTCATTCACACCGCCCTGAAAACATTGCGCGTCCGCCACGGGCAGGCCGCGCGCGACTTCATTCCCTTCAACCCACGCTTTGCCTCATGAATATCAATCTCGATGATCCAAGACTGACCGCCTACGCGTTCGACGAGCTTTCCGGCGCGGAGAAGGCGGAAATGGAAGCCGTGCTCGCGGCTTCGCCTGAGGCGCAGGAGTTCGTTAGGGAAGTGCGTCAGCTCTCCGGCGCGCTGAAAGCCGAGTATGACGCCGAGCGGGAGTCGCGCCCGATTCCGCATACAAACATCGTGCCGCTGGCGCAAAAGGATGAGCCGTGGAGTTTTTCGCGCCGCCTCGCTCTGGCGGCGGCGGTTGCGCTCTTCGCAGTTATCGGAGCCATCGCGATCGGACCAGAGTTGCGGAAACGCACTGCGACCGAATCGATGTTTAGTCATTCGCAAATGTTGAACCAGGCTGTGGATGCCGTTGACGGCGCTGTTCCGCCACCGCCCCAAGGTCCTGCAGAAGGTGTCGAATTTGCGTCGGCCAAGGCTGCCGAACCGAAGATCACACTGGCGCTCGGTCTCACTGATGAAGCGGGGCGCCAGTTCAATACCGCGCGCTACGGCCAGATCGAGGAGAACCCATTCCTCGCGGCGGCGAGCAATCCGCTCTCGACCTTTTCGATCGATGTCGACACGGCGTCGTATTCGAACATCCGGCGCTTCATCGAGAATGGCTCGCTGCCGCCGAAGGACGCGGTCCGGATCGAGGAAATGATCAATTATTTTGCCTACGACTACCCGCAGCCTAACGACGATACGCCGTTCTCGGTGAACCTCGATGCGGCTTCGTGCCCGTGGCAGCCGGCGCATCGGCTGGTGCGGATCGGTCTGCAGGGCCTGGAGATGCCTAACGACCTGCGACCGGCGAGCAACCTGGTCTTCCTGCTCGATGTTTCCGACTCGATGGAACCGGCCAACCGGCTGCCGCTGGTCAAGCAGGCGATGCGTTTGCTGGTCGATAAGTTGGGCGAAAACGATCGCGTCGGAATTGTGGTTTACGCGGGCGCGTCCGGCCTCGCGCTCCCTTCCACGACCGGCAACCACAAGGAACAGATTCGCGCGGCCCTCGAGAATTTGCACGCTGGCGGCTCGACCAACGGCGCCCAAGGGATCGAACTCGCCTACCAAATGGCGGCGGAGCATTTCATCAAGGGCGGCGTCAACCGCGTTATCCTCGCAACTGATGGCGACTTCAATGTCGGCACGACGAGCGAAGGCGAGCTCGTTAGGCTGATCGAGGAGAAGGCGAAGAGCGGCGTGTTTCTCAGCGTCCTCGGGGTGGGGGACGACAACCTGAACGACTCGATGATGCAGAAGCTGGCTGACAAAGGGAACGGCAACTATGCCTACCTCGATTCGCTCGACGAAGCGCGCAAGGTGCTCGTTAGGCAGATCAACGCCACCCTGGTCACGATCGCGAAAGACGTGAAGATCCAGGTCGAGTTCAATCCCGCGCGCGTCGCGTTGTATCGGCTGATCGGTTACGAAAAGCGCCTCCTGCGCAAGGAAGATTTCAACAACGATAAAATCGACGCGGGCGAAATCGGCGCCGGGCACACCGTGACCGCGCTCTATGAAGTCGTGCCGGTCGGCGCGGAGCCGAATCCGGCCGCGAGCGTCCCGCCGGTCGATCCGCTCAAGTATCAATCTCCGGTGCCCGCGCCGGGCAAAAGCGACTTGCCCGAACTGTTGACCGTGAAGGTGCGTTACAAACAACCGGACGGCGACACGAGCAAGTTGCTCGAGCGGCCGTTTGCGGACAGCGGCGCCGACTTCGCGAGCGCGGCGCCGGATTTGAAGTTTGCTGCGGCAGTTGCCGAGTTCGGAATGATCCTGCGCGATTCTGAATTCAAAGGAAGCGGGTCGCTAGGCGCAGTGATCGAGTGGGCGCAGCAGGGAATGGGCGCGGATGTCGAGGGCTATCGTGGTGGCTTCCTCGATCTTGTCCGCAAGGCTCAGCACCTGAATGCGCGAATGTAGTGCTTTGCCCGGCTTCCGCGTTAGTGCGGTCGGATGAAGAGATCGGCGGCCGGGATCAGGCCGCTGTTATTAGCCCCACCAGCCATGATCAGGCTGCCATCAAGTAAGGTCGTGGTCGTGTGCTGGAATCGAGGCGTGGCGAGGGTTGGCCTGAGCACGCGCCATGAGCCCGAGGCGGGACTGTATTCCTCAATGCTCTCCAAAGCTTGGAATGAGTTGTCGTAGCCGCCAGCGGCGAAAACGCGACCGTTGGTCAGCACACTTGCCGTGAACACTGCGCGACGAGTGGTTAGGGAGCCGGTCTGCATCCAAAGCCCGGTTGTCGGATCGTAGATCTCCGAAGCCGCCAGGACTTGAGATTTCCCACCGCTCGATCGATATCCACCCGCGACAAGCACCCGGCCATTTTTAAGTAAAACTGCGGCGTGATTGGCGCGCGGGATGTTGAGACTGCCGCTGTCGCTGAAGACGCCGGTAGCGGGATCGTAGATTTCAGTTTGGGGAGGATAGGGATAAGTTCCGGGCCCATAGCCGCCGGTGATAAGTATTTTTCCACTTGAAAGGACAACGGCTTTGTAGCCACCGCGCGCATGATTCAAGCTGCCGGTGAGCGACCATGTACCGGTCGAAGGATCATACAACTCCGCGATCGCGGTTTCGCCACTAATGGCATGAGAAACGCCTCCGGCTACCAGCACTTTTCCGTTCGGCAGCAGGACCGGGTCAAAATCCGTGTGCGGCGAGTTGGGGGTAGCGGCAAGAGTCCATGCACCGGTGGCGGGATCATAGATTTCAGCGGTAGGAACATCGTAATTCAACGGAAGCTCCCCGCCCACCACTAGGACGCGTCCGTCGGCCATGCGTATCGCGCTGTGAAAAAAGCGCGCGTTGTTCAAACTACCGGTGGCAATCCAAGTGTTAGTCGCCGGGTTATAGAGTTCCGCAGAACTCAGCGCCGCCTTAGTGTCATCACTCCCACCAGCGAGAAGAACCTGACCATTCGACAACAGGGTAGCAGTGTGAGCCGACCGTGGGGTGACGAGGTTTCCGCCGAAGTTATCCAGGCTCGTGTCGCCGGCGCAGGCGGGCGCCGCACCCATTCGTAATCCGACGCTCGTGAGAAGAGCGAGCGTTATACTATGCGCGACATGACGAAGGGCTGGAGCCCGTCTTCCAAATGAGATTGAGGGTAATGATGTATGCACGTTTCCGTGCTATCGGCTGCGGAAGGAAAAGTCAATCTCCAAGGCCTAGACCTTACGCCCAAACATCGGCGTGAATCGATAGATCACAGGTCCGGCTGCGATTGCCAGCGTAGCGCCGATCACAGCCGGCACACCATATTCGCCATCGCGGAACGAGATCGCGATCACGCCGAGGAGCACAATCATCGGCAGCGCCGCGAGAATCGCCACACCTCCGCGGCCGAGCGGGATGCGGAATGCGCCGCGCAGCGAGGGTTCGGTTTTGCGAAGTTGAACGAGCGCACCGAATTCGAGGAACAACGCCAGCGAATAGAGAAGCACATCGGCGATCACCAGTCCGCCGAAGGCCACGAGAGCGAAAAATGAATAACAAATCGCGGAGACGATCACTGCGTTGCGTGGCGTGCCGCGAGCATCGAGCTTTGCGAATGCGTTAGGCAAAAGGCCATCGCTCGCGAGCACGAATGGAATGCGCGAGTAGCTAAGCAGAAGCGCGTTGAAAAGCGCGAGCGCGCTGATCATTCCGCCGAGCGCGATCCATATCGCAATCCAACGACCGGCGCTTCCGGCAGCGGCGGCGGCGATCTGCGGCCAGCCACCCTCAGTCCATGTGGTCCAATCGCCCGCACCAAGCGTAGTGAGCAACGGCACAAAATAACCGAGTGTGACAAACGGCAGCGCGAAGGCGAGCGCGCGCGGATAACTGCGCGACGCATCTTTCACTTCGCCTTGCACAGTCGAAGGATTGTCCCAGCCGATGTAGTTCCAGAGCGCAATGGAAATTCCCACAGCCAGACCACCGAAGCCGTGGGCCTCTTCGGAGGCGAAAGGTTGCCACGGGATGTGAGTGATGCGCGGCGCGCTCGCGATCGACAACACGAGAAAGCCGAGCATCACGAATGAACCGGCGACGATCGAGACGTGACCGACCCGCACCGAGCCGCGCAGATTGATCCAGGTCGCGCCCCAAATCACGCCTAACGAAATGAGCCATTCCAGCCGCGCATCCAATCCTGGAATGAAGTAGCGCAGATATTGATTGAACAGCACCGGGTAGATCGCCATATCGACAAGCGAATACATCCAGGTGAGCCAGCCATTTTGAAAAGCCCAGAAGCGGCCGAAAGCGCGATCGACCCAGCGATAATAACCGCCTTCCTCCGGCAACATGCTGGCGAGCTCGCCAACAATAAGCACTTCTGGCAGCGACCAAATCAGCGGGACGACCAACAGCATCGTTAGGCCGAGTCCGGGCCCGACGGAGTGAATCAGCGTCTCAGTCGTGAACGGGCCGCCGGAGGTGCAAAAGAACAGAATGAAGACGAGCGAGACAGTGCCAACGGCACGCGGGAGTCGTGGCAGACCAGTGAGGACTCGGGTCACAAATTTTCTGTTGTCTCAGTGACCGGTGCCCTACAGGTTTTCAACCGCGGGGATAACCGTGGCCGGTTTCACCCGCATGGCGAGGAATGCACCGAACAGCAACACGCCGGCGCTCCAGAATTGCGCGGTGGAGAGCCGTTCGTGAAAAATCCAGGCGGAAAGCGCCAGCGCGCCGACCGGGCTGAGAAGCTGGAGGGTTTGGGAAAGCGCGACGCCGATCTCGCGGATGGCCACGTAATACAAAACGTGCGCCATACTAATACAGGTGACGGCCGAGATGACGAGGATGCCGTTCACGTGCGCGCCCACGTATAGCGGCGTGCCGATTTTCCCGAAAACGAGGGTGAGCGGGAAAAGCAGAGCGGAGGTAAGAAAACTGATCACGCCAAAACTGCGGATGGTGCCGAGTCGCGCGGACGGTCGCTTCACGAACACGCCGTAGAGCGCCCAGCAGGTGGTGGCGGTGAAGGCGATGGCGAGTCCAGACAGCGGCACGTGGCCCGCGTGCCAGCCCGGTTGAAACCAGAAGACGCCGACCGCGCCTAACAATCCGAGCAAAGTGCCGGCCTGGAATTGCCACTGGCGGATGATCCAGCGTTCCTCCGGGAAAAAAATGAGCGCGAGGAGCGCGGTGATGATGACGGAGGACCGGGTGAAGATCGCGTAGACCCCCGGGCCCATGTAGAAGAGTGAGATGGTTTGCGTGACCTGGTGGACAACGTTAGGCACCGCCGGCACGAGGCAGGCGCCGATGACGCTGAGATCAAAGCGCGGCCCGCTTTTGCGAAAGCGATAAATCGTGAGCGGCAGGATCGCGAGGCAACCAACCGAGTAGCGGTAGAAATTTTGCGAGAACGGATCGTAGTAGCGGTTGAGATAAAATTGGAAAAGCGACGGGGTGCACCAAATGAAGACGGTGGCGAAAACGGCGGCGTAACCTTCGGAAAGATTCTTGGAACGGGATGGCGCGGCGCGACCGGAGTTGAGCGAAGGCATGGACAAGCGGAAGATTGAGCCGCGAATTTCTGCGGTGACAAACGATTTGTTGTTCAGATAGATTGCGACGAAGGAGAAACAATGAACTTTTTGAAGAACCGCAGAAGCGCGCTGGCGCTCGTCACCATCCTCATTTTGCTGCCACGCGGCGAAAGGTCGGTCGAGGCGAAAACAAAGCCCGACGAGGGAGCGCCTCACCGCGCGCTCGGCGTACAGCTCGCCGGCCAACAACAATACGAGCAGGCGATCGTCGAGTTCACCAAGGCGATGGAAATAAATCCGAAGGACGTCGCCAGCCTCGAGAACCGCGGCTACATGTATCTCGCGTTGGAGAAAGGGGTCGAGGCGCAGGCCGATTTCAGCAAAGCGATGGAACTCGCGCCCAAGGACAGCAAGGCCTATATCGGCCGCGCGCAGGCGGAGATTTTCCTCAAGCAGTTCGATCCGGCGCTGGCCGATCTCGATAAGACAATCGAGCTGAAGCCGGATGATCCTAACGCGCTTCGCTTTCGCGGTTTCGCCAATATCGGAAAGACCGAGTGGGCGGCCGCCATCGCCGATTTCGACAAGGCGATCGAGAAAAATCCAGAGGACAGCCGCGCTTACGAGCGGCGCGCTTTCGCCAAACGAAGCCTGAAAAAATTCGACGACGCGATCGCTGACTACACAACGGTCCTGGCGATGAATCCCGACGATCCGCGCGTGCTGGCGGGCCGGGAACCGGTCAGCACCTTCGAGGCTCACGATAAGCGTGGCTACACCTATTCGTTGATGCAACAGTGGCAAAACGCGGTCGCCGATTACCTAGCCGCCCTGGCGATCAAGCCTAACGAGGCGGACACGCTCGGCCGTCTCCGCTTCGCGAAGCAACAACTGGCCCCTCCGCCGGCCCCGCCGCCCGCTCCCGCCCCGCCGCCCGCTCCCGCGCCGACGCCGGTTCCGCCGCTGATCAGCACGGTAGGCTGGATCGGCATCGGGGTGGGAGCGGTGCTGGTACTTGGCATCATCATTCTGTTCGTCGCCCGCGCCCGTAGCCGCGCGGAATGATCCCGCGGCCTCCGCCACCCAAGAAATTGTTTTGACACTTCGGAGGGCGCGGTTAGCTTGGCGACGCTTTTTCGGAGGAACGAGGCAAGTCCCATGGTCGTTCAAACAGTTGACCGACTAGTGGGACTTTCGCTTCTAACGACGGCGAGCAACCGGTTTGCCCCGCCTCGGCGGGACGAGCTTGAACGATGAACAGCGGCCCATGTAGCTCAGTTGGTAGAGCACGTCCTTGGTAAGGACGAGGTCACCGGTTCAATCCCGGTCATGGGCTCCAGTGCGAGCTCGGGACCGGACAGAAAACCTAACAAAGAGACAGCACCAAGATTAAGTAACCCAAGGAGAATTCCAGATGGCTAAGGACAAATTCGAACGCACAAAGCCGCACATCAACGTCGGCACGATCGGTCACGTTGACCACGGCAAAACCACCCTCACCGCCGCGATCACCACCGTGCTCGCCAAGAAGGGCATGGCGCAAGTGCGCGCTTACGATTCGATCGACAACGCGCCGGAAGAAAAAGAGCGCGGAATTACGATCAACACCGCACACGTGGAATATGAAAGCGAGAAGCGACACTATGCGCATGTCGATTGCCCGGGGCACGCCGATTATATCAAGAATATGATCACGGGCGCGGCGCAAATGGATGGCGCCATTCTCGTGGTGAGCGCCGCGGATGGCCCCATGCCGCAAACCCGCGAGCACATCCTGCTCGCGCGCCAGGTCGGGGTTCCGGCGATTGTCGTTTTCCTGAACAAAGTGGACATGGTCGATGACCCGGAGCTCCTCGATCTGGTTGAAATGGAAGTGCGCGACCTGCTCACGCAGTACGAATATCCCGGCGACAAGATTCCGATCGTCAAAGGGAGCGCGCTCAAGGCGCTCAATGGCGACGCCGAGGCGGAGAAGCAAATTCTCTCGCTCATTTCGGCGATCGATGATTACATCCCCGTGCCGGATCGGCCGATCGATCAGCCGTTCCTCATGCCAGTCGAAGACGTGTTCAACATTGAAGGTCGCGGCACCGTTGCGACCGGTCGGGTCGAGCGCGGTATTCTCAAGAAGATGGAGGAAGTGGAGATCGTCGGTCTCGCCGCCACCGCCAAGACGACGGCGACTGACATCGAAATGTTCCGCAAGCTCCTCGACGAAGCGCGCGCGGGCGACAACGTTGGCGTCCTGCTCCGTGGCGTGAAAAAGGAAGACGTCCAGCGCGGCCAGGTCATCGCGAAGCCCGGCAGCATCAAGCCGCACAAGAAATTCAAGGCGGAAGTCTATGTGCTGAGCAAAGAGGAGGGCGGGCGTCATACGCCGTTTTTTACGAATTACCGGCCGCAATTTTATTTCCGCACGACCGACGTAACTGGCAGCGTGAAGCTAGCCGAAGGGGTCGAGATGGTCATGCCCGGCGACAATGTCTCCGTGGAAGTGGAGCTCGGCACACCGATCGCGATGGAAAAAACGATCCGGTTTGCTATTCGCGAAGGCGGCAAAACCGTCGGCGCGGGTCGCGTGAGCGATATTCTGGACTAGATTAGCGCATTAGCAGCTCAAAATAGGTCAGTAGCTCAATTGGTAGAGTAGCGGTCTCCAAAACCGTCGGTTGGGGGTTCGAGTCCCTCCTGACCTGGAGAAAAAAATGAAGGATGAAAAGAATCAGCCAAGTCCCAGCGCTTTCGTCCCCGTGATATAGCGTCCGCAAATTCGTCTTCATGCTCGCCCGAACAAAAAGTTTCTTGTCCGAAGTCCGGCTCGAGCTGCAAAAAGCTTCCTGGCCTTGGGACCCGAAAGAGAAGGGGATGAAGCGTTACAAAGAGCTGACCGATTCCACGCTCGTCGTCATCATCGCAATGCTGCTGCTCGGTGGCTACGTCGCGCTTTTCGATTTCTTTTTGGTTAACGTGATCCACTTCTTCACCCGATTGCATTAGTCATGGCTCAGACCCTCGCCGCCAAAGATCAATGGTACGTCGTGCACGTGCTCTCCGGCCAGGAGTACAAGGTGCGCGATAACATCGAGAAGCGGGTCAAGACCGAGGAAATGAGCGATGTTATTTTCGAGATTCTCGTCCCGACGGAACGAGTCTCGGAAATCAAGCGCGGCAAGAAAAGCGAGACGACGCGGAAATTTTTCCCGGGTTACCTGATCATCAACATGCATCTGCTCGACGAGGAAAACCAACTCATCGGCCGCACCTGGTATTTCATTCGCGAAACGTCGGGCGTGATCGGATTTGCCGGGACCAAGGATCGACCCATCCCGATGCGCCAGTCCGAAGTGGATAACATGCTGGCGCAGATGCGCGAGCGCGAAGAGAAGGTTAAGCCAAAGGTAAGCTTCGAAGTCGGCGAGACCGTCAAGGTCGCGGATGGACCGTTCCAAAACCAGAGCGGCATCGTCGAGGAAATCGATCCGGAGCGCGGTAAGTTGCGCGTCTCAGTAACAATTTTTGGCCGCGCTACGCCGGTGGAGTTGGAATACTGGCAGGTGGAACGAGGCTAAAAACGACCGGGAGATTTTTGTATGGCAAAAGAAGTAGTAGCTCAGATCAAGTTGCAGATTCCCGCTGGACAAGCCAACCCCGCGCCACCAGTCGGCACCGCGCTCGGACCGCGCGGCGTTAACATCATGGCGTTTTGCAAGGAATTTAACGCCGCCACTCAGAAACAAGCCGGAGACATTTTGCCGGTCGTCATCACCGTCTTCAAAGACAAGTCCTTTACCTTCATCACAAAGAGCCCGCCCGCGGCGGTGCTCTTGAAGAAAGCGGCTAACATTGCCGCTGGTTCCAAAGAGCCTAACAAGATAAAGGTTGGCAAAGTCACGCGCAAACAGATCATGGACATCGTGAAAACGAAAGCCAAAGATCTCAACGCGCGTAACGACGAAGCCGCCTTCCGCATCATCGCCGGCACCGCTCGCCAGATGGGCCTCGAAATCGAAGGTTGATTCTGGAGCGGTGGTCTTTGACCACCGACATCTACTTTGGCACTGCGTCGCTTGTGCCGAGGTATTCCCAGCGCTGCAACGCGATTGGAACGTTGCCGTTTTTCCAGACGAAATCGTGGAAGGCGCGGAGGTTGAATTTTTCCCCCTGCTGCATTCGCGCTTCGGCGAGAAATTTTGTGATCTGAAGTTTTCCTATTTGATAAGTCAGGGCCTGGCCGGGACCGGTTGAAAAAGCGATCGCTTCCTGCTGCGCGGTGTTCTCATCCATCGGCACTTTCTCCTGCAAGTACTTCGCCGCTTGTTCGAGCGTGAATTCGCCGAGGGCAAGCCTTACGTCCACTTCCACGCGCAGGGCGCGCAGACGCATGAAATTGTAAATGATCTCGCGCGTGTGCGGGCTGTCGTCGAACAAGCCGGCCTGCAGCATCATTTCCTCGGCGTAGAAGCCGATCCCTTCATTCGCGCCCGAGTCGTAGTAATGACGGCGGATGGGGTCCTCGTGTTTCCAGGAGAGACAAAGTTGAAAGTAATGGCCGGGAATTCCTTCGTGCACGGC
>Ga0080027_10000692_pt1 | contig 14204 bp, 14 predicted proteins | sample OrgsoiDNA2013046_FD_70962 | JGI IMG/M metagenome (GOLD analysis project Ga0080027, IMG submission 70962) | Permafrost soil microbial communities from the Arctic, to analyse light accelerated degradation of dissolved organic matter (DOM) -... | ecosystem: Environmental > Terrestrial > Soil >... | reverse complement strand
AAACGGGCACGGGCAAAGAATTGATCGCCCGCGCGATTCATGACTTGAGCAAGCGCCGCGACCATGCTTTCGTTAGGCTCAACTGCTCCGCCATCCCCTCGGGGCTCCTCGAAAGCGAACTGTTCGGGCACGAAAAGGGCGCTTTCACCGGGGCCATCGCACAGAAGGTCGGTCGCCTCGAACTCGCTCATCAAGGAACCTTCTTTTTGGATGAGGTTGGAGACTTGCCCTTGGAACTCCAGCCCAAGATTCTGCGCGCCTTGCAGGAGAAGGAGTTCGAACGCGTCGGCGGCACCCGCACGATTCCCGTTAACGTTCGGCTCGTGGCCGCCACGAATCGCGACCTCGCCAAGATGGTTAGCACCGGGCAGTTCCGCAGCGATCTCTATTACCGCCTGCGCGTCTTTCCCATTACGATTGCTCCCCTGCGCGAGCGCCGAGACGACATCCCTCTCTTAGTCCGCTACTTTCTCGGCAGCCATTCGAAGCGTATGGGCCGGAATATCGAAAGCATCCCTACCGAGATGATGCAAACGTTGGTCAAATGGCATTGGCCGGGCAATGTCCGGGAACTCGAAAATTTCATCGAGCGATCCGTAATTCTCTCGCCGGGGCCGGCGCTACGCGCGCCCCTTGCGGAACTAGAATCTGCCGCGGAATTCGCCGGGCGGACGGATACAAACCTCGAAGCAGCGGAACGCGACCACATTCTTCGGGTGCTCCGCGAATGTAGGGGGATGATCGGCGGCACCAACGGCGCGGCAGACCGGCTCGGCCTGAAAAGAACGACGCTAAATTCCAAGATAAAGAAGCTCGGCATCGAGCGGCGAGACTACATTTAGTCCCGAGACGACATTTCATCTCGTCACCTTGTGATTCGGCTCACCGCGGAATCCTCTTTCTATCCCCTAAGTGCTCCTGTTTGAAACAACTAGCCGATCCGTGTGAGGCCGCTCACATGTGGCACGTGACCTGCATTACCCAAGTCGTACGCGAATTTAGCCGGATAGATCGGGATGCTGAGAATCACCATTTGTGAAACCGCAAGCGGCCAAACGATCCAGTTGGAAGGAAAAGTCGTGGACCGTGGACCCAAGAATTCGGCAGAGTATGGCACGATCTGGAACTTTCGCGTGGCCGCAGAGAATTGCAGCCCGACCCGCGCGATGTCGCTTTCGTTGACACCCGCGGAAGACGGCTATTGCGTGAGATTTATCAGCAGACGAACCCCCGCTTTTTGGCCAATTCGCCCCTGACGAGGCACTTCGTGGAAGGTGTTATGCAATGCAATATAATACAATGTAATGCAGTACGATTTAATGAAATACAATACGATACAATACAATACAATGCAATTCAACATCCCCCGAAGGAAGGGTAAAAAGGAGCCTGACATGCACGGTCCCTACGGATTTGAAGTAAGTGAAAACTGCCAGTCTTGCAGACTGCACACCAATGGATTCTTCTGCCATCTAAGCGCACCGGCGATGAAAGACTTCAACGCCGTGAAGACTTCCGCAACCTATCCGGGAGGGTCGTTACTTTTTCTTGAGAAGCAAGACCCTCGCGGCGTTTTTGTTATCTGTTCCGGAGAAGTAAAACTATCCATCAGTTCCAGTTCGGGAAAGACGTTGATTTTGAGAATCGCCAAGGCCGGAGAGATCCTGGGCCTTATGGCGGTCATGGCCGGTACTTCCTATGAGGTCACCGCCGAGACCCTGCATCCGTGCCAGGTGGCCTTCCTTCGCCGCGACGACTTCTTGCGCTTCGCCGCCAAACACCCGGAGGCCTACCAGGGAGTCGTGAGGCAACTCACCTCACTCTACAGCGGTGCCTGCGAGCAACTGCGTACCGTCGGCCTCTCGACCTCCGCGCCGGAGAAACTCGCGCGTCTCCTGCTGGACTGGTCGGCAGACGCCAAAGACACCAAGCTGGGCATGCCGGTTAAGCTGCCGCTGACTCACGAAGAAATTGCCGAATTTATCGGCACCACCCGGGAAACGGTAACCCGCACGCTCAGCGAGTTTAAGAGACGCAATCTCGTAGTCTTACACGGCTCGACGCTTACAATCTCCAACCGGCCAGCGCTCCAAGTCATTGGCGGAGCCTAGTCCCTGGTTGGAAGCCGGTCACAGCTGTAGCGGGTGTTGCGAACGTTCCTCTGAAGAAAGTAATCCGTTGTCGCGAGAAAGTTGCACGCCCAGCAGTTTCCTAAAGCCTACGCCAACGCCGTGGCCGCTTGATCGCACGGCGTCACAGGGAAAAATGGCTTCAGCCCAGCAGGAAAAGTTCAGCTTAGAAATAGTTTTCTTCGATCAACCAGTTGTTCCAGGCAGCCTTTCTCGCGCTCCCTCGCGAGCCTTTGCGGGGCTGAACGCACGCCTCCGCCGTCCTGTGCTTGATCCGGCTGACTGGGCGAACAACCTTGTTCGTCGTTACCGCAGTACTCAGGCGAACTTTCATAGTTGCCTCCTCACCCTCAAAATCAGTGAAACCGTCAGCAGCGCACCGTCAATACCGGGCAGCGTGCATTCACTACTACGTTGTACGCGATGGCTCGATCCACACGGATCGCCGCTCCCGCCAGGTGGTCCATTCCGCGAACTCCCAGTACGATCAAGTCCGCTTCGCATTGTTTGGCCGCCGCCAGAATCTGCTGGGGCGGGTCGCCATGCTGCACCATGGCCTCCGGCCGGCACCATAGTTCCGCTTCCGGAGGCACTAGTTCCTGGAGTTGATGCAGCGCCTCGGCGATGGATAAGTCACTGTCTTTTTCCGCCCTCCCCGGGTTGGGTTTCGGGAGTACATGCAGAAGGACCAACCGAGACTGATTCTCTTGCGCCAGCGACACCGCGTAGGGAACTGTGGACTCGGAAACGGCGTTAAAGTCCGTTGCGAAAAGTACGCAATGAAATCTGCCACCGCTATGACTCCCGCTCCGCACCGCTGGTCCGATCGTCAGCACCGGAGTGCGAGCTCGCCGAAAGATTTCTTCGGCGGATGAGCCGAGCAACAGCTTTTGGACACCCGTCCTTCCGTGAGTTCCCAGGATGATCAAATCGATTTCGCGCTGTTTCAGGAGTTCCGAGAGGACGGGCCACACCCCCGGGCCACGCTCGATCATGACTTCGTGAGGCAACCCGCTGAACTGTGCTTCCACGAATTGCATCTCGGCCCTTGCTCGGTCGTCCTCGTCATCCAACAGACTCGCGGCCGCCTCGGGGGTCATGTAGCTGTAGGCTGACGGCGGTACAACGTGAAGAGCGTATAACGTCGATCCGTAAGCACGAGCAATGCTTGTCGCGAATGGCATAGCCGCCGCCGAGGGTTCCGAAAAATCGGTGAGAAACAGGATTTTGTTCAATGCGATTCTCTTACCAGTTTGCAAGGTTGTCATGGCACGACTCCTTGCAATCAGAGTGGACCCAGCGACCCCGCATTTTCCGTGACCCACCGCACATCATCCAGTGATCTCCGTCACCGCCCGGCACCAGTGAACCTCGTCACAGTGCAATCGAAAAGGAACAAAGGAATCGCCCGAACGGCGTTCCCCTTCCGAGAGGCACAAACCATGAAAATACTGGTCGCGGTCGACTCGTCTCCATCGTCGCAACGACTGCTCGAAGAGGCTGCGGTACGCCCTTGGCCCACGGCTGCGAGCTTCTCCGTGATCCATGTCGTCGATTTCGCGCGTTTCGCACGGCTTCCTGCCCTCATTGAGGACGCGAAGCGGCAAGGAGAACGGATCGTCAAAGCTGGCGTAGAGAAGCTCTCTTTGTCAGGGCACAAAGCACTCGCCGAAGTCATCATGGGTTTTCCACGAACGAGGATTTCCGAGTACGCCAAAGAATGGCGCGCCGACCTGATTTTGATCGGCTCGCATGGCCACAGCGCGATCGGGCGCTTCTTGTTGGGCAGTGTCGCCCAGGGAATTCTGCGGACCGCTCCCTATTCCGTCGAGATCGTGCGTCCCGGAGCGAGCGGACTTCCCTCCAGTCATCCCATGAAAGTCCTCTTGGCCAGTGATGGCAGTGACAGCTCGGTTGGAGCAGCACATTCCATCGCAAAACGCCCTTGGCCAGCCGGAACCATAGTTAAGATTCTGAGCGTCGAGGAATTGATGATCTTTGAAAACCAGCTGACCGCATCCTCTCTCTCATCGGTCTATCCAGCGAGCCTCATTCAAGAATTGGTGCAAGACGCTCGGGATCGCGCCAGCTCTGCGGTGGAAGTGGCGAAGGCAATCCTTCTCCGCGCGGGAATGACGGCCGTGAGCGACCCTGCGGCACCGGTCGGGGAACCTCGCGGCGTAATCTTAGACGCCGCAAAATCGTGGCAGGCCGACATGATCGTTTTAGGCTCGCACGGTCGTCGCGGTCTGGATCGGTTGTTCCTGGGTAGCGTTTCCGAAGCCGTCGCAATTCACGCCCACTGCTCCGTCGAAGTCATCCGAGGGGTCTAAAAGTCCCCTTTGTCGATGGCATCGGTTAAAGCGGGGGAATGGCACCAAGGCTCCTTGCCGAGAGCCAGCTCCGGGCGCGGGCCGATAGCCGGCCTTTTATCTTGAAGGGTATGAACTCTGACTGCGCCCAGTTTTGTGCCCACCACCGAACCCTACTGAGTGCTACCCACTGTCTCCATCCGACACCTATCCCCAAGACCGTCGCACTTGTAGCACTTGGTAGCAATTCGTCGCATTCCGTGTAACTTATTGATTCTTCGTTGGAGTGGAACTTAAAATCCTCCGGGGTTTTATTTCATGTGGGTTCGACTCCCACCCCGGGCACCATTCTAATCCTTCTGGATAACTTCCCAATCCGCCCGGAAACTTGTGAGAGACTGATCATCCTGACGTGGCCGACAGCTCACGCCGAATGGATGATTGACGTGCAACTTACTTGAAAACTGCCGCTCGTGCAGAGCCGGAACTAAGCCCTCGCTTTGCGGCAGGCGATGTAGACCAAGAGGATCATGAGCATGCACCACGTGCGTCAAGAGAACCTGCCTTTTGTTGGTAGTTCGTATGAGTTTGTCGGGGCCGAGCAGGACGACACCGGTGTTTCGGTGTTTCTGTTCCATGGCAAGCCCGGTTCGGGACCGGGTCCGCATCGGCATCCCTATGACGAGATCCAGTTCATCCGTGAGGGCCGTGGAGCGTGGACGGTCAACGGCAAGACCTTTGAGGGCGGCGCTGGAGACATCTTTGTAATCAAGGCCGGCGAGGTCCACAGCTTCAAGGCGGTTGGCGATTCGCCGCTGGTACAAGTTGACATGCACCTCAGCCCCCGCTTTATCCAAGAGAACCTATAATTGCTCCTGTTACCTATCGAATCGCGACCATCGCGAATCGTTTGATTCCAGCGTGTCAATTATTTCCGTCTCGGGCAGACGCGGCACGCACCGGCGCATTGATGCTCCAGTTCACCTGGAAGAGTCTTCTAGTTTTGCATCCATCCGCAACCCCTCGGTTTGAGCACACGAGCGGGAAGTGAGTGCAGGCGAAGAAATGGCCGGGAAAATGCTAAAGCTATCGTGAGCGCGCTTCGCGAAGCTACGCCGCGTTATCTGTACATCTGGGAGAGCTCCGGCCAAGCGAGCGAATATCCTCAGCCGTGTACCTCCTAGGGCCAAAGTTCGCTTCAAGGCCTGGCACTTACTTATCGGATGTCGGTTCCGCCGAGAGCGACTTTCCTTACACTAGCACGGGCTCTTTTGCCATTCTCACGTTGCCGTTGTTGTAGTTCTTTCCACATGAATCGCAGAACAGTGCCCGGTAGGTGGTGCCATCTTTCGTGCTGGCATCCGGGAACGGGTTCCAACCCTTTACCTTCGTGAGCTGGCCGGACTGCGTCAACGACTGAAACAGATGCTCGCAGATGTAGTCCATTCCATCCGCCTCTGCCTTTTTCGCCGCGGTGAGCTTGTGAATCCAGATTGTTTGCGCCATGTAGTGCCTCCGGCTTCAGGCTCCACTGTGGCACACGCGCAGAGGCGCAAACACCTGCCCGGAGGGGCAGCTGTGCTCCGCCAGCAACCAGGGCGCGATGTATGGCTAATCCGGCTCACCGGAGTCGGCAAAAGGCATCGCCTTTTTGCAGCTTTTGGCTTCCCGTCTCGGTGTTCGTTATTCTCGATAAAGGTCCCCTGCGAGATACTTAAAGCCAGTATCAACGGCGACAGTTGCGACGGTACTGCCTCGCCCCAGTTCCTGGGCCAGTTGCAGCGCGGCGGTGACGTTCAGGCCGGAAGAGGTTCCCGCGAATATTCCTTCCTCCTTCGCCAGGCGTCGCGCCATCTCTCGCGCGGCTCCCTCTTCCACGGTGCGCGCTTCATCGTACTCGCCCTCTTTCAAGTGCGGCGGCCGGAAGCCCGCGGCGATCCCTTCGACACGGTGTGGGCCTCCTTTTCCCGAAGTCAGCACCGGCGAGGCTGCCGGCTCAAGCGCCACGATGCGCGCATTGCATCCAGCTTCCTTAAGCGCGCGCGACACGCCCACGATCATCCCGGCCGTGCCCACTCCGCCACAGAACGCGGTTAGACGGGTGCCCGCTTGTTCCACTAGTTCGTGGCCGATTCCCATGTAAGCGCGAAGCGCGTCCGCATTGTTGAACTGATTTGTGTAGAACGTGCCCGGCTGCTGTGCCAACTCTTCCGCGCGTCGTTTCATCCGCTGATAAAGCTCCGGCACAAGTTTGCCGCCCTCGGCCGGAAAAATCTCCAGGTCCCCGCCGAAAAGACGCATCGTCCGGAGCTTTTCGTCCGCAAATCCATCCGAGGAAATGGGCGTGAAGCGATATCCCTTGATCGCGCAGACCATCGCCAGCGACGATCCAGTGCTTCCTCCTGTCCACTCGACCACGCGCATACCCGGCCTCAGCTCACCGCGCGCTTCAGCCCCTTCAATCATTGCCAATGCCATGCGATCTTTGTAAGAGCCGGTGGGATTGTAGTACTCCAGCTTCACCAGAACCTCGCCCATAGACTGCGATACGACCTTCCGCAGCCGTACCACCGGCGTATTCCCAATCGCTTGCAAGACTGAATCTCGAACTTGCTCCGGCCCCCGCATCGTCCTTCTCCTGAATGCCGACGCAGTTTACGCTTTCGGAATCGATCGCAGCAAGACGCGAATTCTCGGCCGCAATTCCTCTCGCGGATGAGTCTCAATCCCTTGCCTGCCTCACAAGGGAAAGGCCTCCACGCCGCCTGGGATCTCGCGCACTGCTGCCAGATACCCCTCACATCAAATGACGCAAAGGCAACGCATTTGGTGCGGTGTGATCCAAACATGTCCTGGAGGAAAGCGCCGAACCAACAATTCAGGTCTTCTTTGGTTTACAAATAGCGGATGTCGACGGTAACGCTCTCGCCCGCTTTCAAGGGGCGCACAACGATCCGATGACGATTTTCTCCGACGATTGCACCGCCGCCAACACTTTTGATGTTGTGCCGAAATTCAAATGTCAGGCCTTCGACGGATTCCGTCGCTGCGACCGTCAAGCGGATTCCCGACCCCGTCTCGGCAGGTGCGGTCGTCCATTTCAAGTGTTCACGAGCGCGCCAGAAATGCGCGAAACTGACCGCGTCGGTGGCAATGACTCCCGGGGGAAGCTGACTGAGTAAGTCTTCTTCAGCTTTGAGTTTATAGTGCGCTTCGTTCGTGTGAATGAGTATTGTGCTGACCGCCTCATTCTCAGCATTTGCCCGAATTACTTCCAGCATGGTTTCTACGCGACGATCCAGTCGAGGAGCTTCTTCGTCTTCGAACGTAAGAGGGAATTCGAAGATGCCGCTCTCTTCTTCGAAGCTCAGACCTAACGGCAACGAGTAAGGAAAGTTGGTCAGAACGTCTGGGGCGGTGAAGGAAGAATCAAACAGGTAGCCGCACCGCTGAAGAGCTTCGGGAAGACTCGGGGGGACGCGCAGATGCCCAGCTCGAAAGAAGACAGTTTGCTGGCTGGATAGTTCGCCGTCGAGCAGTTGCTTGCTTACACGGACCTCGCCGAAGACGCTAGCTCCGGTGGCGGTGTCGAAACCAGTGCCCCGCGGCTGATACGCAGGATAGGATTCTGTTCCAGAGCCCAGATCGAACTTGTTGAATCCGCGGGAATGAATAACGGAGTGACTGCCGATGGAAAAACCACGAGACTGAATGCTCTTGAGGTCGGCGAGATTCCTTCCGAAGAAAAATGAAACGCTGTTGGCATCGCTCACGTATTTCGTTTGAACGAAAAATGTACTTTTGACGTGGTGCTTTTCTTCCATGGCGGCGAATTCAAGCGCCGGATCAAACGAATTCTCCCAATCCACGTCATGCGAGAGCAGCAAAACGGATTGTCCTCCTCCGGGTATCGTACTCAGCCTAACTGCGTCTGGTTGGGTCGACTCGTACCAGGCGCGCAGCATCAGCATCCAGACGTCAGAACCGGGTTCGAACGCATTTGCATAGTGGCGCTCTGCGTCGTAGTCGTGATTTGTTTGGTTGCGTAGAACCACATCTTGAAAGCTCAAGCCGAAGAGATAGATCGTCCCGGCGCCAGTCTTCTTCCGCAATACTGCGGCGGCGCCATCCTCAAAGTGTGCCAACACCTCGGAGGTGCCGTCAGACGTGTAACCGTTCGTCCAAAAAATCTCGCTATACCTGGAATTCCCTAGTTGTACCTCTCGCTCTTCGGGCCGATTTAAATACTGTTCTATGGGGTCAGTACTTGCGTCGAAGGTCACGCGGTGACGTGCGCGCGACGGAACGCACTCGCGAAATCCAAAAATCGGCTTCAACGCTCCAGCCACGACATTAAACGACACGATGCTGCCACCATTGGATACATGAAGACTGAGCTGGCGCACTTGCTCGCCATTGAACGATCGTCCGTCAGCCGACGGATAAATGATCACCAGAGGATGCCGAAGGGCCTGGTTGAGGTCGCGAGTCACGAAAAATGGAATGCCCATTTCGCGCAATGCGTGCACCAGTCCGAGCATGCCTTCGTCGTCTTTGGACCGAAAGACTGCGACTTGGAGTGCGAATGACTCCGGGTATTCGGTACTTGGATCGCTTGAATAGTGAACCAGGGAATGAACGGGAACGTTGGCGGGATTGAGAGGCGTCTCCTGCTGTGAGCCACTGCGACACGAAGCCGCCAGAGCGAACGAGGTCAGTGCTATCAGTAAGCAAACTCTTAGGCGAATTTCTGATTTCATCGGAACAGGAGTGTAGCGTTTCGAAAAAGTGGATTGCATCGGTACTCAGCGATGAAGGGAGCGAAAGCGACAATGGACAGGCCGCGCTTTGAGACTGAGAAGGGAGTGCGGCGCTCCGATTACGGTCTCACAAATTATCGCGCTCTTGTATCAATCTGATATTCAGGCGAACGACGAGTGTCCCAAGTTGGGAACGAACAACCTTGAGGTTCTTGAATCCGACACACCGCGAAGCACTTACAAAAGTCTGAATTTCAGACTGAATCCAGCAGTCATGGCCTGTCTCTTGCATGGTTTATCGTTAATGGTCTCAGAGTATTTCCACCGCAAAATGATGTCTCCGCGAGTGACCCAAAAGGCCCGCGGCGTCAGCCGATTGCTCATGCTGATCGCACTCGGCGCGACCCTCTTCGACTCTGCCGCTCGATCCCAGCAATCGGCAGAGCTATGGCAAGCCCAGGTCCGAAAGTACTCAGACGCGCACGATTGGGATTCTGCGTTGCGAATCGTCGACGAACAGAGCGCGCTTTCCCCAGACGATCTGGATATCCGTGCATGGCGCGCCCAAGTCTTGACATGGGCCGGACGGCTTCCTGAAGCAGAGCATGAATTTAAGGAAATTCTTAGAATTGACGAAAGTGACCCCGACAACTGGATGGGTTTAGCCACGGTGTATTTGCGCCGGGGACGTATCGAGGAAGCTCTCAAGGCTGCCGATCATGCAATCGCGCTCGATTCGAATCGCGCCGATCTGCGAGCAACGCGCGCCGAAATGTTGCACGTCCAAGCAGATTCGAACGATGCGCGCCTCGAATCCCCGAGAGCGCCGGCTCTCGATCCCAGCAGCTCAGACGTTCGCTCGGGCCCGTCGTCGACTCCCAGCCAGCGCAAGGAAGAGCTGCGATTTGGCTTTGACCAGGATGTCTTTTCCTTTGCGCCCGCCAACCGCGATCAATGGGTGACCCTGGTCTCCAAATGGACCCCACGATGGACTACCAGTGCCGCTGGAAGTCTTTACCAACGCGGTGGTATCAATGCCGGAAATTTCATCGGCAGCATCACCAGGAGCCAGCCGCATTGGGGCGCAATCACGATTGGCGGAGCGACGGGCCACGATGGCGGTGTCATTCCTGAGACCGAGGCCTTTTTCGAGCTCGATCACGGTTTCAAAATCAGCGAAGACGGACTGATTCGGGGAATTGAGGTTATTTACGGCCAGCACTGGTATTGGTATACCACTGCAAGGATTCTGACCACGAACGAAAACGCAATCGTCTATCTTCCGCGCGATTGGACCTGGTCCATTGGCCTCACCGAAGCACGCAGCCATTTCTCGGGCACCCCGATCGACTGGAAACCTTCCGGCCAGACTCGGCTCAGTGTCCCCTTGCGGCACTGGGCAGAACGCGAACTCACCGGGAACGTGTTTTTCGCTGTCGGCACGGAGGATTTTGCGCAAGTAGATCAGATCGGCAGCTTCGCGTCGCAAACATATGGCGGCGGTCTACGCTTCCGGTTTACCGAGCGTCAAGACGTAACCGCCTACGGTGCGTTCCAACAAAGAACGCAGGACCGCGCGCAGACGAGTTTTGGATTCAGCTATGGCATCCGGTTTTGAAATCTTACACAGGCTGGAGCCTTCAGCCTTCGTGTTCAAGGCCATCATCGGCGCGATCGCGGCCGATGTGCTGCTGCTGGCGTTCATCCTTCTTCGCAGAAGCTATCGCATGCACTACTTCAGGAAGCGCGATGCGCGCGTTTTCGAATTGCGCCAGCAATGGGATGCTCTGATTTCCGGTGAGATACCGTTCGAGACCTGGCGAACGAAATCGTTCGACCGTCGCATCATCGAGGATATGGCGCTGGACGCGTTTGAAGCGGCCGCAGCTGACCAGTCTGCCCGACTACTGAAATTCTTGCGTACCAGCGGGTTGATCGAGAAAAGGATTTTCGAAGCTCGCAAGCTCAAAGGTTGGAGGCGCAGGACTGCCCTCGTCGCCCTGGGACGAACGCGTGCTCCCGAAGGTATCCCAGCGCTCTCTGAAGCACTGCGAGATCATGACCCGGAAGCTCGTAACGCGGCGTTGCGCGGACTTGGCCGCTTAGGCTCGCCGGAAGCCGCTGAAGAAATACTGCATTGGTTGGCGGAGTCGGGATTGAACGTGCCGATCCTTCCGCTTCAAAACGCCCTGATTAATTGCAGCCGCGAGCGACCACAAATCTTGCTCCCTTATTTACAGCTCGCTGGCCCGCAATTGCGCGAAGTCTTGGCGCGAGTTCTGGGAGAGGTTGCTAGCACTTCGCTGGGAGCGGAACTCATCGGGATGGCGGACGATGAGCTGCCCGAATTGCGCGCCGCCGCTGCCCGCGCATTGTCCAATGCTCAGCCCGGCCACGCGGTCGAAGTCTTGGGCGAATTGTCGCGTGATGTGGTGTGGTTCGTCCGGCTGCGGGCAGTGGTGGCGATAGGCAAGCTCTACGATAAAAAGGCGATTCCACATCTGATCAAGTCTCTGACCGATTCGAATCGCCTCGTTCGGATGCGCGCCGCGGAAGGACTCGTCGATCTCAAATCAGAGCTGGTATCGATCTTCGCGCAAGTCGTGAAAACGCACGATCGCTACGGACTTCACGCCTTCCTCGCGGCGCTGGAGAATGCCGATCTGCGCAACAGACTCGATGCCGAGATACGACAAGCGGCATATTCCGGAATCGAAGAGGACCGCGAAGAACTTCTCGTCGTTCTGAGCGCGGGAAAGCTGACGGAACCCCAGACCGCGACGCCGGCACAGCCAATTGAAACGGCCGCACAGTGATACATCATTTTCTGAACCTCGCGAATTACACGCTTTTTTTCTACTACCTGAGCGGCAATCTTGTTTACTTGCTGGCATTGATCATCGCGTTGAAAACGAGCGCCGCACATCAGCGCGGAATCGAAAGCTTTCGTCTACGGTGGATCACCGAATCGCCGCTCGCCCCGCCGATTACCCTGCTCGCCCCTGCGCATAACGAGGAAAAGTCGATTCGCGTGTCGATTCGAAATCTCCTCGAACTTGATTATCCCGAGCTCGAAGTCATTGTAATCAACGATGGATCGAAGGACCGGACTCTCCAGGAACTTCACGACGAATTCAAGCTACGGCCGGTCCGCATGGTCTACGTGCAAGAAGTACCGAGCGCGGGAATTCGGGGGCTGTACCGCAGTGACGCGGACCCCCGCCTTCTGGTGATCGACAAGGAATCGGCCGGAAGCAAAGCGGACGCGGTAAATGCCGGCTTGAATGCAGCGACCTCTCCTTACGTGTGCATCGTGGATTCGGATTCGATGCTGGAACGTGACTCGCTTCTTCGAATCATGGTGCCAGTCCTGGCGGATCCCAAACGAGTCGTGGGCGTAGGCGGAATTATCCGCATCCTGAATGGGTCTGAGATTCAAGGCGGTCAGCTGATACGCGTGCGGCTGCCAAGGAAAAGTATTGAAGTGATTCAGGTGATTGAGTACTTGCGCGCATTTCTGATCGGACGCGAAGCTTGGGCGCAAGGCAACATGATGCTGATCATCTCAGGCGCATTTGGACTGTTTCGAACCGATCTCGTCCGAGCGATTGGGGGCTATCGGGCCAAGGCGATTGGGGAAGACTTCGACCTGGTAGCTCGTCTGCACAGACATCTTCTCGAAAAAGGGCAGGAATATCGTATTCAATTCGTGCCCGATCCAGTTTGCTGGACCGAAGCGCCATCCGATTTGAAGTCGCTTGGCCGTCAGCGGGCGCGATGGCACAAAGGCTTGCTGGATACCCTCCTTCCCAACGCAGATATGCTATTCCGGTCTCCCTATGGCCGCGTCGGAGCTCTAGCTTTACCGTATCTATGGGTTTACGAATTATTCGCGCCGATCATCGAGTTGCTCGGAATCGCCACAATCATTATCGCGGCAATTCTGGGCGATCTCAGCCGCGAATTTTTCATCCAATTCATGATTTTTGGCTACGCGTTCGCCACGGTGATCTCCATCGGCGCCGTCTTGCAGGAAGAGCTCACCTATAAGCGATACAGCGACTGGCAGGACGTCGCCCGCCTGGTAACCTACTGCTTCTTCGAACATTTTCCGTACCGGCAACTGCACATGGTCTGGCGTCTTCAAGGCTTGTGGCAATACCTGCGCGGTGACATGTCTTGGAAACCGCTGGAGCGCAAGGGCCTTCACACTACAACTGCACCTTAAGCCCAATTGCTAAGTCCAATTTACCGGGTATCCATACAGGTCAGGACCGCGAGCTTGCGCTGTGGACGCGGGGTCAGTTTGCGCAATTCATGGGTGCGCAAGTAGATTTCGTTTGCTGCGAGTACTTCGTCGATGACGCTCATGGCCGGCACAGTTTAACCTAGCCCTATCCGAGACGCTCAATAGACAACCAATCGGCGCAACTCCTGGTAAGTCCGCGTAATCGGATAAGTAGATTTCCGAACCGAAAAGGAGCTCGGTCACACTGGCCCGCGATCGTCACTCCTAGACGCCAAGACCCCCTGATTTATCGGGAGAAGGTTGCTTTCAAGGAGTGCAGTAGTAGGTTATCCGTTAGGTACCCTCTCGTCTCCTGGGAGCGCCGCCTGCCCTACACCATGCTAATAATGGAGTCCCCCTTCTGGTGTTGCCGGAGGTTCTTTCCTTGCCCGGTGATGCCCCCAACAAAGTTTTTCCAGCAGAGGTGAGCATGATTTCTCAGATCGTTTATGCCAGCAGTGCGTCGAAAGCTTTCACCAAGCCGGACCTCCAGGCGCTATTGCAGGAAATCCGCCCAAAGAACGCCGAACTCGGCGTAACTGGAATGCTCTTGTACAAGGACGGCAACTTCATGCAGGCCCTCGAAGGCGATCAGGAAGTCCTAACGAGAGTCGTCGGGATTATTGAACGCGACTCCCGGCACAGTGGATTTCTTGTCCTCCTGCGCAGCACTTCCGAGGAGCGTCTCTTTCCCGATTGGTCCATGGGATTCCGC
>Ga0080027_10000691_pt1 | contig 14205 bp, 11 predicted proteins | sample OrgsoiDNA2013046_FD_70962 | JGI IMG/M metagenome (GOLD analysis project Ga0080027, IMG submission 70962) | Permafrost soil microbial communities from the Arctic, to analyse light accelerated degradation of dissolved organic matter (DOM) -... | ecosystem: Environmental > Terrestrial > Soil >... | reverse complement strand
GGGGGGACGCTCTTTCTGGACGAGATTGCCGAGCTGTCACTTCCCATACAGGCCAAGCTCCTGCGGGCCGTCGAGCAAGGCGAAGTCGTGCCGCTCGGCGAATCGACCCCAGTCCGCATCGACGTGCGACTTTTGGCGGCGACGCAGAGCCCGTTGCGGCAGGCGGTCGCGGAGAAACGATTTCGCAGCGATCTGCTGGCGCGCTTGGACGGCCTGACCGTCGTGATTCCGCCATTACGCGAGCGCGCCGAAGAGATCCCGTCCCTGTTCGCCAAGCTGATCGAACAGCACCGCGGATCGGCGGCGCTACCGCGGCTCGACCCCCTCCTCATCGAACGCCTCTGTAGCCACGATTGGCCCTTCAACGTGCGGGAGCTGACCCTGCTGGTGCGCAAGCTGCTCGCGCTTCATCCCAACGCGGCGGTCCTGGATCACACGTCCTTCTCGGAGCGCCTGGGCGCGGAGACCGGGATTGGTTCTCCGACGCCGCCCGCTGGGCAACCCACCCTCGAGGAGAGCGGCCGACACGTCGCCGATCCGGACAAGTCCGAGCTCCTGGGCGCGCTCCGCGCCAATCGCGGCAATGTGAAGAGGACCGCCGCGACCCTGGGCGTCAGCCGCAGCCGGGTCTACCGCCTGATGGAGAAGATCGATTCGCTGGATCTTGCGGCCATCCGGCGACGGGAGACCGAGCAACCGGACAGCGAGGGGGGAGGCGCGGACAGCCGCCACGACGACGGCCCTGGCGACGGCGACGGCGACGACACCAAACGCTGACGACATGCGGCGCGGCTCGGCCTCCCGCTCCGAGGCATGACCTCGCTCGGCTGGGCGGTACTACGCTGACCAGCGCCATGTGCAAAGGGCGCCAAAGGCGCGCAAGGAATTGCACAGTTGAATTTCCACGCCCGGCCGCGCGTTCGATACGGCGCCAGCCTGGCGCGGGCACGACGGTTGCTTTGTCCGTCGGCATGGCGTGTAGTCTGCAAACGCGATGAGCACCCAGGACTGGATCAACCTGATCGCCTGCGTGGGTGAGCTCGCCGTGGCGGCGCTGGTTGCCCTGCGTGCCTTGGGGGGCCCCCTGGCGACGCCGCTGATCTTTGTCAGCGTCGATTTCTTCGCCTGGAACTTCGCGCAGCTGGCCTACCACCGCTCCGGCCTCATCGCGTGGCATCTCCTCGACATGGTGGCCTCGCCGTTGGCCACCGCGCTGGCCTTCCATTTCTTGATGCGATTCCTCGGACGGTCGCGCCAGCTCGGCTGGGCGCTCCTCCTCATCTACGTCTATTACGGCTCGCTGGCCGGAATGGCAGCCTTCGGCTGGTTTTCGAGCGGGGCCCGGCAGATCGCGCTGTCGCATCTGTGGAGCTGGGTGTGGCTGGCGGGCCTGTTTCCGCTGTCGGCCATGGCGGTGGGCTTCCTGGTCCAGCACCTCCGGCGCGTCGGCACCGCCGAGGAGAGAAATCGGACCTGGCTGCTGCTGGCCGCCGTGACCGTCATCTCGCCGCTGGCGTCCACCGAGCTGTGGGCCGATCTCGGGTTCCCGATTCCGCGCCTCGGGAGCGTCGGGATCATCTCCTTCACGGCGATCTTGATGACCGCCGCGCTCCGCTTCCGGCTGTTCGATCGGGCGCTCTCGCCGTCGACGGTGCTGTCGGCGATGGTGATGGGCGCCGTCGGCGGCATCGCCTATCTGACCGTGTTTCATCTGGCCGGGACCAACACGGCGCTGCTCGTGCTCGGAACGCTGACCGTCACGCTCACGCTGCTGGCGGCCGCCCGGATCATCGTCGGTGCGATCATCGAGCGGCGCGATCAGACGGTGCGGCTGGCCACGCTGGGCAAGATGGCCGCGCAGATGGGACACGATCTCAAGAATCCGCTCGCGGCGCTGAAAGGCGCTGGCCAGTTTCTGCTGGAGGAGCGGCTGCAGGGGCGATCGATCGACGATCGAACCGAGTTCCTCGACCTGGTGGTCGCGCAGATCGATCGGCTGGAGATCGCCATCGACAAGTACCAGCGGCTGGGCAAGATCCAACCGATGCGCGAGCCGGTGCAGCTCAACGATCTGGTCCGCAGCCTCGTGATGCTGCAGAAGTTCGGCAACGCCGAGAAGATCGCGGTGGGGGCGCAGCTGGCCTCCGACCTGCCGGAGTGTCGGGTGGATCGGGATCTGGTGGCGCGCGCCCTGGAGAACCTGCTCCAGAACGCCTTCGAGGCGTCGCCGACCACGGCGAGCGTGACGGTCCGGACCACGCTGACCAATGCGCGGCAAATGCCGGGCATCATGCTGGCCGTGGAAGACGCGGGCAGCGGAATGAGCGCGCGGATCCGCGAGCGCGCACTGGACGACTTCTTCACCACCAAACCCCACGGCAGTGGGCTGGGCCTGCCGTTCGTGCGGCGGGTGGCCGAGGCGCACGGGGGCGAAGTCTCGCTCACCAGCAAGGAGGGCGCCGGGACGACCGTGCGCCTGTTTCTCCCACTGGAGTGACCATGCCGGCAGCGAGCGCAACGGTATTGGTGGTCGACGACGACCCGGCCGTAGGGCGGGTCCTGGAGGCGTTGCTCGGTCAGGCGGGCGTCGCCTGCCAGCACGTTCTGGACGCCAAGCGCGCGCTGGAAGTCTTGCGCGAGAGGCCGGTCGACGTGGTCGTCACCGATCTGCGGATGCCGGTGATGAGTGGGGTGGAGCTGCTGGACGAGATCGTCGAACGGTGGCCGGAGATCCCGGTCATCCTGATGACCGCCCACGGCACCGTCGAGGTCGCGGTCGAGGCGATGAAGAAGGGGGCGGCGGACTTTGTCGGCAAGCCGTTCGATCGGGAAGAGATCCTCTTTACGATCCGGAAGCAGATCGCGGCCTCTCGCCACGATGAACGTCCACCTGCTCCCGAGATCAAAGGCGGCGCCGTCGAAAGTGCCTCGCCCAACATGCGCGAGGTCCAGGACATGATTCGCCGGTCCGCGGCCGGCACCTTCACCGTTCTCATCCGGGGGGAGAACGGCACGGGGAAGGACGTGGCCGCGCGGGCGATCCACAAGAACGGACCCCGCCGGGACGGACCGTTCGTGCGGGTCCAGTGTGCGGCGTTCCCGGATGCGCTGATCGAGAGCGAGCTGTTCGGATACGAGAAGGGCTCCCACTCGGCGGCGGCCTCGCGCAAGCCGGGACGGGTGGATCTGGCGGAGGGCGGAACGCTGTTCCTGGACGAGATCGGCGACGTTCAGCCGGCCGTCCAGGCGAAGCTCCTGCGATTGTTGCAGGAGCGCGAGTACGAACGACTGGGCGGGACGCAGACCTTGAAATCGACCGCCCGGTTCATCGCCGCCACGCACCAGCCGCTCGAGGAACTGATCAAGAAAGGGTCATTCCGCGAGGATCTCTTCTACCGACTCAACGTCTTGCCGATCTGGATACCGCCCTTGCGTGAGCGGCCCGAGGACGTCGAACCATTGGCGGTGCGGTTCTGCCGCGAGGCGGGAGCGGCCAATGGCCGGGGCGAGCTTCCGATCTCGCCCCAGGCGCTGGCGATACTGGCGCGCCAACCCTGGCCGGGCAACGTTCGCCAGCTGCAGAATTTCGTCGAGCGGCTGGTGGTCATGTCGGACGGTGACCGTTTGACCGCGGCCGATGTCGCGCGGGAGCTGGATCGGAAGTCACCGATCGGCGCCCCGACGGACGATCCGCCCGTCGGCAAGGATGGAAGGTCGCCGTCGACCCTTCAGGCCAGTCGGCAGGATGCCGAGCGCGAAGCCATCGTCACCGCGCTGCAGAGATCCGGGAACAACAAATCTCTGGCCGCGCGCCTGCTGAACATCAGCCGCCGGACGCTGTACTACAAGCTCGTCGATCACGGACTGCTCTAGCGCCGCCGCCCCAGATTCATGCGGGTGGCACGCGGCGTGCACCCACCCTTAGAGATGACTAGAAAAATAAAATTCCCCTCTTCCTCGATTGTCCTCGCGGCCGCGCTGACCGCCCTTTCAGCCGTCGAGGCGCGCGCCCAGACGGCGCCGGACGTCCCACCACCCGCCGCCGTCGCGGCGCCGCCCCCGCCAGCCGCCATCGCGGCGCCGCCCCCGCCGGCCGCCATCGCGGCGCCGCCCCCGCCGGCCGCCGTCGCGGCGCCGCCCCCGCCGGCCGCAAGAGACGCGGAGCGGCCCACGACGGCCGTGGCCGCGGAGGCGCCCGCAGCGGCCGTGGCCGCCGATCCGAACATCGATCGCGCGTTCCTGCAGCCGACCGCGATGACCCAGCCGCGCGGGACGTTCACGTACAACAACTACGAGCTCCTGTTGCACGGCCTGAGCTACGGCGTGACCGACAACCTGCAGGTCAGCCTCACGGTCCTATCGCCCATCACCACGGACATTCCATTCCTCGGGATCGCGTCCATCAAATGGCGCGTCCAGGCCGCCGAGCGGCTGCACCTCGCGCTGCAAGGCTCGTTGACGTACGTACACTCGTTCAATTCCAGCGATTCGGGCGACGCCTTTAGCTTCGGTGTGGGCGCCTACGCGAGCGTCTGTCTGCGCGAAGATTGCTCGTCGCTGTTATCGGCCACCGTCAACTACCAGCTGGCGGTGGCGAGCGATTCGAGCGGCCACCTGAACCTACTCATCTACGGCGGATCGATCGTTCATCGGGTCTCCAACCACGTGAAGCTGCTGGCGGAGATCACCACCGCCGCCGGCCAGAGTGACACCTCCGGCCTCGACAACATTCCCGGGTTTCTGTTCAGCTACGGGGTCCGGTTCTTCACCGGCAGCGTCGCCGGCGACATCGGCTTCATCAAGCCAGTCGGGGACAGCGGCAACGATGGCCTGCTGCTGGGAATTCCGTTCGTCAGCGTCTCGTATCGCTGGTAGCCAGCGCGGCGCGGGCCAGGCCCGGCTGTGCAACCGCCTGCCCAGTGTGCGTTCCGCATGTGCCAGCGACCGCACGGCGCGGGCGCGGTTGAACCCCGCGCCAAGCCACTCGATGGCGGCGGCATGTCCCTTGCTCCTGTCGCTGGCGAAACGACGGGAGACGACAATGAAGACCATCGAGCGATCGAAGACACAAAGGCTTCTGTTCTGGGCCTGGGCAATTGCGGCGGGCGTGGCGATCGAAAGCCTCGGCTGCGGTGACGGCGGACCTGCGGCGCCCAAGACACAGAAGCTGGTGATCCTCCACACCAACGACCTCCACTCTCACCTGATGGGCGCCTCGCCCGAGGCGGACTACACGCCCGCCACGACGGGAGACGACGTCACCACGGGCGGGATGGCCCGGCTCGCGACGGCGGTCGCCACGGCCAGGTCCGCCGCGGCGACCGCCGGCACGCCGGTGCTGCTGCTCGACGCCGGCGACTTCATGATGGGATCGCTCTTCGAGCTGCTCGCGACCAAGGCGGCCGCGGAGCTGACGATGATGCAGGCGCTCGGCTACGACGCGACGACCATCGGGAACCACGAGCTCGATTGGGGCCCGGCGGGCCTGGCCGCGATCCTTCAGGCGGCGGTCAAGAACGGCGTCACCATACCGATCGTGGCCAGCAACATGAATTTCGACGCAACCGATCCCGGCGACGACGATCTCCAGGCGCTGGCCACTGCGGGGGTCATCCAGACCAAGCTGGTGAAGACGGTCGGCACGCTCAAGGTTGGCTTCTTCGGGCTGCTGGGCGCCGAGGCCGCGCAGGTCACACCGCAAGCGGCACCGCTGACCTTCGATCCGATCGCCACCGCGGCGGCGCGCATGGTCACCGAGCTGCGGCAGACCGATCAGGTGGACCTGGTCGTCGCCATCTCGCACTCGGGGATCTTCAGCGACGGCACCGGCGAGGACGCGGACCTCGCCAACGCGGTCATCGGCATCGACGTCATCATCAGCGGACACACCCACGACACGCTGGCTCAGCCGAAACGGATCGGACAGACGCTGATCGTCACCGCCGGCCGCTACGGCAATTTCCTTGGTGACCTCCAGCTCTCGGTCACCAAGGGCGCCAAGCCGGGCGATGCGGCGACGGTGACGATGGACAACTACACCCTGCAGACGATCGACGATCAGATCGCGGGTGACGCCCCCACCCAGACGGCGGTCGACGCCTATGTCGCGGGCGTCGATCAAGCGCTGACCGGAACCGGCCTGACCTACCAGGGCGTGGTCGGTGAGACCAGCGTCGACCTGCCCTTCCCCCTGCACGCCGAAGCGCCGGTCGGGAACCTGGTGACCGACGCCTACCGCAGCGTGAGCGCCGCACTGCAGCCGAGCGCGCCACCGGTCATCGCGATAGAGGGAAACGGCCAGATCCGTTCCGACATCGTCAAGGGGAAGACCGGGCTCATCTGGCTCGCCGATCTGTTCCGCGTGGTCCCCGACGGGATCGGCCCGGACGAAAACCCGGGCTATCCGCTGGTGACTTTTTACTTGAACGCCAAGGACATCGCGTCGGGCCTGGAGTTCGACGCCGCCCAGGACGTGGTGTCCAACGACTTCTTCCTACAGGTCTCGGGGCTTCAGGTCACCTACGACATGACGAAGGGGGCCTTCCAGCGCGTGACCGGCGTCAGCTTGACGACCGCGAGCGGTCCGCAACCGCTCGACCCCACCGACACGACCACTTGCTACAAGGTGGTCACGACCAACTTCGTCGGCGGCATGCTCGGTGCCGTGAAGGCAACGACCGGTGGTCTGCTCGAAGTCACGGCCAAGGACGCCGACTGCGCCACGCCGATCGATCCAACGACCAACTTCGTGGACGCGAGCCCCACCACCGCCGGCGTGCAGGAGCTCAAGGATTGGCAGGCCGTGCTGGAGTATGTCTCCGGCCTCCCCGACACGAACGGCGACGGGATACCGGACGTGCCCGCGGCCTACGCGACGACCCAAGGGCGGATCGTCGCGCAGTGAGGCGCGGACCCGCGGTCGAGTTGGCCCTGATCGTCACCTGGGCGACGGCAGGGGCCTGCACGCCGGCCGTCGGCGACGAACCGGCGCCCGAGTTCATGCAGTGGGACCCGGCGCCGCCGCGTGTCCCGTCGCCCACTGGCCTCATCGTCAACCCCACCACCGGCCTCGTCGACTTCAGCCGAGCGGGGATCTCGGTCTCGCAGGATTGCGCCGCCCAGCAGAGCCTTCCCGAGGCCGCGTGCGAATTCGAGCAATATCTGCAGACGCTCGACGGCTTTCCGACGGTGACGCCCGCCGCCGCGCCCGCCAGTGCGCAGCTCGATCCGACGACCCTCACCCTGGGCGACAACGTGCTCGCGCTGACGGCGAGCGGTGCCGCCATCACCAACGTCGAGGTCGGTTTCGACGACGTCGATTTTCTCACCGTCACGCCCACTGCCAGCTGGGACCTCGGCGCGTCCTACTGGTTCGCCGTGCGCGGCTACGACCACGGCGTGCGCACGATGGCCGGCGGCGAGGTGGTCGGATCGCCGACGCAATTCTTGCTCAAGCAAGAGAGGCCGCTCGACTGCGGCGTCTCCGATCCGAGCCAGCTCGATCGGAGCTGTCCCGCCTACGATCTCCTCCTTGGCCAGGGCCTCGCTCCCGCCGACGCCGCCAAGACGCTCGCCAGCCTGGAGCAGGCCCGTCTCGCCTACCTCCGGGCCGGTGCGTGGGATCTGGTCGCCGCGGCTGGGATCCCGAAGTCGGAAGTGGCGGTCCTGTGGGGATTTCCGATCCACACCCAGTCGGTCGCCGAGGTGAGCCCGCCGGCGATCGTCCCCCAGATCACCGCGGCGAACCAGATCCGAGTCGCGGTCCACGGGCCGGTCGACGCGACCACGGTGTCGCCGTTCGTCGCGAAACAGCAGTCGGGCTCGGTGGTGCTCATGGACCTCGACGACGTGCTCAAGAAGGACCTGGTGAATGGCCTGCCACAGGTCGACGCGCAACTGGTCGACGGCAGCATCGTGATCACGGGCGCGGCCCCATTTTCGCCGGGTCACAACGTCGGCGTGTTCTTCACCAACGCGATCCACGACGACCAGGGGCGCCCGCTCGTTCCCTCTCCGGTTTCGGTGCTGCTCACCTTGCAGGGATCCCTGGTGGACGCCGACGGGAACAGCACGGTGTCCGGCGTCTCCGACGCCGATGCCGCCACGTTGGAGCCGGGGCGCCAAAAGCTCGCCGGGCTCTTCGAAAACACGTCGCTGGTGGGGCTGACCGGCGTCGACAGAAGCAAGTTGGTCTACTGCTTCGCCTTCCCGTTCGAGCCGCCGCCATGAGGATATGGATCGCGGCAACGCTGGTGCTGGCGGCGACCGTTTTGGCGCGCCGTTGCCAGGCCAGCGGCTTCCTCATCTACGACCTCTCCGGCGAAGCGATCGGGCGCGCCTCTGCGGTCAGCGCGTCCACCTCCGAGCCGGCCGCCGTCTGGTTCAACCCGGCGGCCCTGCCGTTCATGGGCGGCGCCAGCGCCTCAGCCGGCGGCGTCCTCGTCACCGCCCGCTCGACCTTCTCGCCCGCCGGTGGCGGGCCCGACACCAACAGCGACCGCGGCAACTTCTTCCTGCCGACGCTGTTCGCGAACGCCGCCCTCAGCGATCGGATCGCCGTCGGGATAGGGGTCTATACCGCCTTCGGCATCGGCATCCGCTGGCCCGGCGATTGGGTCGGCCGGCAAAGCGCCATCGCGGCCTCGCTGGAGACGCTCGCCTTCAATCCGACGGTCGCGGTCAAGCTCCACCGGCGGTTTTCGCTGGCGGTCGGATTCGACGCGGTCCGCGCCGTCGTCGATTTCACCAACGGGCTCCCGGATCTGGTCGGCGGCGACGTGCGGCTCGCCGGGGGCACCTGGGGCTACGGGTTCAACCTGGGCGCCCTCTACCGGGTGCTGCCCGAGCGACTGCACGTCGCGCTCACCTATCGGAGCCGCGTCCGACTGGGTTTCGACGGCCGGGCGGACTTCGATCCAACCAACCCCGACTTCATTCCCGCGCTCCCCGACCAGCCGGCAACGGCGACCATCATCCTGCCCGACATGATCACCCTGGGCTTGATGGCGAGGCCGCGCGCCGATCTGGTGCTCGGCCTCGACGTCAACTACGTCCGCTGGAGCTCCTACAGCCGCATCGACATCGACTTTGCAACCGCCCCTTCCCGGACCATCGAACCCGACGGCCGCGACACCTTCACCGTCCGAGCGGGAGCCGACTTCCGCCTGCCCGGACGCGCCCTGCACCTCCGCGGCGGGCTCATCTATGATCGCGGCGCAATCCCTTCCGAGGGTCTCGGCCCGGGGCTCCCGGACGCCGATCGCCTCGACGCGACCGCCGGCGTCGGCGCTACGCGGGGACGGCTGACCGGCGATCTCGGCTACATGCTGGTCTATTTCCTGCCGGCGACGGCCACCACCGGCCGCGAGGGACCGGAGGGTACCTACCGGACACTCGCCCAGCTCCTCGGCGTCACCATTCGGGCCAGCTGGCCGTGACACTCGGAGACCAGCCGACTGTTACGAATCGCGCGGGCTAGATCAGTCGCCCGCCGGTGCCACGGCGGCAGCGATGCAAGGCCCGGTCTGCCAGGACGACAAACATCGTCGGCGCCGCGGCCTTCGTCACCCCGAACGGGCCGGCTCTTCTCGCTGAACGATCTCGATCGCGGCTGGCATCCACGATGCAACTTCGCGAGTCGACCCTAAAAGGAGGTCTTCTCATGAACCACGCAACACAGTCCCATCATTCAGTCGCCCGTGAGCTTCGTCTCATCGAACAGGAAACGTCGCTCCGGATACTTCTCGCCGAGGACGACGGCGAGATGCGCCGGCTCCTCGCGCTGGTCCTGCGTCGCGACGGCCACCAGGTCGTCGAAGCGCGGGACGGAGGCGAGCTCCTGGAGGCACTCGCCTGGACCTTGATCGAACCCGGCCGGCAGGATTTCGATCTGATCATCTGCGAGCAGTCGCTGCCCGGCGTTCCGGGCCTGACCGTCCTCGAAGGGCTCCGCGCGCGCGATCGCACCACCCCCTTCATCCTGATCACCCGCAACGGCGGCATCGCCGCGCGGGCGCGCCGCCTGGAGGCCTTCATCCTGGATCGTCCCTTCGACGTCCAGGCCATCCGAAACGCGATCCGGCAATCCGCCGATCCGGTGCGGCCCGCGAATGACTAGACTGGGGGCTTGAGCGAATCACCAGCCCATCCATCCGACCGGCTCGACCCAGGCGATCCGCCGCGCCCATCCGATCCACCCCGCCCATCCGGCCGGCCGCGCGTCCTCATCAACTTCGCCTCCTCGCTGGATGGCAAGGTCAACCCCGCGCCCGGGCGTCGCTCCGGGCGTTTCATGATGTCGCGGCAGCGCGAAGATCTCCGGCGCATGGTCGCGCTGCGAGGCACCGCCGACGCGATCCTGATCGGCGCGTCGAACCTCCGCGTGGACAATCCCGATCTTGCCATTCCCGCGGACGCGCACGCCGCGCGCCGCGCGCGGGGCGAGCGCGAGCCCCTGCGGGTGGTGGTGACCAGCAGCGCCGACGGGATCACGCCCGAGATGAAGATCTTCAATCCCGCGCTGGGGGGACCTTCGGTCGTCGTCCACACCGCTCGGATGCCGGCCGAGGCGCGCGCCCGGCTGGCGCCGGTGGCCGAGCTGGTCGAGCTGGGCGCCCTCGCCGTGGCGATGAACGATCTCCTCGGCTGGCTCGCGGGTAGAGGTGTGCGAACGCTGCTCTGCGAAGGCGGCGGCGATCTCTGCGCCCAGCTCTTCGCGGCGGGCGCCGTCGACGAGATCTACCTGACGCTCGCGCCCCGCATCCTGGGCGGGGCGCGCGCCCCTTCGATGGTCGACGGCACAGGTTTCTTGCCCGACGAGATCCCCGACCCCAGGCTGGCCTCGGTCGAACAGATCGGCGACGAGCTGTTCCTGCGATACGAGGTGAGCTGGCCAGGTTGAGGGCGATCAGGATCCGAGGTCGATCCGCTCGACCAGCTCGAGACCGATGCTTCGCTCGATGGCGGGCGCCGCCAGCAGCGTCGGGCAGTCGGTCGTCACGACCGCGCCGACCTGCTCCGCGACGAACCCGTACTGCGTGAGGATGCTGACGGCGGCGTGCGCGGCGACGACGTTCGAAAACGAAATCCGCATGGTCTTCTTCTGGAACGCGCGTGCGGCTCAAATTCTTCCCGCAAAGGCGGACCCGAGATCTCCGTCACGATCGGACCTTCCGGGCTAACCAACCTGCGGGGCCGCGGGTCGATCGCGGATGGCGCAATCGGCGAGAGGGGCAAGGTGGGTGGGATGGTCGGCGATGCTGCTGACAGGCGCGTTCACCGGGGCGCTCGCCAGCGGGTGTGATCCGTCTACGTATACCGACGTGAGCTTCGGGACCAACCTGGGCGCGGACTACGTGGCGCCCGCGCCGGTCCGTGACGCCGGCGACCCGCCGGCAGCTACGGGCGCCGCCGGGAGCGACGGCGGTACTGGTGGCGCTGGAGAGGGAACCTAGATCTCCTTCGCGGCCTTCCAGACCGAGAAGCGCTGGCTCGGCAAAGGATCGCGCGCGAGCTGGTTCACTCGACGAAGTACACGTCGTCGACCCAGATATCGGTCATGAGGGGAGCGCCTGCGTCCGGGTCGATGTTCCTCTGGGCCTGCCAGTTGATGCCGTAGACCTGGGTTGGCATCCACTGCGCCTGTTGGTAGCCCCACAACGGATCGATGGCGATGCCGTCGTCCGGGGCCACGCCGCCATCGCCGCCCGCATCCAGCACCACCGTAAACTGTTGCCAACTGGTCGTGAAGTGCAGATTGTGAGCGTAGCTGTTGTAACACTTCGACGTGTTGCCGCCGCCGCCGTTACAGACCTCGCCGCGCGGGTCGGTATCCGTATCGGGCAATTGCACCTTGACTGCCAGCCAGCCCGTCGTCGGGTCCGGCGTCGTCGTCATCCCCCAGAAGGTGAAGGCCTTGTAACGGCTGATGTCGAACGGGATGGTGGTCTTGGGGATGGATGGTCCGGCGTCGCCCGCGTCGCTCGCAGACGTGTTGCTGGCGTCGGGGGCCCCCGCATCGCCGTCGGGCACCTGGGCGAACTCGAAGCCGACGCCGCAGGTGTCGTAAAGGCCGTTGAGCACACAGGACTGGCGTGCCGCGTGTGCGCTCACCTTGCTGCAATTCAACGTCTTCGTCGGCGTCGGGATCTCGCTGAAGACGAACGAACGTTGCGGTGGGCTCGACATGTCAACGCCCGCGTCGGGGAGGTAGTTCGCGCCGCTGTTGTACCAGTAGCCCGGCGACAGCGGCGAAGCGATGCCCGTGACGAACTCGATGGGCCCGTGGGTCGTTGTCTCCATATCGTCGATGAGGACGTAGTTGGAGATCGAGGCGCCTATCTGGCAGCCCCCATCGGTCGGTTGACCGCTGTCCTTCGCACCCCCGTGGCTCGCGCTGCTCGAACAAGCAGCCAGTCCAGAGAGGAAGACGAGCGAACAACCTGAGCAAAGAAGCTGCTTGCGCATCGCTACACTCCTATTTCCTCTGCAAAAGCGAGGCTATCAAAAGTCCGGGCCGGGCGACAATCTCGGTGCGTACCCGTCCTCCCCGGTGGCCCGTGACGCCGGGGAGGGACGGCTTTGCGCTCAATTACTGGATGCTGATGTTGTAGTCCGTCGTGCTCCAGTTGCCACTGTAAACTTCGAAACCGGTCTGAACGCCCAGCAAGTAGGAGCTGGTCTTCAGCCCGGCGTAGCCATGGGTTGCCGCGTCCTGGAAGTAGGGCAGCAAGTCGAAATTGGATACGCTGGTCGTCCCAGGCGACGCCACCCAATAGCTGACGACCGCTTCCCCCGTTCCATTGGTGCCGACGTACGGGGTCCGCCCCGAGACAGCGGTCCCGGGGCTGGCCACGCTGCCGAGAGGGTTTTTACCGGTATTGCCAATCCAGACCATCAGCTCGATACCCGGGACCGTCGGCGTCGCGGAGTTGCCAAACCAGACGTCATAGACCGCGTCTCCGGTAGAGCCCATCGTGAACGACCAGGTGCTCTTAACCGACGTGAGCTGGCTGAGCTGCTTGGCAGCTTTGTAGGGTCCATAGAACTGGATACCGTCATGACCCGGCCCCCAGCCGCTGATGACGGCGGGGAAGGATCCGGGGCCATTGTTCGGGGCCTGGAAACCCCCTCCCGGCGTGTAGGTGAACCCAACGCCCCCGGAGGTGGCTTTTACTTGCATCGTCATCGGATTCCCATTCGTCGGGAATGGGGCGCTTTGCACGGCATAGCCGTTGATGCCGTTCACCGCTTGAGGCTGCTGGTTGTTCCAGGTCGGCCCGTACGTGCCCGTGGCCACGACGGGATTCGGCGCGGACATGATCGGCACGACGCTCTTGATGCAGAAGTCGTAGCTATGGGAGATGCTGTCCGGGAAGAAGGCGATCTTCACATCGGTGAGGTTGGCCGGATCGACGGGGTGACGGTTGTTCGCGTTGTTGGCCAGCACGGAGTCGGTAAAGAGCGCGTTGTAGGTAATCGTGCCGCTGGTCGGCACGCCGGGGACCGTGATGCCCGGCGCATCCTTGGTATTCGAATCCAGGTCCGTCGACGTCGGATACTCGAGGTTGAGGATCATGCCGCCGCTGCCCTTGCCGCTGGCTCCGGGCGCCAAGGTAATCGCGAAGCCGACGAGGTTGCTCGCGGGCCACGTGCCCGGCGGGGCGGTGCTGCCGGGCGGTCCAGAGTTGACCTTGAAGCCGATGCCGGCATAACTGCCGGACCCTGTGCCCATCGTCCCGCTCAGGCACATTGCGGTTGACGACGAGCTCCACGGAATGGCGCCGGTGCCCTTGCCGTCGCTGCCTTTGCAGCTGTTGCCCGAATCGGAGCCGTCGCTATAGCAATACCAAGCTCCCTTGATACCCCAGGTGTTGTTGCAGACGTAACCCGACGAATCCTCGTTGATCACGCCCGTGTTGGTATTCGTGCACGATCCGCTGCTGCCGCCCGCGCCGCCGGTACCCGTGGTGCCGGCGGTTCCGGTGCTCCCGCCCTTTCCGGCGGTGCCGGTCGTCCCGCCCGCGCCCGAGCCATTGGTCCCGGCCGCGCCCGAGCCGTTCGTCCCGGCCGCGCCCGAGCCGTTCGTCCCGGCCGCGCCGGAACCGTTCGTCCCGGCCGCGCCCGAGGTCCCGCCCGTGCAGGTCCCGCCCGAGCAGGTCTGTCCGGACATGCAGGCGTGACCGCAGCTACCGCAGTTGCTGGTAT
>Ga0080027_10000690_pt1 | contig 14212 bp, 12 predicted proteins | sample OrgsoiDNA2013046_FD_70962 | JGI IMG/M metagenome (GOLD analysis project Ga0080027, IMG submission 70962) | Permafrost soil microbial communities from the Arctic, to analyse light accelerated degradation of dissolved organic matter (DOM) -... | ecosystem: Environmental > Terrestrial > Soil >... | reverse complement strand
TGCACATTTACCTAATAAACCGCATCATAATCAATATTCACGTTTACCTGCGTAACCTTCCCGGATACCACCTTGACAGGCGCAATATGATTGTCCCCGTCAAAATTATTCGCATAGAACAAAGCATCCTTTTTGGTAAAAAGGGAGTATTCACCTGAAGGAAGGGTTGTGAAGAAATAACCCGTTGAATCCGAGAGTATGGTTTTGACGGGGTTGGTGCGGATACTGCTGTAAAAAGCGGATTCCCCAACCTTGGTTACCTGGCTGAGCGCGGTGAGGGTATAGATATATAAAGTGGCTTTTACCCCTTTAGGCGGACTTAATTTCGCATTTGGAGATGGCATCCGGTTACCGGAAATACGGAAAATATACCCTTCAAGACCCGTTTTTTTACCCTGACTAAAGGAGGAATTCATATTCAGAGACAGGCCGATTACCAGCAGAAATATCGTTTTTTTATATAGCATATTATCACCCCTGGTAAGTTATATCAAAAAAGACTGCGTTGGCTAAAAAGCTGTATTTTTAAAGGCTATTTATAACTTAAGAAATTTCATGATACTTAGGAAATCTGTACCTCTCGCCCTTCTTTCTTTTATTCTTTTTTCGACCGCCCGTTCCCAGGTCTCAACAAACAGGGCCGCTCTCAGTGCATTTTCAATGCGTGAAAATGTGAAAAGCAGGGATATGACAGCCCGGTTGCTCAGTCTGGCCAAACAACGGGGCTGGCCGCTGATCATTAACGGGAAAAACGGGAAAAAAGCTTATTTGTCCGGGCTGGGTTTAAGAGGTAAACCATACTATATATCAACAAATGACAATATTATTTCAGCTGCAACAATCGGTACGAACCAATTATGGCCCGGAGGCAGCACCGGGCTCAACCTCAATGGCTCAACGGACACCCTGAAAGGTAAAATTGCCATTTGGGATGAAGGGAAGGTTCGGGCAACCCACCAGGAACTGGTAGGAAGGGTTAATCAAAAAGACCATTCCGCGATCCTGAGCGATCATTCAACACATGTTTCCGGCACCCTGATAGCAACCGGCGTAAACCCTTTAGCCAAAGGCATGTCTTTTGCCGCCAAGCAACTCGTTGCCTATGATTTTCAAAATAACAGCGATATTTTTGAAATGAGTAATGAGGCCCCGAACCTCCTGATTTCAAATCATTCTTATGGCCTGAATGCCGGCTGGGAACCAGATGCAAGCGGGAACTGGACCTGGTATGGATTTCCCGGAGATACTGTGGATTATACTTTCGGCTACTATGGAGATTATTGCCTGGCATTTGATACGATTGCCTATAATGCGCCGGATTACCTGATTGTGGCGTCCGCCGGCAATAGTCGTGGATACCCGGGTCCTGATGTAGGTCAGCCTTATAGCGGTTATGATTCAAATTTTAATATTGTACCCAGGGGAAAACGTCCTCCGGGTATCAGCAGCAACGACGGTTATGATGGGATTGCTCCCCCGGCCGGCGCAAAGAATATTTTGGCAATAGGTGCCGTAAATCCTATTCCGGGTGGTTATACTTCTCCATCGGATGTGGTTTTGGCCTATTTCAGCAGCTGGGGTCCAACGGACGATGGGCGAATCAAGCCTGACATGGTAGCGGACGGAGTTGGTGTATTATCCTCCATAAGTACATCCAACAGCGCCTACGCGATTTTTGATGGGACTTCGATGGCTTCCCCTGCCGCCGCAGGATCCGGATTTCTTCTGCAGGAATACTACTACAGGCTTCATAACCGTTTTATGCGCTCTGCCACGCTGAAGGCCCTCCTGTACCACACAACAGATGAAGCAGGTCCGGCTCCGGGACCGGATTATCAGTTTGGATATGGTTTGATTGATATTCCCAACGCGGCTGCCGTCATTACTTCAAATAATACCGACAAACTTATCCAGGAAAACAGCCTTAGCAATGCAGTTGGCAGTTATTCACTTCCTGTTGTCGCTTCTGGAAAAGGACCACTCTCTGTTACCATCTGCTGGACTGACCTGCCAGGTACGGTAGATACTACCAATTTTCGCAATAACCCTGCGCCAAAGCTGGTGAACGACCTCGATTTACGGGTTACAGGCAATGGAACCACATATATGCCCTGGATTCTGAATCCATTAAATCCTGCCAGTCCGGCCACGACGGGAGATGACAAAATAAATAACGAAGAGAAAATAGTTATTCCAAATACCATTGCAGGCAAACCGTATACTATTTCGGTTACTCATAAAGGAACTATTGTAACCGGAGCACAGGCTTATTCCCTGGTAGCCAGCGGAATCGGCATTTCCCAGTATTGTACTTCTGCGGCTACGAATTCTGCAGGTACCCGGATTGATGCCGTGAACATCAGCAACGTCTCCGTGACCAATCCGGCCGGTTGTACTACTTACACGGATAATACCAGCCACTCGTTCAATCTTCAGTCCAGCCAGGCTGTCCCCTTCACCATTAACCTGAGCAGCTGTGATGCCACTGCAGCATCCAGGGTGGTGAAAATATTTATTGATTTTAATAACAATGGCAGTTTCACGGATCCGGGGGAAACGGTGGTAGTCAGCCCGGTTTTAGCCGGCGGTGTAACCACTTATTCCGGAACGATGAATATTCCATCCGGTCAGGTGGTGGGAAATATCAGTCGTTTAAGAATAGTTGCCGAAGAAACAACCGACACAAGTATCGTGAAGCCCTGCGGAAACTATGGAAACGGAGAAACAGATGACTTTTCTGTTGCCTTTATCAATCTGGATAATGATGTGAGCGTGAGTGCTATTGTAAACCCTCTTCCGGGCTCCTGTAAAACGGATTCGCAATATGTGTCCGTAAGAATTAAAAATTCAGGTACAAACGTCCAAAACAATGTACCCGTTCATTTAAAAGTCCTTTCCGGAACTAAAACGCTCATTGATGTTTCATTTAATTATCCGGATTCGATAGCCGGTTTAGGATCTGTATTATATACCTTCCAGACCCCATACAGAGCCGATGCCGGATCCACTTATATTATTCAGGCCGGCACATCGCTGCCAGGTGACCAGGATCCGTCGAATGATGCCATTTCAGATACGATCAGTATTAGTGCAGGGTCGAAAGTAGCTAACGGAGAAGCGGAGATATGCAGTACCAGTCCGCCCCTGGCCGGATTAAAAGCAAATACAACAGATATTTCTGATATAGCTTCCTGGTATGACAGTCCGACGGCGACAACTCCTGTCGCAACTGGTTTACAAGCCACTACTACAACCATCCCGGATAATCATACCTATTATCTTGGACTTAATGAATTGAGTGGAGGCATCGGACCAAAAACCAAAGATGCGTTCCCGCAGGGCGGTTACAACTATTTCCATGGAAACTTTCTGCGCATTCACACGGATGCGCCGCTGACCATCACTACTGCCCGCCTGTATATCGGGGCAGCCGGGAAATTAAACTTATATGTGGGTGACCTGGAGAGTTTTGATTCCTGTACGGGCGAATATTCATGGGTTCCCATTTCTCAAAATACCATTGATGTGTATGCCACCACGCCGAATCCTTCCAGGGTCGCTTCCAGTACCAATTCTCCCCTGGATACAGGCGCCATATTTTTATTGAATTTGTCAGTCCCTACTGCCGGTGATCATATATTGGTTTTGGATGCACAGGACAGCGCATTTGTTTACCGGAGTAATAATATTACAACGAAGCCTTACCCGATGGGACAGCCGGGTATATTCACCATAACGGGAAACAGCACCATCAATACGACAACCTGTAAGGACACCGCGTACTACCAGAAATATTATTATTTCTTTTATGACCTGCAATTTGTACTGGATAAATGTGCTTCTCCCCGGGTGCCGGTGGTCGCCAAATCCCTTACCCCACCCGTGATTACAAGGGTGGGTTCTACCCTGGTAAGCAGCTTCCCGGCCGGAAATCACTGGTATTATCTGGATACCCTGATCGCCGGGGAGGCCGGAAATAAAGATACCTTCTCTTTAAGAGGACCCGGTGATTATAAGGATGTTGTTTCTGACAGCCTTGGTTGTACCCTGGTTTCTAACGTGTATAATTATGCGCCGGGGAATGATATCGGACTTTCGATTTTACCCAATCCAAACCACGGTGTGTTCACTGTTAAATTCTACCAGCAGAACCAGGCTGATGCGGATTTACGCGTGCTGGATATGAACGGACAGGTTCTGTATGAATCGGATAACCCGAATTTCACAGGCTCTTTCAGTAAAACAATCAATATCGGTCCGGTTAGTTCAGGATATTACGTGCTGCAACTGCGCATCGGAAGCAAGAATTATGTTCAGAAAATCGCTGTATTATAAATTTTAATCGGCCTGCGGGCGGATTAAAATGAAAGACCTGAGCTCAGTGACCTTTTTAATTAGCCATTCATGCTCCAACCCTGGCAAACCGGAAAAGTAATTCGCATTGAAAATGCAACAGCTGCTACACGCCGGTTTTGGATAGAACTCAGTTCAGGAGAACCCTTTCAGTTTGAACCCGGACAATTTGTAACGCTGGATCTTCCCATCCACGAAAAGCCTTCCAGGCGATGGCGCAGTTATTCCATCGCTTCCTGGCCCGATGAAAGCCCCGTGTTTGAACTGGTGATTGTACTGCTGGAAGGCGGAGCAGGTACTAAATATCTTTTTGAAGAAATACAGGTCGGCAGTGAACTTACCCTTCGGGGACCTCAGGGATCCTTTACGTTGCCTGAGCGGATGGAAAAAGATCTTTTTTTTATCTGTACAGGTACCGGTATTGCACCCTTTCGATCCATGGTACATCATATCTTACGTCATAATCTTCCGCACCCGAATATTTATTTGATTTTCGGATGCCGGCGACTGGGCGATGCGCTGTACCAGAAAGAAATGGAAAAACTTGAACTCAACCTCACCGGTTTCCAATACCTGCCCGTTTTTTCCCGCGAAGTGCCCGAAAACCGCGACCACCTGATCCGGACGGGCTATGTACACGCCGTTTTTGAAGAAATATGTAAAAATAAAATGAAGGATGAATCCCTGGGTGCAGAAGTTATCGTTCACCCTGCATCCTTTTACTTATGTGGATGGAAGGTCATGATTGATGAGGCGAAGAAACGAATTGTGGATTTAGGGTACGACAGGAAGTCGATTCATTTAGAACTTTATGGATGAGTGTGAAGCAGGAAGCGCGAGGTATGAAGTGTGAAGCTTGAAGCATGACGCTTGAGGCCGAACGCATGATGCCTCGGGCTTCACGCCTCGAGCTTCCTGCGTCACGCTTCGGTTGAAATTATTTGGAAAAAAGTTCTTTGCGAAGAGAAATATCCGGAACTTTTTTAGAAGCTGGTTCCACTTCTTTATTGGGGGTTTTCATGGTTATTACGGGACTCTTGATATCCTGAATCCGGTTTTCTATGCTGAGGCCCTCCCTTTCAAGTTCCAGTATGTGTTCGTAGTTATTGAGTATTTCCCTTTCCAGTTCCTGAATCTTAGCCCGGGCTTTCAAAATCATTTTTGCCCTGAATGCATACCCAATTAAAACTGAAAATCCCAGTACAGTAGCGAGCAGGTAAATATTGAGCGTAACCTCGTTGGTAAGCATGGTGATAATTAAATTAGTAAATCAGAAATGGATTTTCAACGGGTACATCGCTGGTGCAGTACATACTTTCCAACGGGTTCATCATGCAATTGGAGGTGACTCCCAAAAGTAAGGGTTCCCATTCAAATAAGTTTTATAATATTTGTTTTTCCACAATTTCCCGAATGGAACGAATGGGAATCCGTTCCTGTTTCATACTGTCACGATAACGGATGGTTACCGTCTGGTCTTCTTTCGACTGATAGTCGATCGTTACTGAAAACGGCGTACCGATCGCATCCATGCGACGATACCTTTTTCCGATGGTATCTTTTTCCTCATAAAAGCAACGAAAAACTCCGCGGCAGGAAGAAAGAATTTCTTTGGCAATTTCGGGAAGTCCGTCTTTTTTAACCAGGGGCAGAATGGCCAGTTTAACAGGAGCCAGGCCGGGCGGGAATTTAAGCACTACCCGGCTGTCTTTCTTTTCAGCTGTACTCAGGTCTTCTTCCTGGTAAGCTTCACTCAAAATCATTAAAATCGTCCGGTCCAGGCCGATGGAAGTTTCAATTACGTACGGAATGTAATGCTGGTTAAGTTCAGTATCGAAATAGGTGAGTTTTTTCTTACTGTATTCCTGATGATTTTTTAAATCGAAATCCGTGCGGGAATGAATGCCTTCCACTTCTTTAAAACCCATCGGAAACGCATATTCGATATCACAGGCGGCATCGGCATAATGAGCGAGTTTAACGTGATCATGAAAACGGAATTTATCCGGTGAAATACCCAGGCTCAAATGCCACTTCATCCGGGTTTCCTTCCAGTGTTCATACCATTCCTTCTGGGTACCGGGGCGGATAAAAAACTGCATCTCCATCTGTTCAAACTCCCGCATGCGGAAAATAAACTGCCGCGCCACAATTTCATTGCGAAATGCCTTTCCCGTCTGGGCAATGCCAAAAGGAATTTTCAGTCTCCCCGTTTTCTGAACATTCAGGAAATTCACAAAAATACCCTGGGCAGTTTCAGGCCTGAGCCAGATTTCACTGGCTTCTTCCGAAACACTGCCCAGCTGGGTTGAAAACATGAGGTTAAACTGCCGCACATCACTCCAGCTGGCCGTGCCGCTGACAGAACACTTTATGTTTTTTTCTTCAATCAATTTTTTTAACCCGTCAAAATCAGATTTTGCCAGCAGGCTGTCCATGGCAGCCAGTAATGCCTCTGCTTCGTCCTTCCTGCCTCCTGCTTCCAGCTCATCCGCATACCCTTCTATCAGGTGGTCGACCCGGTAGCGTTTCTGGCTGTCTTTATTATCGATCATGGGATCACTGAAATTATCTACATGCCCCGATGCTTTCCAGGTTGTCGGGTGCATAAAAATGGCCGCATCGATGCCCACGATATTGTCCTGGAGCTGGGTCATACTCTTCCACCAGTAGTCGCGGATATTCCTTTTTAATTCGCTTCCATACTGGCCGTAATCATACACTGCACTGAGTCCGTCGTAGATCTCGCTGGAAGGAAATATGAACCCGTATTCCTTACAATGAGAAATAATTGCCTGTAATTTTTGATGGTCATTTGCCATAAGGCTGCAAAAGTAAGAAGAATGAACATCCGGAAGCAAGTCCTTCGGACGCATTGTCTTATTTTTGAGCATATGCCGACATTGAAAAAATGTCTGCCGTATGTAAGCCTCATCCTGTTCTCCGTATTATCCTTTTCTGCACGGGCCCAGACAAAAGTTCTGCGCGGTGTCATTCTGGATTTTCAAAGTGGGGAAATAGTACCATTTGCTTCCATGCGGCTTGACCACAGTGGTTTTGGAAAACTCAGTGATTCTGCCGGGGGTTTTACTTTCCGTTTTGATAAATGGCCCCGGGATACGCTGCAGATTTCCTATGTGGGATTTCTGACGTATTCCCTGCCGCTGAACGATTCGCTTTTTAAGCGGGCTGCCCATGACACCATTACGGTGGTCATCAATCTGCTGCGCGGAAAATATACGGAAGTGATCGTAAGCCGTAAAGTGGATTTCGGATTACTGCTCTGGCGCAAAATTGTAAAACATAAAGACCAGAACGACCGTTACCGGTTTAAAAATTTCTCTTACGAACTTTATAATAAACTGGAACTTGATTTTAATCAGGTGAATAAGGAAAGATTGCAGACGAATAAACTGCTTAAGCCATTTACTTTCATCCTTGAAAATATCGACAGCAGCGAAGCGCATCCTTTTCTTCCCATTTATATTACCGAAACACTCTCAGACTATTATTACGTGCACGAACCGGTAACAAAACGGCGCGAAGTTATCAAAGGAAGCAAAACCGTGGGTCTCAATAACGAGAGCGTAAGTAAATATCTCGGAGGCATGGAGCAGAACCTGGATTTCTATAATAATTTTATTCCCGTATTTGACAAGAGATATGTGAGTCCGCTCAGTAATAATGGTGATTTTTATTACCGTTACCAGATAGTAGATACCCAGTATGTAAACGGACGCAGATTGCTCCATCTGATCTTCACCCCAAAGAGAAAAGGCGAAAGTGCTTTCACCGGAGATTGCTGGGTGCATGATTCGAGTTTCGCCATTCAGAAAATGACCCTGCGCCTCGACGCTTCTTCCAATCTGAATTTTGTACAGGAACTGACCATCATTCAGGAATTTACGCTCATCCACGATACGACCTGGTTTCTTTCCAGGGATAAATTCGTGGCGGCCCTGTCGCCGCTGGGTAAAAACCGGATGGGCATGATCGGAAGAAAAACCACGACCTATAAAAATATCGTCTACAATGATTCTTCGGTTATCCGTGAAATTGAAAAGAATAAAATTCTGGAAGAAGTGATTTTCTCCGCGAATGCACGCGTGAGACCGGATTCCTTCTGGCTTGCGCACCGTCATGAGAATTTAAGCAAAGACGAAAAAGCGATTTACAAAATGATGGATACGCTCATGTCGATGAAGGTTTTTCACAACTATGTCAGCGCAGCGGATTTTATCGGAACGGGTTATTATAATATCGGGAATTACGTGATCGGACCCTGGTATAACTGGGTTTACAGTAATGAACTCCAGGGCGTACGCGTCCGGTTTGATCTGGGCACGAATAAGGGTTTCAATAAAAACCTGATCCTGCACGGCTATCTCGCCTATGGTTTCGGCGATCAGGTTTGGCACTGGGAAGGAGATGCCCTGTATATTTTCAAAAGAAATCCGCGCATGTCGCTCTATGGCATGTTCCGGCAGGATCTGGACTACGGGCAACAATACTATGATGAAATCACAAGCGACAACATATTCGCCATAGCAGTCAGGAAACCAGGTATCCCGATTAAATTCATCAACCTCACTGAACAGGAAATTCAATGGTTTAACGAATGGGTAAACGGATTTTCGGTTACACTTACCGTAGATCATAAAGTATATAATCCGGAATTAAACCTGGCGCCGATCAGCGATTTTGAAAAGGGAACAGGCAACCCGATGAATGGATTTGAAGCTTCCATCAATCTGCGTTTTGCTTTTCTGGAGAAATTTTTTGAAACCACCTTTTACCGGACAAGCCTGGGCAGCGAGTATCCGATCATTGACTTAAAATTTACGCACGGTTTTCCCAATGTTTTGGGAAGTACCCTTACGTACAATAAAATTTTTGCAAGCATTTCAGATGTCATTAAAGTGCCGCCCATTGGCACGTTGTACTATAATTTTTTTGGAGGAAAAACCACGGGGGTGCAGCCCTACCCTTTCCTGAACGTCGCACCGGGTAATGAAACCTATTATTACAATAAGTACGCATTCAGCCTGATGGATAAATATCAATATCTGCACGACCAGTTCCTGGGATTTAATTTTGAACACAATATCGGCCCCGGCATATTCCGGTTTACCGGCATTACCCGGAAACTGAAATGGCGTCAGTTTTATGACGTCAAATTATTATGGGGCCATCTGTCTCCTGAAAACCAGGCTTACAATAACAATGCGGATTATTCATTCCAATCGCTGGACGGGAAAACCTATATGGAACTAGGAACGGGCGTGGATAATATCTTCAGATTCTGCCGTGTCGATTTCATATGGCATGTTTCACCATCCAATGCGGGCCTGACCAATATTCAAAAATTCGGTGTATTTGGTAGTTTCCGGATTTCGTTTTAGCAGATGCAGCCAATCTTAATCCAGTTTCTTTAACAGGAAGTTCCGGTAGGCTATTCTCATCGGTGGGCCTACATGCACCTGAACGCCTAACAGCCCTTTAAATCTCCTGTTTACCGTATCATTGTCAGTCACGTCGCTCATCAGGATATCATTGATATAATGCTGCATATGATTGCCCCTGACAATAATATGATATGCGTTCCATCCGTCGGTTTTGATATGGGTCCTCAGGGAATCCGGATTACCCAGGGATCCCGTTATGATTTTACGCTGCCATTGATTATCGATAATGTAAGCCTGTACCGAATCCATCGGGTTTTTTAACGGTAGCAATTCAGTTTTTTGTCCCTGAGAAGCCAGGGTGGTTCGTCTGCGCTCTTCATAATTGCTTCCGGTAAACGTATTGAGGCCATTCAGATCTGCCTGGTATCCCCTTAAAGCATATGGCAGGCCCTCCACCGGTTCACTCCGGTAGTTGATCCCGCTATTGCCTTTATTGGATACGCTGTATTCCACCCGGATCTCAAAATTTTCCGGCATTTCACCCTGCCAGATTATAAATGTATTCCGTTTCAGTATCGTTTCGGGTGTAACAATACCCACCATACAACCTTCTTCAACTTTCCAGTAAGCCGGGTCCCCCTTCCAGCCGTCCAGTGTTTTACCATTGAAAATTTGTAAAAATCCATTTTCATTCCCCGGGCTGACAATTCCTGAACCCCGGTTACTGCTCAATAAGATGAGTAAACCCAAACCGGGTATTAAAAATGCAGTTTTCGTCGTAATCAGTGCCCGCCAGAATGAAACGATCATCATATAAGGAGATTATGTAACCCCAAGTTCGTAACTTTTCATACAAATCTTACCGATAAAGACCGATAAAGTATGAAAAGGAAATTAATTTTTGCCGCTTTCACTTTATTTCAGGCTTCCTTCACTTTTGGCCAGACTTACTATGACCTGGTCGCAAAGGCAAATACTGCTTATCTAAAAACAGACTATAAGAATTCATTGCTTTTTTACCAGGAATCTTTTAAGCTGGATAAAAGCCATCCGGAGGATTTATACAATGGTGCCTGCTCGGCAGCGCTGGCAAATGAAACGGCAGTATCTTTTGAATTATTGAATTTATCCATTCAGCAGGGGTGGACAAATATCAATCACCTGAAGAATGACGGTGATCTCCTATCCCTGCACCAGGACGGGAACTGGCCAATACTTTTAAAAACACTGCAGGACAGGATTGACAAATCAGAAGCCGGATATGACAGGAAATTACAAAAGGAACTGGAAGCAATTTATGATGATGATCAGGATATACGAATGAAATTTAACGACTCCGCAACAAAAAACGGCTATCAGAATCCGGAAGTGATAAGGATTGGCAACCTGATGAATTTTCAGGACAGTATTAATAAAAGGAAGGTCACAAAAATACTGGATGAAAAAGGATGGGTCGGAATTGATCTGGTCGGCCATAAAGCAAATGAGACATTATTTCTTGTAATCCAGCATGCAGATCTCCAAACACAGGAAAAGTATTTACCCATGATGAGGGAAGCTGTAAAAAAAGGAAATGCTTCGAACAGCTCTTTAGCGTTATTGGAAGACAGGATTGCCATTCGGGAGGGAAGAAAACAAATCTACGGCAGCCAGGTCGGAATGAATTCCAAAACCAACGAAATGTATGTACAACCTCTTGAAAATCCTGAAACCGTTGACAGCCGCCGGGCTACCATGGGCCTGGCCCCTCTGGCCTATTATTTATTAAACTGGAATATCGTCTGGAATGTGGAAGAATACAAAATACATCTTCCCGAATATGAAAAATGGGTCAAGGCTGAATATTAACAGTACGGATTTAATAAAACTTTGAATATATGAAAGTCAAGTTTTATGGAGTACGGGGTTCTCTGCCGGTTTGTGGCAGAGAATTTGAAAGATATGGCGGAAATACAACCTGTATAAAGATTCTCCGGGAAAATGCAAACAGGATTGCCATCATTGACGCCGGAACCGGTATTCGAAATCTCGGAAAGGAAATAATGAATACCGGCGTAACTCAAAATATAATTAATATCCTGTTTTCCCATTTTCACTGGGATCATATACAGGGGCTCCCTTTTTTCGCCCCGGCTTATAACGGGAATCAAAAAATCGGAATACTTGCCATGGGCAGGCGGGGGAAAATTAAAAACCTGAAGGAGATATTTTCCATGCAAATGCAAAAAGAGTATTTTCCCATAAAAATTAAAGCGATGGGAGCCCGGTTTGAATTTTTAACATATGGTGAAAATGAAAACATATTCGGCGCGATCGTTAAAACGGTTGCCCAGCATCATATATATGCCGGTGGCTCTTATGGATTTCGAATTGAAGACGAAGCTGTATCGCTGGTTGTTTGCACTGATGTGGAACATATGAACGGAATAGATCAGAATATCGTCAATCTTGCGAAAGGAGCTGACCTGCTCATTCACGATGGTCAGTATACTGCGGAAGAATGTAAAAAATTCAGGGGATGGGGACACAGCTCATGGGAACAGGCCGTGGAAGTAGCCAGCCAGGCAAATGTGAAACGATTAATTATCACCCATCACGATCCGGATCATAATGATGACTTCCTTGACTCGATGGAAAGCGGGTGCCAGGCGCTTTTTCCAAATTCCAGTTTTGCTAAAGAAGGAATGGAAGTTTTGGTTTAATCATATTAAGCGTTTAAGAAGTGAATAATTATTTCACTTCTGCAAAGAAACTGATCCTTGGAATGAGTGCTTTTTTAAAGAAGGAGAGGATCAGCCTGCCCGGGATTGAGAGCCTTTAGGAATAAAAGCCATTTCATTGTGTGAGAAAATTTTCTATTTGCTGATAAAACCATTGCGGTTCATCAAACATGATAAAATGATATGATGAATCAAAAACCTGATTTCTTTTTTATGAGGTCAGCAAGCATTTATGAAAAGGTTTTTTTCAATGATATTTTATTTATAGAAGCCCGTCAGAATTATATGACCGTTCACTTGGAAAAAGGCAAATTGATGGCGCTCCTGACCATTAAATCCCTTGAAGAACAATTACCAGTCCCGAAATTCCTGAGAATTCACAAATCGTACATTATTTCCCTGGATAAGATTAATTCGATGAGAGAAAATGAAATCGTCATCGGCACTCATAAAATTCCCATCGGGAAAAATTATAAAGACCAGATACTAAAAATCGTAAATGACCGGTTGATAGGTAAATAATAAAATATTCCTGACCTGGGTAGTCCGGATTTTTATTGAAAAAATGGATTCCATTTTTGAATTATTATTAAAAGTTTTTCTGACTGTTTATTTCTTACATTCGCAAAAATAAAATGATGGGTATCGCTGATAAATTATTTCAGATGAAAAACGATAAGTCCTCAGCCAATTTAGAAGCAGGGCAGGTTTTTTTAGAAGCCAACAGGCAAAAGCCCGGCATTATCACATTACCAAGCGGTTTGCAGTACGAAGTGATTACTGAAGGCAATGGTTTAAAACCGCTGGCAAGCAATAAGGTTACCTGTCATTACCATGGTACACTGATTGACGGCACCGTATTCGACAGTTCTGTAAAGCGCGGACAGCCGGCCACATTCCCGCTGAATATGGTTATTAAAGGCTGGACAGAGGGCCTTCAGCTAATGTCAGTCGGCAGCAAATGGCGTTTCTTCATCCCGCCTCAACTGGCTTATGGTGAAAGGCAAACCGGCGCTCAGATCGGCCCAAACAGTACTTTGGTTTTTGAAGTGGAATTACTGGAAGTGAGTTGATCAGGCTTCCTGCCTGTTGATCCGTATATTATTTCCTTAGTAAATGATCTTCTCATTGCCGTTACGGTCAGACCGTCGAAGGGCAGTTGTAATTTCAATGTCATGATTGACTGCATTTACTTCCATTTTAGAAATTGCGGCATATTCCGCCAATAGGTCTCCTGAACCGGTAAGCAATTTACCATCCACCCGAATTGGAAAATTTGCCTGGACTTTATCAACATGGAAAGTATCTAAAAGCATTTGCCTGTTTAAAAGCTTCACATTTACTCCCGGTTTAACTACAAAAACAACATCATAATTTGAAGACACGGAATAATGCAATACTTCCTGTTTGGAAAGAACGTTAAGCACTTCAATATCCTTCGGAAGAAGGATCAGGTGATCCGTGTAAATTTTTATGCCGCCCTGATCTACAATGTAAAGCATGTTCAAATCATGTTTAGCATGATTTTGACCCCTGCAAAATGCAAACGAGACACTGGCAATGATGGAAATAAAAAATAATTTCTTTTTCATTTAGAGAGTTTTTGTCTACTTCAACTACAACTCAGTTATCTAAGACATTCCATTTTTGTGTATATGCGGTTTGAACTTTCTAATGGAACATGTAATCCAAATTTACAATTATAAGGAACAGGATAATATATCATTCCCCTTT
>Ga0080027_10000686_pt1 | contig 14234 bp, 10 predicted proteins | sample OrgsoiDNA2013046_FD_70962 | JGI IMG/M metagenome (GOLD analysis project Ga0080027, IMG submission 70962) | Permafrost soil microbial communities from the Arctic, to analyse light accelerated degradation of dissolved organic matter (DOM) -... | ecosystem: Environmental > Terrestrial > Soil >... | reverse complement strand
GGCGCTGGAAATCAATCCCATCCCTTTGATCCTGGGCCGTCGGTCGGTGAATGGCTGGCCTTCGGGCATTGCTCCGGATTCCGAGGATACGGTTCGGTTTTCGGCGCGGACCGGGGTGCGTCCGATGATTGAGCGCTTTCCGCTGGAGAAGGTGGCGGAGGGGTATGAGCGGATGATCAGCAGCAAGGTAAGGTTCCGGGTGGTGTTGACGATGGAGCGGTAAAGAGACCGTTCGACATCCTCGTGAGATGATGTCGAACATGAAAGGCGTGAAAACGCATTTTCCGTTCTTCCGCTGGATTGTCCGCGTTCTGGTTGGGCGCTGGACCCGTCGCATCTGCGTTGCTTTCTTGCTCTTCGCTTTGTGCTTTACGACTGCCGCGCGCCTTCGGTCGTATTTCATGACCAGAAGGATCGAGGCTGTATTGCGCGGGTTGGCAGAATTGAGAGTTGATCGGACGACCGAAGACCAACTGCTGAAGTCTGTGCCTTACCTTGAGCGAAAAGATCAGGATTGGCAGGTTCCTGGCGTCACGCAACATCGTTTCTACGTTGGGATCTCGAACGAGTCTGATCGATTCCTGCCGCGCATTCTTTCGTTTTGTCCAGACTGGTTCATTCAGCTTACGTACTGGCTGGGCTATCGATACCTGGGTTTCGACGCGAGCGTGTGGACAGAAAATGGAAGGGTGTCCAGGGTGTCCTACGGTCTGGCCCGTAACTGGGCAAGACCGGTGCAGTTTAGTTATATCGTCTCAGCAAAAAGTGTCCACGGGTTTTGGTATCCCTCAGGACTTGAATTGACCAGCGAGGATGATGAAAGCCCGCAGTATCGCCCCACAGGAAACCAACACGGCCTACAAGTCACCTACACTTACGATGCCCCGGCTGACCTTATCGAACGCGCCTTTCGACTCGATTTGAGTTGCTTCTGGAATCTGACGGGATGCGACGATGCTCGGGAAATTGCCCCTGCAATTTGGCACGACGTGGAGGCAATTCAGGCTTCGGCTCTCGACCGACTACGGAGAGGAAAGTGTCCGGACTCAATCATTGAAGGACGGATGCGATACCTTCCCGACCTATCGGTGTTCCTGCTAGAAGTGGCCGGTTCCAGGAGGATTGAGGTCAAGGAAGAGGGCGGTATGGCTGAGGAGTGGCTAACGGATTACCAGCTAAAAGAGAAAATTCGGGGACACAGTTCCGAGTCGTGGAAGAACGTCAGGTTCCGATGGAAGATCTCTGCACCGGGGGATCCCGCGCGAACCGTCGCGAACCAGGTCTGGCCTCAGACAAGGATCGGGAGCCGCGTGTTGTACCTTGGGGGACTCGCTTTCTCCTCCTGCTGGATCATTCCTGCTACACCTTCGGCGCTCGAGTTAGTTCACAAAATACCGGCGCCACCGAAAAGGCGTGAAGACGAGATTGTGAAAGGGTTGCTGTAAACACTTACGCACCATAATGGTGTATATTGATGTCATGCCCACCAAGAGAGCAGCGCCTAACCAAATTCGACGGAGCGTAACCCTGACCTCGGAAGTTGCCAAGGTCGTCGACAGAATTGCGAAAAAGCGCCGCCTCAGTGATAACCGCGTGTTGCTGGAATTGATCGAGCAGGGGATCGAAGCACGCGCGCAAAAAGAGAAGGCATTTTTCGAGCTTGCTGAACGGTTCCGCGCGGCGAGCGATCCGGAACAAGTGAAGAAGTTGGGCCATGAGCTAGGGGGATTTCTGTTCGGTGAATAATGCCCCAGATTGCAGCCTGGTCTGAACTTCCGCCCGGCGTTCGCGACCATTTGATCGACCGAATGCGCGACCGCAAAATCAGTCTGGACGACCTCAACCAATTGCGCGTGTGGATTGAATGCAAACCGAACGTACCCGAAGGTGAGTGGTACAAGGACTTTGGATCATTCAAGCTCTGTGGCGCGGGCAAGCTTCCGAAGACGTTTCTTCTCGGCGGCCACGCTGCTTCCGGCCAGAGACTTTAGCCTGCGCAAGGGATGAGTTTGGAGGCGCGGGGCGGAATCGAACCGCCGATGAAGGTTTTGCAGACCTATGCCTTGCCATTTGGCTACCGCGCCACGTGCGCTTGTTTTCCCTGCCACTAAGAGTTATCGCCTAGTTGGTCGCGCTTCCCGAAAGACGGGTTTTGTTACTGGCGGTGTTTGTTGCTCCCGGCGCTGGCGACGGGGCTTGCGGGTTTTGTTCAGGAATGAAGGCGCTCCACAGCAGGGTGAGGAGCCCGGCAAGTACGAAGCCGCGCCACAGGTACTTGAAGACTTGTTCTTCGAAATCCGAGGCTGACATGAAATTCCCTTCGTCCAATTGCGCGCGAACTCGCTGTGACAAAAAAATGGCCCACGCTCGGGAAAGCCGTGGGCCATGCGAGGATCACTATCCCTAGTGATTATCTAAGAGCGCGATACACGGCTCCGGCCCAGGATGGCTCTGGAGGATCGGCGACAACAGCGAATTGCCTGGGTTTTTTTCATACACATCTTTGTCTATGTGTTTACTATAGATTATAGTTGGGGCTTGGTCAACCCGACAAATGCGGATCGCTTCTGCGGTTCGGATGACAATCCTGGGTTCCAACAGATTCCTCCCCCTGGTCGGAATGACAAGGCTTTGGGGGGCCAAACTCCTGAGGGACAAGAATTTATGGAACGAAAAAGGGGGAAGCGGACGTTGCCGCTTCCCCACCCCCGTGCGACGACAAAACTTGTTAGATCCCGGGGCCTTGGGGCTCCGGACCGGTTCCAGGACCGCCGTGCATGTGGTGCATCATGCGCTCTTCATGGCGGTTCATCAGTTTGGTGGCTTTGGCCCTTTGGTCGGTCGTGAGAATCGCGAACAATTCCGACTTGACCCGGGCTTTCGTAACGATGAGTTCGGTCATGGTCTGAGCCTGTTTCGTAGCCTGGGCGCGGACCGTGGGCTCATCAAATGTTGGGCTCTCTTCCAGAGTTCGCATTTGCTTGTGCCCGTCCGCCATCTGCTGCATCAGCGTCTTGAAGTTCGGCTTCTCCTTTTCGAGAATCGCCTTGGCTTGCGCCTGCTGGGCATCGGTTAGGTCGAGCGTATCGGTCATGAACGCCACGATATGTTCCGGGCTTGGGCCGACTCCATCGCCCATCCCCAAGTGACGATGGCGGCCCGCCGCTTGTGAAACCGCGAATGCCCCCACCAGCGTAACCACCACGGCGATGCTTACGATCTTGGTAGTACGATTCCACTGCATGATTTGATTTCTCCTTTGCCTGCTAATGATTAGACGCGGGACTTCAGGTTGGTGCCGTAAAGAGTCGGTCAAACAAGGTAAAAGTTTGTCAATCAAAGTTTGTCAACCCGGCGATACCTCCCGGATTGACACTTCTTTACAGCGTATTTCGCGTATTGGGAGCAAAATAGGAGGGTTAGAGACGCACCAACGGACAAGACGGGGCCCATGGAACGTGTTCTGGTAATCGATGACGACGTTGAACTTTGCTCGCTCGTAGCAGAGTATCTGGCGGGGGAGGGGTTTCAGGCGGAGTGCGTTCACGCTGGCGATGTGGGCTTGCAGCGGGCCCTGAAGGCGGAACACATACTGGTCGTTCTCGATGTCATGCTGCCTGCCATGAACGGCTTTGAAGTCCTGAAGCGGCTACGGGCGACCTCGCGCATGCCGGTTTTGCTGTTGACGGCGCGCGGAGAGGATGTGGATCGCATCCTTGGCTTGGAACTTGGCGCCGATGACTATCTTCCCAAGCCCTTCAATCCGCGGGAATTGGTGGCGCGGATCCGCGCGATTCTCCGGCGGACGCAGGGATTGGGCGACGCCAAGCAGCCGCTATTGCAGGCGGGAGGCGTTGAACTCGATACCGCCACCCGCACGGTGCGGCAGGCGGGTGTTCCCGTGGAACTGACGTCGGTTGAGTTTGGACTTCTCGAGGTGCTGCTACGTTCCGCAGGACAGGTCGTGACGCGAGAGAAACTCGCGGCTACGGTTCTGGGACGCAAGTTCGCCCCCTTTGACCGCAGCATCGACATGCACGTGAGCAAGGTGCGAAAAAAGTTGGGCGACACAGGCGGCTCCGAGGATCTGATCAAAACGGTCCGCGGTTCCGGATACATTTTTGCCGCGTCCCTCGAGAACGCCGCGCGATGAGAAGCCTCTTCCTGAGGATCTTTCTATCCTTTTGGACAGCGCAGGCACTGTTTGTTGTCTCGGCAATCATCCTGACGGTGGCCCTCCGCCCGCGCGAGGAAGATGTACTGCCCGCCGGCACGGCGGCGCAAGTCGCGGCCACCTTTGAACTCAACGGCCAAGGCGCGCTGCGACAACAGCTGCGACAGGTCGAGGAACCACGGCACCTCAGGTTATTTCTGTTTGATGGGGATTGGCGCGAGGTTTCCGGGCGCCCCGTCCCCGACTGGATGGAAGGCATGCTCACCGGGAAACGGCCCAAACCCCGGGGGCTGCCTGGGATGCTGCTGCCGTTCCATTTTGTCAGGCAGCAATCCGCTGGATTGAGCGGACGGCCTTATACTCTGGTGGCCGAACTGCCCCCGAACCCGGTGTTCTTCCTGGGCCGCAGTTCCTCGCACGGATGGGGCATGCTGGTGGCGGTGCTCACTTCGGGCTTGGTGTGCTATTTGCTGACGAGTTATCTGACCGGTCCCGTGGTCAAGCTGCGTGCTGCCACACAGCGCCTCGCAGCGGGCGATCTCACGGCGCGCGCTGGGACCGCGGGAGTCAAGAGCCGCCGCCGCGACGAGATTGGCGGCCTGGTCCGAGACTTCGATGGAATGGCGGAAAGGCTGGAAACGCTCGTCAACGAGCAAAATCGTCTGCTGAATGACATCTCTCACGAACTCCGCTCGCCCTTGGCGCGGCTGAACGTGGCACTGGGCCTCGCCCGGCAACGTACTGGGCCGGATGCCATCAGCGTGCTGGCGCGCATTGAATTGGAATCGACGCGTCTGGAGGAAATGATTGACCGCCTGTTGACGCTGTCGCGCCTTGAAGCGGGACAGGCTTTCCTGGACCGGACGCCTCTCCGTCTGGGCGAGTTGATTCAGGAAATCGTGAAAGATGCCGACTTCGAAGCCCAGAGCCGGCACTGCCACGTTCGCTATGGCGCGTTGCGCGAAGCGGAGATTACGGGCAGCCCTTCCCTGCTCCGGAGTGCGATTGAAAACGTGGTGCGGAACGCGATGCGGTATACGAGCGAAGGCAGTGACGTGGATGTCAAACTGGAAGTGGAAACAAATTCCCCGGAAACGGCGGTGATTCGAGTTTGCGACCATGGCCCGGGAGTTCCGGAAGCCGCGCTGGACAAGCTTTTCCGGCCGTTCTTCCGGGTGGATGATGCACGGGGACGGCAGACGGGCGGCTCCGGCTTGGGCCTTGCGATTACCGATCGCGCCGTGCGCCTGCACGGAGGCACAGTAAGCGCCGCGAACCAGCCCGGCGGCGGACTGTGTGTCGAGATTCGCTTGCCTGTCGAATCGTCCAACACCTAATCAGCAGCGTGAACCAATCTCCCGGATATCTACCGTCTCTTGCTCAATCGGGAAAAAGCCAGTAAGACGTGAGGACGGCCGAGGGCGGCCGTCCCCACGCAAAGTGCTTACGGGTGCAGCGTCATCGCCGGATCGCCGAACAAGATGTAAGTTCTTTGCACATCCGGAACGGGGACCTTGGCCTTCGCTGCCTTGATCGCATCTCCCAGCGTGACGCTCTTGCCCGAGAACAGTCCCTGCACGACCTGTTTGTCCAGTTCCGCTTGTGGCGCGGCGTCGTTCAGGCCCGAGGACGACCACACTGCCACCGCTCCACCATTCGGCGCCAACAGCAGGCTCTCCGCCATGCTGGTGGTGTAAACGTCGTGGAAGTAGCCGTTCAAGCAGTCCATGATCAGGAAGACCGGCAAGCGCTTGGCGTTGGTCATGGCAGCGGCGTCGGTATTGGAGAGCAGACTGCCATTGCCCCAAACCTCCACCGAACCGTGACCGAGGTAGTTGACGATCAGTTGTCCGCTATTGATCGCCGACAGCAGTTGAGCGCGGGCCGCAGGCGTGCCGATCAAACTGCCATCGACCACGTTCGCGGTCAGCGACTTCGGCAGCAGGTTCTTGACTCCCTGCGTGTCCGTCGCGAAGCCCAGCCCTTCGGCGTCGGTATCCGCTACCAGTAGCGCCTGCTTTGTCCACGTTCCGCTGTTTCCAGCCACGTCGTAGCCCGTAATCTTGCGGACTGCGGTCTGAATGTCAGCTTGCGTGCGTACGGGCAGGCGCCCGGTAGCGAGGGTGCCGACACTGGAGTTGTTGAAGTCGGAGAACCACTCGTCCGACGCCGTCTTCAGGTAGAACGTCTCCACCAGACGCGTCGGCACAAAGTCATCGCTGCCGAAGCCGAGGTAGTTCCGCGGATCGAACGTGGCGTCTCCCACCAGCAGCAGGTACTGCGGATGCTTAGTCCAGTTCGCTGTGGCCGAGGCGAGGAAGTCGCGCAACGCTTGCGGACTGCGCTCACCGAAGTTAAATTCGTCGTAAAGGTCGTCGACGCTGACCACGGAGACCGACTTGCCCTGGCTCTGCCGCAGGTTGACCAAGGGTTGCAGAGCTCCGGCAAACGACGGGTGCGTGATCATCACGATGTCGCTGCCAGCTTGTCCTGTGTGCCAGGTCGAGGGCTGGTTTCTGGTGGCGGCGGCGTGAGCCAGTTCGTTCCAGCCCATCGCCATCAGGGTGTGGGTTCCTGTAGAAACCCACGGTACATTCACATCCAGCACGTAGTGGCCGGCTGTGCCTGTAACCTTGGTGGCAAGGTTGACCGGACGCGCGCCATCGGTGATATCCACCAGCCGCATCGGTCGGGCCGTAAAGCCCGTCACCTGCAAGTGATCGCCTGCGGGCGCGGTGAAGCGAAGTGCATCGGACTCCGCAACGTAGCTGTGGCTGTAATGCAGCGTGATGTGATCGACCAGGCTGACGTCATTATCGCCGTTCTGCGCCGCCAGGGTGACCGTGTTGTCGCCCTCGCGAGTCATGCCGGCCGGAACATCCAGCAGGACCTGGCCTTGCTGCTCGTCGCTGAAGTTGACCGCTCCAAGCGAGTTGCCGTTGAATTCGACCGTAACGCTGTGGCTGATGCCGGTGGTCGCGCCTTGCAGAGCGACTTCGAGCTGCACCACATCGGAAGCTGCGTCAGCAACATTATGCGCGGTCAGGATCTGATCGACCGGAGCCGACGTCACCAGCGCGCCGAAGAAGTTGTCGTTGTTTTCGCCGTTCAGCAGCGCGGCGAAGTAGGTGGTTCTCTGCCGCAGTTCGACAGCGTAGGGGAAGCTCGTCAGCGAGTTATTGTTGCCGCCCGAATTCCCTGTTTCCGCCACGCGCAAGCCCGCGGCGTTGCCGGAGACTAGCCAGCCGATGCGCGCGTCGGAATATGGCGTGTCCATGCCGGTGGCGTAGAACTCAATCGCCGCATTCGGACCAAAGCCGCCGGGGCCGTTCGTGGCTCCGGTGACGCGGATGGGCTGCTCGATGCCTTCGGTAAAGAGACGCAGGAACTTCGGATCGACCGCGGCGTTCAAGCCCGCCCCTACCAGTTGCTTTTGAGAAACGCGGTACCAGCCTTCGGTCCGCAGGGAAAGCTTCACGGCTGCCTTGGCCGCAAGTCCGAATTGGACTTGCCGCTGCTGCGCCGTCACCGCTTTCGCAACCGCAAAGTGCGGGACCGCGTGGCTCGCATCGAACACCGGCCCTGTCGCGACAACGGCAGCGTCGCCGCTGGAAACCGCTTGCGCGGAAGCCAGGCTCATTTCCGCCAGCGTAGCTGCTCGCGCGACCGTAGCCTGCGTCAATGCTTCAGGCGACGAGGTCACGGCATCGGCGTAAACCGGCCCGTGCAGCGTCTTCGCTCCGTTTATCTCTGCGTCCTCCAGCCAGTAGGCAGTACCGGCCTTGGCGCTGGTGGCGGCATCCACCCAGGCATAGCGGCTGCCCTGATGTTGTTCGAGAGTTTCCCGCATGCGCAGCGCCGAGCCGGCGATCAGCGAAGGATTGACCTTCACGCGCGCGCCATTCTCCTCGCGGTAGATATTGAAGCCCAGGTTGTGCTTCTCGCCGCCCGTCTGCCAGTTCAGAACTGTTCCAGAACCCACACGCTGAGCCGTGAACGACTTCATCGTCACCGCGGTTGGGAAGGTAGTGGTCGTGGTCACGGTCGACGAGACCGTGTCCACAAATGCGGGAACACCCGTATCGGTGAGAGTTCCTGTATTCGTGACTTTGGCCGGCGCTCCGGTCGTCACGGTAATCGTAATGTTCGAGGACGCGCCCACCGGGAATGCGGTATAGCTGCAGGTAACGGTGGGGGTGGCAAATGCGCAGGTCCCGCCCGTGGCTCCGCCGGCCAGAGTCGCTGTCGCCGAGACAAAGGTGACGTTGGCGACTGGCAAAGTGTCGGTAACAGTTGCCGTGCCGCCGTCGTTCGGGCCGGTGTTGCCGACCGCAATCGTGTAGGTCAGCGTCTGTCCGGGCCGGAGTGAGGCTGCACTCGCGGTCTTCGTGATCGTCAGCAGCGTACCGACGATGTTAGTCGGGTCGGTATCCACGTCGTTATTGGTTTGAATCTCGCCTCCACCGGAAACTGTGGCCGTATTGGTCAACAGGTTCGAGGGCGGGTTGGCTGCTACGCTCACTGTCACCGAAATTGGCGGATAGCTGGCGAGAGCTGCGAGAGGATTCGGCGAACCGATCGTATTGGTTGTACAAGTCAGCGTCCCGAGAACGCACGTCCACCCTGTTCCAGAAATTGCCGTTGCCGTCAGGCCCACCGGCAATGTGTCTACGACCGTAACTGTGGCACCGGGCGCAATCGCAGTCGAGGGACTCGCGTTGCTCACGGTAATCGTATAGACGTTTCCGACGCTGCCATGAATCCAGTTGCCGACGTGACTCTTCGCGACGACGCAATCCGCGGCGGCGCACTCGACGCCCGCACGCACGCCCGCAATCTGGGACAGATTGGCGCTGTTAATGGGCGTGGCGCCGATGGCGCCTGCGGTTGCCCCCCATTCGAATGCATTGGTCTCGGTCGTCCCGAAGGCTCCGCCAGCCCTGTTGGAGGCTGCGAGACCACCCGAACTGACAATCATGCCGCCGCCGCCACCACCGCCCGGTCCGTGAACACCGGTCGTGAACACCGTTAATGCGATTCCGGTATTCGTGCTGCCACCCTTGCCGCCGTTTACGTTAACCGTCACGCCGTTTTCACCGCCCGCTTCGGAAAGGACCATGACGGTGCCGCCCGCGCCACCGCCGCCTCCACCATCGTTGGCCGTCGTCGCAGCCGGGGTAGCGCCATTTGCAGTGATCGTGGCCGTCCCGCTCAGGAAGCCTGCACGGATCATGACGATGCCACCGCCCGCGGCTCCGGCGCTAGCGTCTCCAACAGAGTTGTTACGTCCGCCTGCACCACCGCCGCCACCCATCACGACCCGATTAATCGAATTTGGAAAAGCTGCGCTCGGAACACCGCCTGAGGCTAAATCAACCGCCTGACTGTTGCCGCCTGCGCCGCCCGCGCCACCGTTAGCGCCGCCCGATCCGCCAGAGTTGTTCTGGTTTGTTGTACTGCCACCGGCAATCGCATCAGTACCGCCGCCACCCGCGTTCCCCGGCGCGCCGCGGCCCATACTGCCGTCGGCGCCGGTTGCGCTATCGGGATATGTGGAGCCGCTCAACAGGGCGGCACCCGCAACGTCCACCCACTTGGGTGTGCCCGCAATTCCTTCGCCCTTTCCACCATGCCAGCCGGTGCTTGTTCCCGCCGTGTAAGGCGATGTTGGCGCGATAAAGGCAAAGTCCGTGTTCACCGCTGCGGGAACAAACGCACCGCCTACCAACTGCAGTCCAGGCGCTCCGCGGAACCCCAATCCATTGACGCCCACCGTGACGCTGTTCAGGGTCAACGTATCTCGAACGTCGAACGCCAACACTCCGCCCGCAAAAACCAGGCCCGTCGCGCCACCCCACGGCAAGGCCGTCAGCGTCGCTCCGAGTGAGGCCGTCGTGAACTGAGGCACGCGGATGACCTGGAACCGGCGCTGGCCCTGGGTCGTCGTGGCATTGGCGTTGGTGTAGCCATAGATCAGACCGCCAGCCGTTCCGGCCCCGGCAATTGTGACAACACCGCCCGCGACGGCTGAGGTGGCTTTGACGTATTCGTAGGTACCGGCGCCGTTCAAACTCGTCGAGCCCGATCCGGCTCCGCTGCCATCACCGTAGGAAGAGCTGTTCGTAGAGTTAATGGCGGCATCTTGCATCTGGATCACGAGCAGAAGATCGCCATTGGCAACCGCGGTCGCCGCGCCCACAGCCGCACCGACGGAAATCGAGGTCGCGCCAGCAGCCGCGCTGGCGCTGCCCGGGTAATAGGTGTTGATAGTGCCCGCGAGCACTCCCCCAGCGCCATCTGTGCCCGGCGTTGCGCACATCACCGTCTGCACCGGCACGGTGGTAGTAAAAGTATTGTTGCTGGTATACAGGTCCGTAGTCGAGGAGGAAACGGTAGCCGTCGTTGTGTAGGCGCCGGCTGTGGCGATCGTCCCCTTAATCGTGATCGTGGTACTGGCCGCGCTGGCGATCGTACCCTCGTTGCAGGTGACCGTCCCTGCGGCCTGTGTGCAGGGAGCGGTGGCCGAGACAAAGGTCTCTCCGGCCGCGAGCGGGAAGCTCAAAACCACGTTGGCCGCGTCAGACCAGCCGTTGTTCCTCAGAGTGACCGTGTAGATAACGGTTCCGGCGCTATAGATGGCCCCATTTGTGGTCACTGTGACGCCCATATCCGCGTTCAGCGGATGGATCGAAACTCCTTCGGACGACCAGTTGGTGTTGGCGGCAGCGCCGAAAGCTCTCGTCAATACGAGCGGAATCGGAACGCTGGGCGCTCCCGCCACCGTGTACCCGGCGATGTCGACATCGGTGGCAGTGGTCGGGGCACCGTTGGAGGTCCCCTGTTGTTGCAAGGTGATGCCGCCAAAGCCGGCAGCAGGCAGGGCTTCCGTATAGTCTCCGCCAACCGCGTCCACGGCGAACACCACCTCTTTCAGCGCGCTGGGCACGTCCAGGGTCAAGACTCCCGCGCCGGTGGCTGCGTTTCCGTCGTTCGAAACGGTGGGGCGCACCGGGTCGGTTTGGTCGGCGCCGGTAAATGTCTGCGACACCGCGGCCATCCCAACGGTTCCAGCACCAAACGCGTTGGCGGTCACCGTAATCGTGTTCGCTCCAACAGCGGGCGCCAAAAGGAACCAGAATTCCACCCGGCGCGTATTCCCGGCGTCGGTGTGCGTGGACAGGAACGTCAGCGTCTGCGCTCCATAGGTGACGGATTGAACTTTGGCGGCAGTATTGTTGGTGATGTTGAGTGCTACACCGACCACAAGGGTGCGCCCAGTTCCCGCCCCCGTCGTGTGTGGGACAGTAATATTCCCGCCTGTCGTGATCCTTCCGCCGCCCTTGCTGCTGGAGTCAACAATGACTTGGGCCGATGCCGACCCGGCCGCGAAACAGATCATCAACAGCAAAAGCGTCAAGCCCATGCGAGCGCCAGCGCGCAATCCCAGGGCAGCCTTCACCCAGCCACTCGCGACGTCGCGAACCTGCGACATCCGCCATCGCGCCCGCGCCTGCATTCCGTGGAGTTGCACACGGCCTGAGTCGGCCCGTCCTGAGTTCGCCCGCCCGCCGATACCATTCATAGTCGATTCCTTTGCCGTAACTCTTCCTAAAATCTGATGCGCCCGCACCTGAGCATCCGGCTCCAAGCTCGCGTCGCCTTGCGTTAGAAACTGGTCTTCACGAACATCCTTCGAAATCAGCCGGTGCGCCCGAAGTTTGCCGTTGTCTTCCACCAACACCATATCCCCGCACCGCAACTCGCCCACGCTCACGGGAGCGACATGCAGCACGTCACCGTCTTGAATTTCCGGCAACATGCTCAACCCTCGCGCCTCAAAACACACAGTCGTCCCCGCCCATAGTAATTCGCGAGCCATTGCCTGAAACAGGAACGAGTCGAGCCTGTGGGTCTGCACCGGGGCCTGGGATCGAATCTTCTCATTTTGAACCATAGTCGTCCACTTTGCCCATTACCAATCTGTGCTACAGGTGCATTGTACGAACGGCAGGTACGTCCGGCCAAACCCCAGGCCCACCGGCGGTTCCATGCATTCCCGGGCGAATTCAGGACCGGAACTGGCGAACCACCGCAACTGCCGTATCATCCGGGCGAAACTCCAGCCGGTAGCAGGGGATCGCTTCCACGATCTCCTGCACAAAACTCATGGTGTTTTCCAGCGCCGCAGCGTCGTAGAAAGGCAGGAAACTGCGGGCCATGATCTCGCCCACGGCCCTGCTCCCGCGGATCGGGGTAATTCGGTTGGCGGCCGCATGCTCGAGGATGAATAGGCGCTCGATGCGCGCCTTGCCGGGCGTCGCGAAGGCGGCTTCGCCGTGCCAGGGGGTGCCGTGCATCCAGACCTCCTCCTCACCATCGGGCCCGCAGCTTTGGCGCAAGATGATGCGGTCGTCGCTCAGCACAGTCATGTTATGCTGCTCATTCCAAAGGCGCGTGGTCGTACTCTTGCCTGCCCCCGAATGCCCCAGGAACAGGTAGGCCGAGCCGTCCGCACCTTTCATGCCCGCCGCGTGAACCTCGACGCCTCGCTCACGCCCGAGGCGGTGCATCACCATCAGCTCATCGAGAGGGTATTCCAGCGGGTTGCAGGTCGCGGGGTCGGGGAAACAGTTTCGATTCAGTAAGATACTGCCTTGCCGAAATTCGCGGTCGACGTGAAGGCGCTTGTAAGGTGTTGGACCAACAACGGGCGAGGAAAAGTCAAAGAGCAGTCCCGCACCGTCTTCGTAAAGCTTCCAAACGGACCCGGAATCAAACAGCAGAAGGCCTCGGGGCGGGGTTAGCAAATCTACCCAATGCAGGTGGATTTCCACATCACAATTCGATGATTCAAGACGGAATAGTTCGATCTGAGGACTAAAAACCGAGGGATCGATCGAGTCTCCATTCAGCCCCAACGAAACGTCACCGATGCTGAAACAGGCGCGCCAAGTTTCTGACGCAGAGTCTTCCAACACGCCCGACGCACCCCGCGCACTGGTCCCGTTGCTCACCGGCTCGCATCCCCCCCCGACAGAGAACTGCTTACGAACCGACAACGCTGCAATGCAGGATGACACACGAAGCCGCGCCCGGACCCGAAGTCCCGGAGATCTTGCAGTTGCCCAGGACCGCCTCTTCGGGACGCAGGTTGATGGTCACAATCTTCGGCGGTTCGTAAAGCTTCTTTTCGACGTGATCGGTTTCTGTTGGCTTCATGCGCTTGTGTATCTCCTAAATTGAACTACCTCTGTTGCGAGCCTGAACTAGCTGTGACTGCTACAACTGCCGCACCCGCCGCCGGGACTGGAGTTACTTAAAACGGGCAGCAGAACGGAGGACCGTTTCCAGGCTTCTACGTCAATCTCTTGCGCCGCTATGCGGGCGGCGGATTCCTTGAGCGACTGATGGCGCTCACTACCGTTACAACAGTCGCAGTCTCCGTGGCGGGGAACTTCGTAACCCAGTGCCATCGCGCGCAAGTGGGCTACTTCGCAGAGAAATTCCACGGGAGATTCGGCGTCGCCGTTTTCCAATTCACCTTGCGCCGCACACATGCTGCATAGAGCCTGGATTTTGCAACTTATGCATTTGGTAGGGCGCAGGCGCTTCTTTTCACGAATCTGCCCGAGGAACTGTTCCCATCCATGCTTCACGCCACCGTCGCGGACGTTATAGGTTTCCTGCTGCGAGAGCACGCAGATGCTCATTTCGCCGTAGGGATTGATGGCAAAGGAGTTCATGCCGCCGCCGCAAAAATAGAGCTTTTCATGGCCTTCGAGAGCCGGGGGTGCAGCCAGGTCGCGTTCCGCCAGACGCCGGTACTCGTCCTGATTCTGCGGCGAATGCAAATCGAGCGCGACGACATCTTCCGGTGACAGGCGCACAGCCATGGGGCTTTGCGAGCAATCCAAACGCGGATTCAACAGTCCGTCAAACTTGAATTCCAAACCGAGATCCTCTTCCGCAAAACGCTTCATGGCGAAGACTTCGTGTTTGTTGATGGTGGTGGCAACGGTCTTGAGCTTCAGCGGGAGCTTGCGCGAGCGCAGGTTTTCGA
>Ga0080027_10000682_pt1 | contig 14273 bp, 13 predicted proteins | sample OrgsoiDNA2013046_FD_70962 | JGI IMG/M metagenome (GOLD analysis project Ga0080027, IMG submission 70962) | Permafrost soil microbial communities from the Arctic, to analyse light accelerated degradation of dissolved organic matter (DOM) -... | ecosystem: Environmental > Terrestrial > Soil >... | reverse complement strand
ACCGGGCGCGTCTACCTGGCCGATGGCAACCAGTACTTCAACCGTCCCGGACCGCGCGTGGTGGAGACACTGCAAATTCTGGTGGAGATGCTGCACGGAGCGGCGCCGCCCGAGGCCGGCACGACATGGCGCGAACAACCATGGCGCGCACAATCATGGCGCGCGTTATCATGAACGTGTGCCATGGCGTTAATCGCGGTTTCGGGTCATCCGGGATGCCGTTTTGAAGAGGTGGCGCGCTTCGGTGCCCACCGGCTGGGCTTTGAACTGCTCACGCAATCGCGAATCGCCGGGCACATCGAGGCCGAGTTCGGAACCGGCGCCAAAATTCCGGACAAGGCCTATCCCAGTCTGGTGACTTCGATTCTGGCTCGCCTCGCAACCGAACACCACATCGTTTACTGCGGGGTGGGAGGGGAAGTGCAGGCTCGCCATTTTCCCGGGACGCTGCGCGTGCACGTGGTGGCGCCGGAGAGCGTGCGGATCGGCAACCTGATGCTCGATCGCCGCCTGGACCGCGCCGCCGCACGCGCATTGCTGCTGGAACTGGAGACCGCCGACCGGGCCGACCGCAAAGCCAAGTTCGGCAAAACCAGAGCCACGGCGGAACTTTTCGATCTGGTGCTCAACGCCGAATCGCTCACCGGCGAACAGATGGCGGAACTGGTTGAAACCGCGGTGGCGTCGGCCGGGTTGAAAGAGCGCGGCTACCTTTCTCATGCGGCCGAGGCGCAACTGCAGTTTCAGATGCGGTTCAGGCTGGCACGGTACGGCATCGTTCCCCACGGCAACATTACGCTGCGCCACAAAATGTTCGCGCATCCGAGCGAGGAGATGTTCGCCAACCTGCTGGATTTCTACCGCATCCCCTGGGAGTATGAACCGCGCAGCTTCCCGGTTCAGTACGATGCCTCGGGCGGCGTGCTGGAGGCGTTTACGCCGGATTTCTACTTGCCCGAATTCGATCTGTACCTGGAGTTGACCACCATGAAGCAGTCGCTCACCACCAGGAAGAATCGCAAAGTAAGGCTTCTGCGGGAACTGTACCCGCACCTCAATATCCAGGTCTTCTATCAGAAGGATTTTGAGAATTTGATTTTCAAGTACGGGTTGGCGGAGCGGCCGGTGCAGGCATGAGCGTAGCGCCGATACCGGGGATTGAGCGCGTTCTCTTCACCGAGGAGCAGATCGAGCGGCGCATCCGCGAAGTAGGCGGCGAGATTTCGCGACGCTACGAGGGCAAGCCGCTGAAGCTGATCGGTGTGCTGAAGGGGTCGGTGTTTTTTCTGACGGCGCTGTCGCGGCGCATCGAGATTCCTCACAAAATCGACTTCCTGGCCATTTCCAGTTTCTCCAACAAGAGCGGATCTCCCGGCCTGGTGCGCATCGCGAAAGACCTGGATGACCCCATCGAGGGCGAAGACGTGCTGCTGGTGGAGGACATCGTGGACACCGGTTTCACCCTGCGCTACCTGCTGCGGACGCTGGCCGGGCGCGCGCCCAATTCGCTTTCGGTGTGCACGTTTCTGGACCGGAATTCACGGCGGATCGTGCAGGTTCCGGTGGATTACCGCTGCTTCGAGATCCCCGACCGCTTCGTGGTCGGCTTCGGCCTGGATCACAACCAGCTTTACCGGAACCTGGGCTACGTGGCGGTGATGAAACCGGAGAAAGGCTGAAACCGCGGAGATCAACCGGCGATCCGCGGCCGGCAGTGCCCGGCCACCCGATCGCCCGCGTTGAGGTCCCCGTCTTGTCGGTGGAAATGTTTTGGCGTTAGAATATGCTTTCGAGTTCTAGGGAAGCGATCCCCGTCAAAATGCAATTGCCGCTTCCTTTGGCATTTCCCAGGAACAACCATCCCATGTCAATTCACCTCAAACGCATCGGCCCGGTCCTCATGCCCGACCAGTCGCGCGTTCTTCTGCGGCCCTTCAATCTTGGGGATTCCCAAAGGGCCGGCGCGATTATCGGCAGGATCATGGCGATCCCCGAAGACCAGGTCGGCGCCGTCCTGGATGAAGTCTCCGCCGAATTCTCCCAGCGCCACCAGGAGATCCGCAAACTCTTCCTGGAACGCTTTGAACAAGTCCGCGAGCTGCTGCTGGCGGAATGGCAAATCTCGGAACAAAGACGACTGCTGATCGGCTCCTTTTTCCTGGCCGAATATTCTTTGGAATCGGCCGCGCTCTTCAATCCCTCGATCGTGCCGCACCCCGATCAAACCGGCCTGCCAACCGGCTCCCTGCGGTTCGTTCTCAGCCTGCGCGCCACCGGAGAAGGGCACATTTCTTCCATCACGTTCCGAACCGGCATCATCCATCCCGATAATCGGATCGAGGTAGATGCACCCAGGGGTTGCCTCACCGAGCCGCGTCAATTGCCGAACCCGGTGTATGAGAAGGCGCTGTTCGCGCGGAAACTGGTTGAGCTTGGATTGATTCGCGAATCCACGCGCCGGGTGATGAGCAAACTCGGCGAGTCGTTCGCGCTCGAAGAGCTTCGCGCCAGTCTCCAGGCCGAACAGTTCCGCCTGCCGGATGGCATGAGCCGCGAAGATCGGCACGAGTCCCAGGGGATTTGGATGGTCGCCCGGTCCAACTACGAGGTTCGGTTCCAGCCCGAACAGAACATCTCCGAACGCATTATCTTTCCGGCCACGCCCTCCCAACGCAACGGCATCGAGGATGCCCGCTTCGTTTATTTCCAGAACGACGACGGCACCCACGTCTACTACGCCACGTTCACCGCCTACGATGGCAGGATCGTGGTGCCGGAACTGGTGGAAACCTTCGACTTCCTCGGATTTCGATTCATCACCTTGAATGGTCCGGCCGCCCAAAACAAAGGCATGGCCATGTTTCCCCGGAAGATCGGCGGCCTCTATGCCATGCTCTCCCGCCAGGACAACGAAAACATCTCCCTGATGTTTTCCGACAACGCCCACTTCTGGAATGAAGCCACGGTGCTCCTCAAACCCATTTTTCCCTGGGAACTGGTCCAGCTCGGCAACTGCGGATCGCCTATCGAGACCGACGCCGGATGGCTGGTCCTCAGCCACGGTGTCGGCCCTATGCGAAAGTACTGCATCGGCGCGTTCCTGCTGGATCGCGACAATCCCGCCAAGGTGATCGGCCGTCTCCGCGAACCCTTGCTCAAGCCGAACGAGAATGAGCGTGAAGGCTACGTGCCTAACGTCGTTTATACCTGTGGCGCCCTGCTCCACAACGGCGAACTGATCATTCCCTATGGCCTGGCCGATCACGCCACCGGTTTCGCGACCGTTCCGCTGGCTGAGGTGCTGGCTGCCATGGAGCAGGAAGCCGCTTTGCCGGCATGACCGTCCCCAACATGACCGTCTCCAACAAGCGAGTGGCTGTCCTGTCTCCCGTGGCCTGGCGAACTCCTCCCCGGCAATACGGCGCGTGGGAGACGGTCGCCGGCAACATCGCCGAAGGGCTGGTCTCCCGCGGCTGGGACGTGACGCTGTTCGCCACTGGGGATTCGGTGACCCGCGCTCACCTGCATGCCGTAGTGGACCGGGGCTATGAAGAGGATCCCGCCATCGATCCCAAGGTAGCCGAGTACCTTCACATCTCCGAAGCGTTCGAGCACGCCGCCGGGTTTGACCTCATCCACAGCCATTACGACTTCATGGCGCTGACCTACACCCGCCTGGTGAAGACGCCGGTCCTCACTACCATCCACGGATTCTCGTCGCCCCGAATCATGCCCGTCTATGAGAAGTATCGTGACGGATATTTTGTCTCCATCAGCAACGCCGATCGCGCGCCGGGGCTGAATTACCTGGCGACGGTCTATAACGGAATCGACCTCTCGTTGTACCCGCTCCGGAAACGCGGCGGCGATCGCCTGATCTTCCTCGGACGGATTCACCCCGACAAGGGTGTCCATCTGGCGGTCGAGGTGGCTCGCCTGAGCGGGTTGCCGCTCGACATCGCGGGCATCATCCAGGACAAGACATACTTCCGCGAACAGGTGGAGCCCCACCTCGACCGGAAGATCCGCTACATCGGGCCGGTGGACGTGCCGGGCAAGAACGAGTTGTTCGAGGGTGCCCGGGCCTTGTTGCACTTGAACACCATCCCGGAGCGATTCGGACTTGTCCTGGCGGAGGCCAACGCCGCCGGCGTGCCCGTGATTGCCATGGACCTCGGCTCCTGCCGTGAGGTCGTCAAAGACGGGCAGACGGGGTTTCTGGTCAACAACGTCCAAGAGGCGGTGCGGGCACTGGAACGTATTGGTGAAATCGATAGCGGCACCTGCCGCCAACGGGTCCAGGAGCGCTTCTCCATCGAAACGATGGTGGAGGCGTACGAACGGGTTTACCGGACGATTTTTGAACTGGAAGCGAAGAGACGATTATGAAGCCGGACATTGTCAGACGATACGCTCACAACCCCATCCTCACCAAGGCCCAGATCCCCTACCCGGTGGAAACGGTCCACAACGCCGCGGTGGTGAAGCACCGGAACGAATACATCATGCTGTTCCGCTCCCATCTCCGCACGGGGCGGTCCATCATTGGTCTGGCACGCAGCCCCGACGGATTTCACTTCACCGCCGATCCAGAGCCCTTTCTGACGCCCGCGCGGGACGGACCTTTCGCGGCCTACGAAGAGTTCGGCGTCGAGGATCCACGCGTGACCCTGCTGGAAGGGGAGTACCTCATCACCTACAGCGCCTACTCGCGAAATGGCGTGCGGATCGCCTTGGCCAAGACGAAGGACTTCGGTCAGGTGGAACGATTCTCTCTCATCACGGAAGCGGACTACCGGAATGTAGTGATCTTTCCCGAAAAGTTCGACGGACTCTATGCCCGGATGGACCGGCCTCACTCGGAAATCTCTCCCTGGTCCATCTGGATCTCCTATTCCCCCGATCTGCGTTTCTGGGGCGAGTCGCAGCTCATCATGAAGCCCGAACCCTATCACTGGGACGAAATGAAGATCGGCCCGGGCGCGCCGCCGATCAAGACCGGGCAGGGATGGCTTTCCATCTATCACGGCGTTTTCAAAACAATGGACGGATCGGTCTATCGCCTGGGGGTGGCTCTTCACGATCTGTTGAACCCGGCGAAGATCCTCGGCGTGTGCGACCGGTGGATTCTGCAGCCGGAAGATCCCTGGGAAATCACGGGGTACGTCCACAACGTCGTGTTCACGTGTGGCGCCGTCGCGGAACCGGATGGAACCGTGAAGATCTATTGGGGCGGCGCGGACACGGTCATGTGTGTAGGCGAAGCGAATCTTTCCGAGCTGGTCGCGTTATGCCTGGATCACGGCAGACCGGCAAAATGACCTGGCGCACGCGCCGTTGTGGGGCAGCTTGTCGAAGCCAAATTGCGGGACGCGGAAGCGCCCGTTACGGGTAAACTCCGACGCGGAGCAAAACGCGGAGAAGGCGTGGTGAGTCCAGGGAACCGTGCCAGACGCAGGCGTCAATGAACGCCTCTCGTGGATCGCCCGTTTTGGTCTCACTCATTGGTGCCGCCGCCGCGGGGTTAACCCTTCCTGGTGGCGATGAACTCGCCAATACCCGACACCAGGCTTTCGATCCGTCGACCGAGGGCTTGGTCTACCGCTTCAATGCGTTCACCCAGCCGCTGGTCTGCCGCTCGCAGTTCTTCCCCGATCCGGGTAATGGCGTCATTGGTGTCCGCGATCTTCAGGGTCAAGTCATTGATCTTGAGGCTGGCATCGTTCAAATGCCGCTGCGTCTCCCGCCATAACTGGCGGGCCTCTTCGCGGTCCTTGCGGCGTTCTTCGGACAAGCCGAGCGTGAAGTGTTCAATACGTTCGAAGCGTTCTTCTATGGTCACGGTCAATCCGTCCCGTGGTTGCGTGTCACCGGCCAGCGGCAAAGATTTGCGCCAGCGGCGACCGGATACGGGCGTTGCCGGAGGCCGCGCCGCCGGGTTCGCAACAGGACTGGCTATTTCTTAACTGCCTGGCTACTTCTTCACCGAGAGGATCACGCCATCCGGGGAGGTTGCTCCGGAGACTGTGGCCGTGAGCGGGTAATCGCCATCCGCCATCCCGGCGGGCACCTGGATCGCGACCTGATAGAGTCCCGCGAAGCCGGGCGAGAGCGCCGCACCGAACACCTGGGCATCGGCGGTCCCGATCTTGACAGAGACCGGGCTGGCACTATAGATCTTGTCGCTGGGCACCTGAATACCGGCGGCGACTGGCGGGGTCGTGGGGCCGAAGCCGGTGCCCCAGAGAATCAGTACGTCGCCGGGTTTGGCGGCAACCGTGGTAGACCCGGGAAAGGTGCCGTCCTTAACCGCAAAGCTCGCGTCCGAATTGCGGGTGGCCACCGCCTGATTGAGGGGCCAGAGGAAGAAGGCCGGAGACTGTGCCACCACGTTGGCCGTGACGGCGACGCTGGTCCCACCGGCAGTGGTGACGGTCACCGGTACGGGTCCGGTACCCACGTCGGGCGCCTGGACGTTGATCTGCCCGGGGCTGACGAATTGCACGAAGGCCTGTTGGCTGCCCACGGTGACCGTCACGCCATCGAGCGAGGTTGGCAGGCTACCATTCGCGATGGCTTTGTCCCAGGTGTCCTGCGCGACCGGCGAGAGGTTTGTGCCTTTAATGGTCAGCCATGAGCCGGGTACGATGCCGGGCTGGAAACTGGCGCCGTTCACCACACCTGTCGCATCGATGGTGGGTAGCGGGGCGGAATCGGTCAGCGCTATGTCGGCGCCCAGTTTGGAGCCATAGATGGATATCAGCGAACGTGGAGCCGCCGGCGTTTGACCATACACCACTGCCGCGGCGGTTGTGAACAACAGTACTCTAGTAAGATTCCTTTTCACGGCTACCTCTATAGACGATTATAAAGCCCACGGCGTTGCAGGTGCCAAAGATTTCGCAGCAGAGTTTACTTCTGTAGTCGTAAACGTAGATCTTGCAACGTTTCCCGGACTTCTGGATGTTTGCCGCCATCCAGGTCCGCGGCCAGTGCGGCTTCGCGCAGCGCCTCTTCGCCCCGCGATTCCAGGCGCAGCACTTGAGCCAGTGTCCAGTGGGGTTTGAACCACGTCGGGTGGGCGGCAATGGCGGCGCGGAGGCAGCGCTCGGTGCCGGCGGCGTCGTTTTGGCCGGCACGGATGGTGGACAGGCTGTACCAGGCGTCAAACGGGTCCTCCGCGGTGCGCGTGGCGCGTTCGCCGGCGATGGCGGCCAACTGGAAAGCGGGGAGCCGTACGGCGATGTTGGATGTCTTCCCGGCCGTGGCGAGCAGGGCGCGCGAATACCACAAATCGCTGGTCTGTCCGGAGGCCTCATAATGCATAGCTGCGGCCGGGAGATTGCCTGCGGCGAGATCGCGCTGGGCCAGCGCCAGCGCGTGATCGGCGAAGGTGAACCGCAGGGCGAAATAGAGCAGCGGGAACGCCAACGGGAAGCGCCGGACCGGTTCGGCGGGACATTCATCGATGTCGCAGGCGGCGAGACCCGCGGCGAGCGCGATGGTGGCGAAGAAAATCACCGCCGTCGGGATGGTGAACACCGTGAACTGCTGGCTGACCGTTCCGGCAGCCAGCGCGGCAGCCAGGCCCGCGGCCAGATCGGGATGCTTCCCGCGAATTTTCCAGGCTGCGCCAAACCCGAGCGCGCACCAGGCGGCCAGCAGAAGAAGACCGGCTATGCCCTGTCCGACCAGGGCATCGAGGAAAATGTTGTGCGGCGATTCGTGGGCAAAATCGGGGTAGGCGCGGGCGAGTGCCGCCGACTCGTAGTGGGGGAAGGCGGCCCGAAAGGTTTCAGGTCCGTAACCGGCCAGCGGGCGGGCGAGGCCCATCCTCAGGCTGTCGCGCCAAAGCAGCGGGCGGGCGCCGCCCCACGGGTCGTCTGCGAACCAGCGGGCGCGGCTGCGCAGGGGTTGCCCCACGGGAGAAAGGTAGAGAACCAACACGGCCGCGAGAGCGGCCAGTCCGCCGCCGAGCGCGCGCCGCGGCAATCGCAGACCGCGCCAGAAAAGCCAGACACCGGCGCCTGCCGCGAGGCCGAGGAATGCGGCGCGGGTGCCGGTGAGGATCATCGCGATCAAGGCCAGCGCGGCGCAGATTTTGGCGAGGCGGCCAGGCAGGGCGAGGCTCAGGAAAACCACGAACAGCAGCCAGGTGGCGAAGTAGCTCACGTAGCCGAGGGTCGAGGGTGGGCGCACGATGGTAAAGATGCCTTCGCCGATGTGATACCCGGCAGCGGGCAGAATCGGGTCCCACCCCAGATACTGGGCGATTCCGTATATGGCGGTGAGTGCGCCGGCTAAGCTGACGGCGCGCATAATCACGCCGGCACGGTGGGGCTGGGTGTAGACGGCCCAGGCGAAGATCGCCACGGCGAACTGGGTTACCGCACCGTATTGCCGCCAGCGCGTCCCGTAGAAGGAGAGGGCCGGGTTGGGGCTGAGCGCGGTGGAGAGGGCGAGCGAGGCGAGCGTGAGCAGCACCAGCCCCATGAGCACGGAACGCCGCACGGGGAGCAACGCCACCCCCGACGCCAGCAGCAGAACCACCGCTTTCGGCGTAACGTCGAAGTAAAATAACCAACCAGGCGTTAGAATTAAGGCAATGAGCGCGATCGCCGCGGCCTGGATCATCAACATGTCAGGGTACACTATCTCGGGAATTCGGTGATGGGCGACTCGTTCGACGCGTTTCGTTACATCGGTTACCTGCGTTCGCGCGGGCGCTGGATCGCCGGCAGTTGCGGAGTGGCGGGGATCCTGGCGCTGGCCATCAGCCTGACGATGCCGCCGCAGTACACGGCCACGGCGCGCATCATGATCGAACCGCCGGCCGGCAGCGACTTGCGTGCCGCCATGGCGGTGAGCCCGATTTATCTGGAATCGCTCAAGACCTTCGAGCAATTCGCTGCCGGCGACAGCCTTTTTCAAAACGCCATCGACCACTTCGGACTGCGCAAGGTGCTGGGGACGGGCCCAATTGAAGGCATCAAGAAGCGCGTGCTGAAAGTCGGCATGGTGCGCAACACGCGAATCCTCGAGATTTCCGCCACCATGCCCGATGCCGGGAAGGCGCAGGAAGTGGCGCGGTTTCTGGCCGAATCCACGGTGGAGATGAATCGCTCCATGATTACGCAGGACGATCGGGAACTGCTGCAAGGCATGGAGAAACAGGATGGCGAGATCCAGTCGCGGCTGCAGCGAACCGAAGCCGCCAGGGCCCAACTGTTTTCCCGCGAGCCGGTGGACGATCTGCAATCGGCGTTGTCCCAAACGTCGGCGTTGCGCTACAGCATCCAGCAGCAGACGCAAAGTGTCGAGCTCGAACTGGCCGATGCCGCCGAGCGGGCCAAACACGCATCGGCCGCCGAACTGGCCGAAATCGGTAAGGAGGAAAGCAACGCGCGCGCCCGGCTGCAGGAGCAGCAGAAGCAGATCCAGGAACTGGACCGCCGCAACGCGCAGCGCGATAAGGAACTGGAGCTGCGGCGGGCGCATCGCGAACGATTGGAATCGGAGCGAGACGCCGTTCAGGCCGAACTCACGGAGATCGAGACGAGCCTGCGGGAAGCCCGCGGCGAGGCCGGATTCCGCGGGGAGCGGCTGCGGCTCATCGATCCCGGCATTGTACCGGAGCGGCCTTCGTCGCCCAACATCCCGCTCAACGTGCTGGCTGCGCTGTTTCTGGGGCTGGTGCTGCCCATCGTTTACCTGACGCTGCAGATGAGCTACCAGGAGCAGAGGGCCGCTTTGCGCCGCAACGTTTTCCAGACGGTAGCCAAGGCCCCGGATGTGCGGGCGAGCCGCGATGAGTAGCGCCGCCTGGCCGGAGCGCCGCACTCAACTATGGTCGGCGCGATTGACCGCAGTCGCCTTCGGGAGCTGGGCCGCCGCCATTGCCACCGCGCGCGGTGTGGGCGTCAAAGCGCTGCTGGCCGCTCCTGCCGTTCTGTTGCCCTTGGTTTGGTGGACGCTGCGGAAACCGGCGCGGTGGCTGGCCGGCTTTTTTGTGGCGGCGCTGCTGCTGCCGCCGCTGCCGATTCCGATTGGCAATTCGGGGCCGCATCCCTGCCTCCTGTTCGCCGCGCTGGGCCTGTTTTCGGGACTTGTGAGGCTTCCGGAATGGCGTGTGGCGCCGTGCGGGCTGAACCGCGCATTGCTGGCGCTGTTCGGCGCGATGGCGGCCAGCGTGGCGTTTGCGGCTGTCTATTCCGGTGCTGCGGCGGCCGCCGGGAGCATGGTGCGCGTGCTGCTCTTCGGAGTCCCGGTCTACGTTTTCTTTCACACCGCTTATGGACCGGGCCGGGGCGGGGACCGACCGTGGCGGGACGGGGACCGACCGTGGCGGGACGGGGGCCTGTTGAAGCCGGACTCGTTGCAACCGGACCCATTCACCGCCACCGGCCGGCTCTTCTGGATCGCCACGGCCTCGGCCCTTTTTGCCTGCGTGGATTTCTACTTCCAGTTTCCGGCTCCGGCCGGATACGGGCCCCAATTCGTCTGGCTGGATTCGGGCGTCTACCGCCGGGCGCAGGGGCTCTTTTATGAAGCCAGCACCCTGGGTAACTTCTGCGCCTTTTTCCTGGTGATGATCGCGGTGGCATTGGCGCGGCCCGGAACCGAATCGCCGGCGCCGCGCAAAGCGTTGGCGGCGGGCGGCGCGGTCTTGTTCGCGGCGCTGGTGCTGTCCTACTCGCGCGGCTCGCTGGTCAACGTCGCGGTGGCACTGGCCGTGTTGGTGTGGGTCAATCGCCGGCGGCTCCGCTTCGCGCGGCTGGCGCCGGTGTTGGCGGTCTGCACCGGGGCTGCGGCCTTGCTGACGTGGAAGGTGTTCCCGGCTTTCGCCGAGATGTATTGGCTGCGCCTCTCGGCCACTGCCGAGTTTTTGTTTTCGTCCACGGAGGGCGTGCTCTCCGGCCGCGTGGCCAGTTGGCGCACGCTGGTGGATTGGATCGCCGCCAACCCCTGGCAGACGCTGTTCGGCGTCGGTTATAAGACTTTGCCGTATACCAGCGCCCTGGGCAGCGGCGTGGTGGCGGACAACATGTATCTCAGCCTGCTGGTGGAGACCGGCGTCGCCGGCCTGGCGGCGCTGCTGTGGCTGAACGTGTGCATCCTGCGGGCCGCCGGCCGCGCCGCCCAGGCCGCCGAACCCCGCCGGTCTTTTTTCGGGACATGGATGCTTTGTTTCTGGGCGGGCCAATCGGTGCAGATGCTTTCGGGCGACTTGCTGACATATTGGCGGGTTCTGCCGGTATATTTCTGGGTTCTGGCGCTGGCTGTCCGGGTATGAGGCTGCTCCTGCTGGATCAGTTCAGCGAGCCCGGCGGAGCCCAGCAGTGTCTGTTGGAAATGCTGCCGGCAATTCGCCAGCGCGGCTGGAAGAGCATGGTGGGCTTGCCCGGTGAAGGTCCGCTTTTTGCGCGCATTCGCGAAATGGGTCTGGACGCCGCCCAAATAGACTGCGGCCCCTACTCGTCGGGAACCAAATCGGTGAACGACGTTTTTCGCTTCGCCGCCGGAACTCCCAAGCTGGCGCGCCAGATCCGCGGACTGGCGGGCGACCTCAACGCGGATTTAGTCTATCTTAACGGTCCCCGCCTCGTGCCCGCTGCCGCTCGGGCAAATTTGCAATGCCCGGTGGTTTTCCACGCTCACAGCTATTTGTTTCCGGGCGCCGTCCGCATATTCACCGGCTACTGCCTTCGCGGCACGAAGGCCTGGGTCATCGCCGCCTGCCGCTTCGTGGCTGAACCTTGGAGGCCCTACGTCCGTCCGGAACGGCTGCCGGTGATCTACACCGGCGTCGCCGGTCCGCCTGCCGTGTCGCCGCGCCCGAGGACGGGGCCGCCACGGGTGGGCTGCCTGGGCCGCATCGCGCCCGAAAAGGGCCAGCGCGAGTTCCTGGCCGCAGCCGCCATCATCCGCCGGGCTCTGCCGGACTGCCGTTTCACGATCTACGGAGCGCCGCTATTTTCGGACCCGAAATACGCCCGGGAAGTGCGCGCCGCCGCGAAAGGTCTGCCGGTTGAATTCGCCGGCTGGGTTCAGGATGTCTATCCGGCGTTGGCGGAACTCGACCTGGTGCTGGTTCCCTCGGACGGGCACGAAGGCACGACGCGCGTGATTCTGGAGGCATTCGCGGCGGGCGTTCCCGTGGTGGCGTTCCGGTCCGGCGGCATCCCCGAGATCCTCGAGCACGGCCACGGCGGATGGCTGGCCGGGAACGCGCAGGAGATGGCGCGGACGGCAATCGAGTTCTTGACCGCGACCCCGGAGGTGCGCGCCAGAGCGTCCGAAGTTGCCCGCGAGATCTGGCGCCGGAGGTTCACGCTGGAGCAGTACCATCGGGAGCTGTTGGACAAGCTGGATGGGATCGCGAAAGGCTAATTAGCACAGCTCGCGGTGATCTCCGGCACAGCCGGGAACGGCCGCGTTACTGGCCCGCCCTCGGCTCCGGCGGGGTCTTCGGCTCCGGCGCGGTCTTCGGCTCCGCTTCCCCGCGGTGACAGGTGTAGCAGGTGACGCGCATCTTGCCATCCGGGAAGTTTGCGTTGATCGCCTTCGTCATCTCGATCATCTGCCGCGCCACCTCCTTCTTCGGGTTCTCGTCGCTGGCATAGTTGCCCTGCATGTGGCAGTGGAGGCACTGCACGCCGAGCCCCGCGGCGAAGCTGTGCATGATCTGGATGACCTCGCCTCCCGTGGCGACCTTCAGCACCTTCAGGTTGGTCGGATTGGGTTGCTGCTTCTTGGGAGCGGCCTGGGTTTCCTGGGCTTTTTCCTGGGCCTTTTCCTGGGCGCAAAGCGGCAGCAAGAGTAACAACACGGGTACGACGCAACGCATCACCACATCATACACGATCCCTCGCCGCCATCTCCCGTGGCGGTATTCGCTTGGCGGTATTCGCTGGTGTGGCGAAAACCGCAGCCCCGCGATTGCGCGATAATACGACCAGGAGGAACGCAGATGTCTGTCGCACCCTGGCTGCCGTTTCAGACAGCTCCCGAGGCGCTCCCCCGCAAGCGCTTCACCCGGGAAGAAGTGGAACATCTCATCGACACCGGATTCTTCGAAGGACAACGGTGGGAATTAATCGACGGAGAGCTGCTGGACAAAATGGGACAGAAACCGCCGCATGCTAGCGCGATTCGCCAGACCCAGGCTTGGCTGGCAGGAGTTTTCGGCGCGGACCGGGTCCAGAGTCAACTGCCCATCGAGGCAGCCGGCGCCGACCGCGAACGTAGCCTCCCTGAGCCCGACGTGGCCGTGCTTGCCGAACCGAAACCCGACTACCACAAGCGCCATCCTCGCGGCGACGAACTCCTGCTTGTGGTCGAGGTCTCCGATACGACCGTCAGCTTCGACCTGAACCGCAAGGCGGCCCTCTATGCCGCCGCCGGCGTCCCCGAGTATTGGGTCCTGGAACTTACGCGCCGTGTGCTCGTGGTGCACCGGCGCCCCGACGGATCCACCTACCGCCTGGCGCAGTTGTTTTCGGAGGCCGATACCGTGTCGATGGAAGGCCGCGGCGAGACCGTGCGCGTGAGCGAGATTCTTCCGAACCGGTCCTGAACCACGCGCAGTCTCGCCCCTACTTCTTCAGCAAGCTCCGTATCTGCGCCGCCGCGTAATCCACTTTCATATCGAAGATCCGCTTGCCCAACTCCGCCGTCGAAGGCCGGGCGTCTCCTCGAATCCCATTGTTCACGCGCTTGGCGTGCAGGTCGCGCGATTCGCCCGGCTTGCGCATCGGGTCGCCCAGCGCCGTGGCGATCAGGTCCTTGCGCACCCAACCCTGGTCGCCGCCCAGATACAGCATCTCGGAGGTGTCCGGAATGCCCGGGTGCGAACTCACGGGGTAGCGATTGGCCGCGAGCCACTTATCGAAATCGCCATTGGCCTTCTGATAGACATCGTCGCAGAAGAGCACGCGGAAGCCCTGCGGCGCGTATTTCTCGTCCAGCTTCCTGGCGACCTCGCCCAAGTCCTTTTGCCCGCCGCCGTGATCGCCCATAAGCACCACGGCCTTGAACCCGTTCTCGATCGACTGCTCGGCCACCTGTTCGTTGACAGCCGCGAAGACCGGCCCGGTGAGTCCGATGGTGCCGGGGATCTCGGCGTTCGCGTTGTTCACCGAAAACGGCATCACCGGCGCGGCAATCGCGTCGCCCAGTTTTTCGGCGATCGCCAGTACCGTGGCGTGGCCCATCAGGGTGTGGCCGCCGTTGACGTTCTGCGGCCCGCGCTGCTCCGTCCCGCCGTTGTAGAC
>Ga0080027_10000681_pt1 | contig 14278 bp, 12 predicted proteins | sample OrgsoiDNA2013046_FD_70962 | JGI IMG/M metagenome (GOLD analysis project Ga0080027, IMG submission 70962) | Permafrost soil microbial communities from the Arctic, to analyse light accelerated degradation of dissolved organic matter (DOM) -... | ecosystem: Environmental > Terrestrial > Soil >... | reverse complement strand
GCTTCGGAAAGCAGAGCCAGACTGTGAGACCGCAGGCCAGCAATCAGCGTGACCAGCACGTAGACGAAGGTCGCCAGCAGCGAATACCGGAGGGCTCGAGCACTCATGGGAGCATGCGGATGCTGGTGGCCACTCATACCTTGAGTTTACAGCCGAACAGGGCTGTCCTTTCTAAGAATTGCAGTTAAATGCAGCGCTGGTAACTAAAAGAAAACAATACGCGCTGTAACTGAGGGCCCGTTGAGCTCCCCGCCAAGGGAGAGGAATTGCAAGTACCTGCATTTGGCAGCTAGATACTCTATTTGAGCAGCCGGAAGCTTGCCCCGATGGATCGTTATACATGATTGTCCAAGAAGACCAAGTACAAATCCAGCATTATTAGCCGTTTAGAGAACACTCTGGTAATCACCCAGCGGGCTTTCCTTTGGTGCTTCACTTGCAGCTTTTCATACAGCATTCGTGTGTGTCATGCAATCAGGAGCCTGCCTTATGGCCAAGCCTTATTACCTTTTTATTTTTGTGCTTGCAATCGCACTTGCTTACTCGCAATCGCAGACACCTTCGGGAACGGCGACGCCTGGCCAGAGCGTGCCGGGGAATAGTGCCGGCAGCATTAACGGAAACATCTCATCGGCAAACCCGCAAACGCCAGATCAAGGCAACACCCAATCCCAGCCTCTGCCGGGTACAACCCAAAGCACTCCCGCGGGTACCGGGTCCCAGGCTCCCAGCAGACCTGGCACAGCGACGGATGCTTCAGGCGGTGGCGTTGTAGGATCGGCGGGCTCAGGCACAGCGCCGGCGCAGGTACCGGAAACTCCTGTCGCAACGGCCAATCCCGCAATATCTGATTCCGATCTGCAATCGCAAATTCAAAATGCTTTGAGCAAAGAGCCGACACTGGCGGGAGAAAGCGTTCGTATCTCCGTGGCGGACGACAATATTGAAATGCAAGGCAATGTGGCTACGGCAAAAGAAAAGCTGACAGCGACACGAATCGTGCAGTCCTACGCGGGCAACAAGAAAGTGGCGAGCCACGTGACTATCAGCGGACGCCCGGCCGCGAATCCAGCATCAGCGACGCAGCCACCAAAGAACTGATTTTTGCTGGCTTTTTAGTCGGAATCAGATTTTGTTTTCTCGCGAGGGAAACAGAAGCCGGGCCTGCGGCTGAAAGCCTTCCAATTCCAGCAGTTTTTCTTTCACGCTCAAGCCGCCACCATAACCGGTGAGAGTACCGTTGTTGCCGATGACGCGATGGCATGGCACGATGATGGGAACGGGATTGTTGTGATTGGCCTGGCCCACAGCGCGAAATCCTTTTGGGCTTCCTATTTCCCTGGCAATATCGCCGTATGAACAGATTTCCCCAAAAGGAATCTTGCGCAGGGCTTCCCAGCAACGCTTTTGAAAGTCAGTACCTCGCAGATCCAGGGAACACTTAAATTCTTTCAGCTCGCCGCGAAAATAGGCTTCCAGCTCGAGCCGGCAGGGCCGCAGTGCTTGTTCTGACTCAACCCAAACTTCACTTTTCTTTGCTTTCGGCCTTTTGCCATCAAAATAGATCCCGCAAAGACCCTTCTCAGTGGCGGCCAGGAGCAAGGCGCCAAGCGGCGACTGCATACAGTAATAAAGAACTAAGTAAGGCGGATTCTTCACGGAAAAAATATTAACAGCAGGAGCTCGGAAAATGGTCAACCTTTGCAACACCAGCTCAGCATTACTCATCTATTCCAACACTGCTGCCATAAAACAGGCGGTGGCGTAGTGTCACTTTTCACTGCGCACTATAACGCTAAGATTTCCGGTCATCTGTTCGTACCGGCAGGCTGGTGAATTCAGAGCCTGAGGGTCCCATGGGTTTTTGCAGTGTTGTCAGTTACGTTCTGGATAATGCTGAAGTAGAGATTCGCGGGCCCCTCACCTGATTTCGTGACACTTTTGTAAGGAGCGCACCAAAGTTATTTCAGGTGAGAGCAATGGATATTCGCGGACTAGTCCTTATCAACTCGGAAGCTGAGTCCGGAACTGAGCCCAATCACTTTGGGGAAGTGCCCCTGGCGTTGGTCGATGTTGCCGGTAAGAGCGCTCTCATGCGTACGGCTGAGAGATTGCGAAAGTTTGGCGTTGGCCCAGTCACGGCCGTAATTGAAGAGGCACCCACGATTTCCGTGCGAGGACTTCAGGGAGAGCCGGGTCTCACGAGCATGATCAGTCCTCGCGAGCGTTTTTGGCGGACTGCGGAAAATGCGTTTAATGACCTGGTACAAGCAGGTGCGGAAATTGTAATCCTGATCAAGCTGGGTTGTTATTTTGAGCCCGATTTTGACGCCGTCATTCAGAGTCACCTCGACCACAATTGCCGGGTAAGCAAACTCTCTTACGAAGGGCTGCCGCTGGAAGTATTTTGCATCAGCGCTTCCCGCCGAAATGACGCCGCATCGTTGTTCCGCACCAATCTTTCGAAATGCCGGACGGACTGCGAGATCGTGGAGCAGAACGGTTACTTCAATCCGCTGAGCAATGCCTGCGATCTTCGCCAGCTGGCCATCGATATTCTTACCTTGCAGACCGATACGAGTCCGGCGGGCCAACAGGTGAAACCCGGAGTATGGATCGCACGTGGCGGCCACGTGGAAAAGGGAGCCCGTGTGATTGCGCCAGCGTTTATTGGAGCTGGTGCCTGCATTCGCTCTGGAGCTGTGATCACTCGCTGCACGGTGGTGGAGCGCAATTCAGAAATTGATTGCGGGACCGTGGTGGAGAATTCCAGCGTTCTGGCCAACAGCTACCTGGGTGCGGGCCTGGATCTGGCACACTCCGTGATGGGAATGGGAGTGATCGCCAACCTGCGTCGCGGAGCGACTGCTTTGATCAGTGATGTGAAGCTGGTCAGAAGCCTGTCTGACTCCGCAGCGCCAAATTTTCTAAGTTCCGCAAAAGAATTTGTGAGGTTCATTCCCCGGCAGATGTGGCGCGGGATATTTGGAGCGCGCGTCCAGCCAGCGGACTTGAATACCACTTTGCACCAAACGTCTCCAGCTCTTGGAAAAGCTGCGGGATATGAAGCGCCGGCCTGCAACGCCGGAGCCGCTGATGAGTTTTCCAATTTTGTTGCAGTGAGGCCCCATGGAAATCAATAGCAGACCCGTAGTTGTGAAGAGAATGCCGGAACGGGTCAATGCTCGCACCGCACGTGAATTCATGCGTGCCTTGCGGCCGTTCCTGACCACGGACCGCCCGCAGCTTGTTCTGGACCTTTCCCAGGTAGCACGGCTTGATGCCGCGGGCGTGGAGATGCTGCTGAGCTGCATGTCTGCCGCGCACAAGCGCGACGGCGACTTGAAACTGGCTGCACCTTCTGCGCAGGCGTGCGTTGTGCTGGAACTCACCCGCACTGAGCGCCTGTTTGAAATCTATGACACTTCCACTGACGCTGTGCGCAGCTTCAGCGGCTTTCTGCCGAACACCATGCGGCAGCAACTCTTACACAAACGTTCGCCTTCAATGTCGGCCGCCTGAAGACATTGCCGAATATGCCGAACTCTGACAGTGCTGTTACCTTTCCGAGCAGCAACGCGACTATGGCGCAGGAGCGGGATACCGCCCGCAGGAGCGCACACGCGATTGTGCTTACGGGCAGCCTGGTCATGCTGTTCAGCTCAACGGCGGTGAGCGGCATAAACTTTGCCACCAACGTAGTCATGGCCCGTCTGCTTGGGCCTGCCATGTTCGGCCAGGTAGCAGTGGCCACCACGCTGCTGATGATCGCCTCCTGCATTACGCTGGCGTTTCAAATGGTGTGTGCCAAGTTTGTAGCCCGCAATGAAACGCAGGGCGGGAAGGTGGCGGTCTATCGCGGACTGTTGAAAAATTCATGGGTGGTCAGCCTGTGTCTTGGGCTAGCGCTGGTTGCCGCTCAGGGTCCAGTCTCCCGCTATCTCAATGTTCCGAGTTCCGTGCTCATTGCCATATTGGCCGTGGGTATTGCTTTTTATGCGCCTGTAGGCGTGCGCCGCGGAGCCATGCAAGGTTTGTGTCTTTTTCCGCGGCTGAGTGCCACCTTTGTTGTTGAGGCCACCACCCGATTTGTAATCGGCGTGGCCCTTATCCTTATGGGATATGGCGTTCTTGGCGGTGTTGGAGCAATCTCCGTGGCCGTGGTGATGGCGTACTTCATCCCTGGTGTTCCAAAATCGTTGCGCATCAAAGCTGTTGAGGAACAGCCTGCTTCGTTCGCGGAGGCTTTTCAGGCAATCGTGTTCTTTGTGGGCCAGGTCATCATCAATAACATTGACATTGTCATGGTGAAGCACTTTTTTCCTGCCGATCAGGCGGGCTTGTACGCGGCTGTGGCCCTGGTGGGACGTGTCTTGTACTTTGTCGCGTGGTCCGTGGTGAGCGCCATGTTCCCGGTGAGCGCGTCAGTGAAGAAGGAACATGAAAGCCCGAACGTGATCTGGCTGCCGATGGCGCTGGTGGCCGGGATTTCTGCCCTATTCATTCTGCTGGTGAGCGCGTTCCCACAGGTGATTATGGGAGCGATCTTTGGCCGGGCATTCGCCACCACATCATCCCTGCTTTCGCTGTATGCCATTGCTACCGCTATTTATGCCATCGCCATGGTGCTCATGGCGTATGAGATTTCGCGTCGTATCGCGAATGTAGGATGGTTGCAGTTGTTGTTCAGTGGAATTCTTGTGCTGGTGATAGGTGCCTATCACCATTCCCTGCGTGAAGTAATTGTTGTCCAGATTGTGCTTTTGACTGTGATGCTGGTGCTTGTCTCGTTCCCCTTCCTGCGTCGCCTGTGGCGCCGCGACTCAATGGAGGTTTTGCCGTGAAGCGGTTGGAACGGGTAAGCGAAGACGAAATCATCTCTGAGTTTCTGAGGGCAGAGTTCTATCAGAAAGAGTTCGATAAGGACCGGCGGCAGTTCGAGCAGATTGTGTATCACCCCAATCTGGAGAATGATGCCGAAAGTTCATTGCGTCGCGCATTGCTCTATCGTCGCCGGGCGACGATGTGGCGTGAATTGCCCCCCGATACCCAATGGTATGAAGTGGACTTCTGTCCCGACGATTCGGCTCGTGTAAACGTCTTTCCACGTGCGCAGTGGAGAGCGGTTGCGCGCGGTAACTTCCGGGCTGAGTTTGTGGCGGAAAAGATCCGTACGCAGTTCAACTCAGCCAGTCCAACCCCGCTGGCACTGAAGATTCAGGCGCTTCTGAGCCTCATGGAGCATGAAGGACCCCGTTCCACGGTGATGTTGATTGGACTGGATGAGAACCGGCCGCTTACATTGCTGGAAGGAAACCACCGGTTTGTGGCCTCATTGCTACTGCCTCCGGAGATCATGCTACGGCGGATACGGATCGTCTGCGGCCTGTCACCCCATATGGAGGACTGTTGCTGGTATAAGACCAGTCTGCCCAGCCTGTCCCATTACCTGAAAAACCGCATCAAATACTTCTGGAACAGAGAAGCTGACGTGAGCCGGTGGCTGCCTGGGGTTGAAACCAGCCGTCCTGCCAGCACCAGCACTCTGGCCGGCACCGCAGCCGGCGCATCCAGCGCAAAATCTGACTAGCGAACCAAAAATTAACGAACCAAGAGTTAGTTCCCCTGAGAGGTTCCATGAAAATTCAGCTCGGAATATTAAAGTTTATCGCCGTGGCCCTGATTTTTGGGCTATGCCTCACGCCAGAGATGTTCGCCCAGCAAACGGGTCAGTCCCAGACCACGTCACCTGCGCCTTCATCTTTACCGCAAAATTCGCAACAAAATTCACAACAAAATTCACAACCAGGACAGCCCGCGGCAGAGGCAGTTCCGCCAGCAACGAATCAACCGCCGGCATCGCCGGCACCAGCGCAAACACAGCCGACGAAGCCCTCGCCGAATGGGACACCCAATCAACCAACCATTGATCCGTCCCGGGCTCCGCTGCAGCCGGTGACCACGTATCCTGATGCGACTGGCGCAGCCCAGCAGGAGCCCTCCACGACTCAGACAGCGAATCCGCCCGAAGCTCCGCAGCCAAAAACGCAGCAGCCGACGCAGCCCGTTGGTGCGGCTACCGCAGAACGCGTGCCCACCGCCGGTGGCGCGGCCGCGAAGCCGGCAGGAGCGGCCATTGCTCCGGCCAAACAACACCAGACACGCGGATTGCTGATCAAGATTGGCGCCATAGCCGCCGCAGGGGCTGCGCTTGGCACCGTTTATGCCTTGAGCCGTAGCACGGGATCACTGCCACCGGGCGCTCGCTAAAATCGCGCGCTGAATTAGAAGACCGAAGGACCAAGAATTCATGAGTGCAAAACCAACTCCCCGCCCTCTGCTCATCAGCTTTTCCGGACTCGATGGTTCCGGCAAGTCCACGCAGATTGAAAATCTCCGTCTGGCGCTGAACGGCGCCGGATTGAATACGCGTCTGCTGGCTTTCTGGGACAACGTTGTTGTCGGCGTGAAGTATCGCGAAGGATTTGTACACCAGGTCTACAGGAGTGAGCGTGGCATTGGTGCTCCCGGTAAGCCGGTGAACCGCCGCGACAAGAACATGCGCGGCAAGCACCTGACTCTGGCGCGGCATTTTCTATATTTGCTGGATGCCATTAACCTTCGCCGTGTGGTGGCGCGGGAGCGGGGTAAAACGGGCGTGGATGTAGTGATCCTTGATCGTTACATTTACGACGAGCTTTCCAACCTAAATCTTCAGAACAGCCTGAGCCGCCGGTTTATCAAGATTGTCCAACGCATTGTGCCTAAACCTGACATTGCTTTTCTGCTGGATGCCGACCCGGTTGCTGCCTATGCGCGCAAACCGGAATATCCGGTTGAGTTCATGAAGAAATGCCGGAGAGCCTATTTTGAGCTGGCAGCGCTTCTGGGAAACCTCATTGTCATACCAACGTTGGCGTTGCCGGAGGCTAAGAACGCGGTGCTGAAGGCAGCAGAGCATCGCCTGCACGCGAACGGAAGGTCAACCAGCCTGGAATCAGGCGTCACGGCTGCCTGAACGGTTCAGGCCTATGTCCGGCGCAGAGTCTCAGTAAATATCGGCATGCGCAACTGCATCCGGACCTGGTCCCTGGGCAGACAGACGCGTATGGATTGATCTGGCGCGGGATCCACCAGCAGTTCCACACGGTCATTGCTTGGCTCGTGCTCAAGAAGCATGAGTATGCTGAGAGCACACCAATCCAACGCAGCCCGCAGGCTGGATTTGGTGAAGCGAAAGATTCGAGAGAAAAACATTCAATACCTTTCCGTGGTTTGCAAAATCAAAAATAAAAAAAATGGTCCTCGCCTTTTTCCGGATAGGCCAAAGCCCTGTTGGATCCAGAGGAACTGCGCGACGATGTTACTGAAAGGCCGGCTTAGAGCAGATGAGGGGCAGGCCGGCGACTTGTATTCAGTAGAGAGAAATCACGTGCTGGATGCAACGATGCATCACCTGGACATTCACAACGAGCTATTGGATGAGCCACATCAAGTTCTACGAAACGACGATCAACTCTGGATGCACGCCCACTCCTGCTGGTGATCACCAGCAGCGCTCCGGCGATCAGGACCCACATGAGATTGACTGTGACTTCCAAACTACACCCCTTACCTGGCTTAAGCCTGCTTAGGCCTGGATCCAAGAGCACGCCTTTGAGGGCAGCTCCCATAATTAATATTCGTGTCAACTTGATCTACAGTTTATTGGAACCATAGAGGCGAGCATGAGTTGTTCGAAGATTGACTTAATCCGGATCAGATGGCCAGAGCAGTTCCTTTATGGCTTTTTTTCCTGAATTGCTGCGGGAATAAGGGCCTCAAGTGGCACAAATTCAGTGGGATAGACACCTGTGTAGCAGGAAGTACAGTAGCTGGTTTTTTCACCTTCGGCGCAGGCTTCTTTGAGGCCATCCAGGCTCAGGTAGGCCAGCGTGTCTGAACCGATGTATTGACGGATTTCTTCGATCGATTTATTGGCGGCGATGAGCTGGGCTTTGGACGGAGTATCCACGCCATAGTAGCAAGGCGAGACGGTGGGAGGACACGAAATACGAACGTGGACTTCTTTAGCACCAGCGTCTCGTACCAGACGAACGATCTTACGGCTGGTGGTGCCGCGGACGATGGAGTCATCAATAAGGACGACGCGCCTACCGGCGAGCAGGCTGCGGACCGGGTTGAGCTTCAGCTTTACGCCGAAGTCGCGCACGGTCTGTTCAGGTTCAATAAACGTGCGACCCACATAGTGATTGCGAATCAGGCCGAAACGAAAGGGGATTCCGGATTCGGCGGAGAAACCGATGGCCGCGGTTACGCCGGAATCGGGCACGGGGACTACCACGTCGGCTTGAACGGGTGATTCCTTCGCCAATTGGCGACCCATAAGTTCACGGCTAATCTGCACGGGCCGGCCAAACACACGGCTGTCAGGACGCGAAAAGTAAACATGCTCAAAGATGCAGCTCGACTGCTTCATTTCGGTGGCAAAGAAACGTGACGATACACCTTCCGGTCCGACAACCACCATTTCCCCCGGCTTCACGTCGCGCTCGTAGACGGCGCCAATGAGATCGAAGGCGCAGGTTTCCGAGGCGAAGACGATGGTGTCACGCTCGTCACCGCCACCGTTGTGGATGCGTCCCATCGACAGGGGACGGAAGCCGCGAGGATCACGGACGGCAAAAACGCGGTCACGCGTCATCATGACCAGTGAGAATGCGCCTTCGAGGCGGCGGAGCGCGTCACAAACGGCATCAGCCAGCGTCTGCTCACGAGATTGCGCGATCAGGTGGACGATCACTTCAGTATCGCTGGTGGTCTGGAAAATTGATCCCTGCGCTTCCAGACGATGGCGAATTTCCCAGGCGTTTACCAGGTTGCCGTTGTGGGCCAGGGCGATCATGCCCTTGTTGCAGTCCACCATGATGGGCTGGGCGTTGAGGACGGCGGAATCGCCGGTGGTGGAATAACGCGTGTGGCCAATGGCAATGGCTCCCGGGAGCTTGTTGAGAGCTTCCTCGGTAAAGATATCGGCGACCAAGCCCATGGATTTGTGGAGATGCAAACGTGCACCGTCAGACGAGACGATGCCGGCGGATTCCTGCCCGCGATGCTGGAGCTGGTGCAGGCCGAGGTAGGTCAGCGTGGAGGCTTCCGGATGCGTGTGCACCGCCATGACTCCGCACTCGTCCTTAAACTTGTCTTCAATCATGTCGCTTCGCTCCAAACCGCTTTCAGATATTGATATCCTGGATACACCGTCGGGCACTCGTTACAGCGGGCTCGGCGCGTGTTCGGCCTCGCCCTTAACGTCCTTCGCTAGTGTCGCTTCGCTCCAAACCGTTCATCAGATAATGATATCCGGATACACTGTCAGGCACTTGTCACAGCGGGCTCGGCGCGTCTTCGGCCTCGCCCTTACCGTCCTTGGCGGGTGCCACCTTACATTTCGGCGGTAGCTTCGTTCACCAAATACCAAATACCCAATACCGCTTTTCTAACTCTTTTGCAACGTTTCCGGCACCAGATGTTCCGGTGTTTCCACGTGCAAAGCCTCGCTCAATGCGCCGTCCCAAACCTGCCTCAGGTCAGACACCGATGCGTTCACGGCAAGCTTGCCATCAATCTTGATACTAAGTTTTTCTGGAACTGTGCGCCCGATCCGCTCTGCCCTGAGGCCCCATTGTACCGCTGTTCTTTTGATGATCTCGGCCTTTTGTAAGTCGCAAGTAATCAGCACGCGGCTGGCGGTTTCGCCGAAGAGGACAGCCTCTGTAAATGACTCATTCGAATTAAGATCCACGTCAGCGCCGATGGCAAGAGGGAAGGTGGATTCGGCCAGGGCTACGGCCAGACCACCTTCAGAGCAGTCATGGGCCGATTCGATGGAGCGGTTCTGGATCAACTCGCGCAGACATTTCTGTAAAGCGGCCTCCTGCTTGAGGTCAAGAGCGGGCGGGGTACCCCAGGTTTCGCCGAGAACTTCCTTGGCGTACTCAGAAGAGCCCAATTCGATTTCCGCCTGCTGGGTGCTGCCCTGCGCGGTGGTGCACAGTACGAAAATATCACGGTCCGGCTGGCGGAAGTGGAAGGTCATGGTGTCGGCTATGTCTTCGATAATGCCCACGATGCCCACGACCGGCGTGGGGTAAATGCCTTCACCGAGCGTTTCGTTATAAAGGCTTACGTTACCGCCGGTGATGGGCGTTTCAAGGGCTTCACAGGCGGCGGTGATACCGTCAATGGCTTCAGACAACTGCCACATGATGTTCGGCTTTTCCGGGTTGCCGAAGTTCAGGCAGTTGGTGGCCGCGACTGGCGTGGCTCCGGAACAGGAGACATTGCGCGCGGCTTCAGCAACGGCGTGCATTGCGCCTAGTCTGGGTGAGAGCCAGGCCCAGCGCCCGTTGCCATCGAGCGCCATGGCAAGGCCGCGCTTGCTGCCTTTCAGACGCATGACGCCCGCGTCCGCTCCGGGTCCTTCCACGGTGTTGGATTGCACCATGGTGTCATATTGCTCGAAGATCCAGCGCTTGGAGCAGATATTGGGCGCAGCCAGCAGAAGCTTGAGGTTGGGAGTGAAGTCACCAGTGCTCTTGAACTGGACATGTCCCGGTTTGGTATGCGAGACGGGAGCTTCCCAGGGAGTCATGGGCCGGTGATAAAGGGGAGCGTCATCAGTGAGCGCGGCGTTGGGAATGTCAGCGACAACTTTGCCATGTTCCAGCACGCGGAGACGGCTGCCGCTGGTAACTTTACCGACGATGACTGCGTCGAGTCCCCACTTTTCAAAGACGCGCAGGACTTCATTCTCGCGTCCGCTTTCCGCCACCAGAAGCATGCGCTCCTGGGATTCGCTGAGCATGATTTCGTAGGCGTTCATGCCGGTTTCGCGCTGGGGAACCTTGTCCAATTCAATCTCAATACCTACCCCGCCGCGGGCTCCCATTTCACAGGTGGAACAGGTGAGTCCGGCGGCGCCCATGTCCTGAATGCCGACCACAGCGCCGGTGTGCATGGCTTCCACGCAGGCTTCAAGGAGAAGCTTTTCGAGGAAAGGATCACCGACTTGGACATTCGGACGCTTTTGTTCGGATCCTTCACTGAATTCTTCACTGGCCATGGTGGCGCCGTGGATGCCATCGCGTCCGGTCTTGGAACCCACGTAGATCACAGGATTTCCTTCGCCGGCAGCCTTGGCGTAAAAGATCTCGTCACGGCGGACGATGCCGAGGGCAAAAGCATTCACCAGCGGGTTCTGGGCATAACAGGATTCAAACTTGGTTTCACCGCCGAGGTTGGGGACGCCAAAACAATTTCCGTATGAGGCGATACCGCTGACGACACCTTCAAGGATCGAATGATTGCGATGGACGGTTTGCTGGTCAGTTTTTTTGTCAGGCGTGATGGGGCCGAAACGCAGTGAGTCCATCACGGCAAGAGGCCGCGCGCCCATGGTGAAGATGTCGCGCAGGATGCCGCCCACGCCGGTGGCCGCGCCCTGAAAAGGCTCTATAAATGACGGGTGGTTATGGGATTCAATCTTGAAGGCGCAAGCCCAGCCGTCGCCAATGTCGATGATGCCGGCGTTTTCGCCCGGTCCCTGAACAACCAGCTTGCTGCGCGTGGGAAGGCGCTTCAGGTGTACGCGCGAGGACTTGTAGGAGCAATGTTCGCTCCACATCACGCTGAAAATACCCAGTTCCGTCAGGGACGGCTCGCGCCCCAGCGCGCTCTTGATCCGTTCATATTCGTCCGGGGTGATACCGTGATCTTTAACGACTTGGGGAGTAATGGCAGATGTTGGAGTAGTCGACATAAGGGAGTATCTTTATTTTCTCATGTTCTGCGCGTGAATTTCTTTTGCTGTTATGGGGCGTCCATGGACGATTTCTGCAACGCCTTCAATCCTGCAACCCGGGCCAGAGCAGCAGCATCTCATTTGGTGTTGCACGACATTGGCCCCAGGCGAAAGTAGCCGGGCCCGACTGAGAGGACAGAGAACCTGCTGTCCTCTTTGGTTTTTAGGGGGGGCGCAACTCGGGAACATTTTCGAAAGACGAGAAAAGGCAAACCTTACCGCTGATTAACGCAGATAAACCCTGATAAAACCAAAAGCTTTACAAAGATAGCGCCTCAAGACGGCAGGATTCCCTCGCTTCAGGATGACAGGGGAGAGTGTCTAGAGAGAATTTCCTGCTTCCGCATGGTTGATTAGACATCCTCGGGGTTCCTCTCTCTTCGTCGCATGCGCTCCGGCTCGTTCGGAATGACAGTCGAGAAAAGCATGGGCACCGACAGAAATCAATAAGGTCACATCCTCTCCGGGATGATGGAACACGGCAGTGTTTCCGCGTTTTTTTGGTAAACAAGTCTCTCAATTACACTATCTCCCAGTGAAATCCATCATCATAGGCACGGCCGGACATATCGATCACGGTAAGACCTCACTGGTGAAGGCGCTTACCGGCATTGATGCCGACCGGCTGGAGGAAGAGAAGCGGCGCGGCATAACGATCGACCTGGGATTCGCACATCTTGAATTGAGCGCACCCAGTGGTGAGAAGCTGCGTTACGGCTTTATTGATGTTCCGGGTCATGAGCGGTTTGTTCGCAACATGCTGGCCGGAGTGGGCGGCATTGACCTGGTTCTGCTGGTTATTTCTGCCGACGAATCCATCAAACCGCAGACACGCGAGCACTTCGAAATCTGCCGGCTGCTTTCCATTCCGCGCGGCATTACCGTGATCACCAAGTCCGACACCGTGGATGAGGACATGCTGAATGTAGTCCGCATGGAAGTGGAAGAATTTGTACGCGGGTCATTTCTTGATGTCAGCCGGTCACCCATGATTGCCGTGAGCGCACATACCGGCGCGGGACTGGACGAACTGAAGCGAGAGATCGTCCGGCTGACGGCGGAGATTCCTTTTCGCGATACGGACGCCATCTTTCGTTTGCCTATCGACCGGGTTTTCGTGATGAAGGGTTTCGGCACGGTGATTACCGGAACGCTCATTGCCGGCAAAGTGAAGAAGGAAGAAGAAGTGGAGATCTTTCCCGGACGCCAGCGGGTGCGAGTGCGCGGTGTGCAGGTACACGGAGCGGCCAGCGATCAGGCCATCGCGGGGCAACGTACAGCGCTGAACCTGGCTGGTGTGCAGGTGGAAGATCTGGCACGCGGCATGACATTGACCGCACCAGGCATGCTGGAGGCAACACAGCGCATTGAAGTACAAATAACATTGCTGGCTCACGCCAAGCCAATGAAGAACCGTGCAAGGGTCCACTTGCATGCGTTTGCGTCGGAGACGGTGGCGGAGGTCAAACTACACGAAGGAACAGAAATCAAGCCGGGAGAGACCGGTCTTGCCCAGCTAAGGACAGAAGATCCCCTGTTGTTGCTGCCAGGCGACAGGGCCATTCTCCGCCAGTATTCACCGGTAGTGACGATTGGTGGCGCGGTGGTGCTGGACGCTTTCCCGCTGGTCCGCCAGAAACGCGATGCGCGTGTTGCTTTCCTGAAGGCCCAGTCAGCGGGCTCGCGCGAAGAGGCGCTGCTGGCGCGGATCAGGCGAAGAGGCAAAGATGGCCTTGATCCGGCGGCGGCGGTACGGGAAACGGGGCAAAAGCTGCCAGTGCTGCAACCGATGCTGGCCGCTTTGGCGCAGAAAAACCAGATTGTGCAGGCCGGCGATCTTCGTATTGCGGCAGATGTTTTCAAGAAAGCGCGTGAGAACGCGATGGCGGCTCTGGAAGCTTTCCACAAAGCGAACCCGCTGGTTGCGGGGATCAGTAAGGAAGAGTTGCGAAGCAAGCTGGGCCTGAACCAGACCGTGATGGAAGCGGTGCTGGCGCAGCTTGCCCGTGATAAGAAAGCAGAAGCCACGGCGGAGCAGGTGCGGCTTGCCGGACGAGGCGTGGAATTAAAAGACGATGAGGCGAAAGCCAAAGAGCAGATCGAGAAAGCCTTTGCCGATGCCGGGCTGAAAGTTCCGTTGATGAAAGAAGTGCTGGCTGCACTTCCTGTTGATAAAACCAGGGCGCAAAAGCTCGTGACATTGCTCTTGCGCGACCGGGTGCTGGTGAAGCTGGCCGATGAGCTGGTATTCCATCACAGCGCGTTGCAACAGTTGCGGCAGATTCTGGCTGGGCAGAAAGCCACGTCGCCCAAAATTGACGTGGGCAAGTTCAAGGACCTGACCGGTGTGTCACGCAAGTACGCCATTCCGCTGCTGGAATATCTGGATCGGGAACGCGTGACCAGACGCGTGGG
>Ga0080027_10000680_pt1 | contig 14289 bp, 12 predicted proteins | sample OrgsoiDNA2013046_FD_70962 | JGI IMG/M metagenome (GOLD analysis project Ga0080027, IMG submission 70962) | Permafrost soil microbial communities from the Arctic, to analyse light accelerated degradation of dissolved organic matter (DOM) -... | ecosystem: Environmental > Terrestrial > Soil >... | reverse complement strand
GAGTATACTATCTGGATACTGGCATTTACAAATGTCTTCCCTGCATTTGATGTGAGAAATAAGCTACGGCAATTCTATACTATTCATCAAACAGCGCTGTCATGATAAAAGTAGCCATGATAGTAAGATCAACATTCAATGTATCAAAAGGTGGCGATACCATCCAGGTATTACAAACAGCTGCACATCTTGCTCAATACAATATAAGTGCAGATATAAAACTTACCAATGAAAAAATTGATTACAGCAAGTATGATTTACTGCACTTCTTTAATATTACAAGACCGGCAGATATTTTATACCATATCCGTAAAGCAAAGAAACCATTCTTTGTCTCACCAATTTTAATTGATTATAGTGAATACGATAAATACCATAGAAAAGGACTGGCAGGAATTCTTTTTCGTTATTTAAATGCAGACTCAATAGAATACATCAAAACAATATCGCGATGGGTGCTGGGCAAAGACAAACTGATGAGCATTGACTATCTCTGGAAAGGACAGCGCAGAACAATTATGGAAATATTGAAACAAGCTGCAATACTGTTACCAAATTCTCATTCAGAGTATAACCGGCTGCTGCAGCATTATAATTGCAGCACAGATTATATGGTTGTGCCCAATGGTGTAGATACCGGCATGTTCTCATTTAACAACGCAATAAAAAAAGATCCAAAGCTGGTGCTTTGTGTGGCAAGGGTTGAAGGATTAAAGAACCAGGTAAATCTTATCCGTGCCCTCAACAATACAAATTTTAATCTCATTATAATTGGCGCTGAGGCCAGCAACCAGTCTTCTTACTATAACTCCTGCAGAGAGATTGCGACGAAAAACATTCGTTTTATAGAACATCTTCCGCAGCAAGAACTGGTAAGCTATTATCAAAAAGCAAAGGTACATGTATTGCCAAGCTGGTTTGAAACAACAGGACTGAGTTCCCTTGAAGCTGCGGTAATGGGCTGCAGTATTGTTATTACCGATAAAGGGGATGCAAGAGAATATTTTGGATCTGATGCAAGCTATTGCGACCCTGCTTCACCCCAAAGTATTTACAACACTGTAGAAAAAGCAGCAGCGCTGCCTTACAATATTTCTCTTCGGCAAAAAATATTAACACAGTATTCGTGGCAGCAGGCAACTATAAGAACAATTGAAGCGTACAAAAAAGTAATAAATATATGGGACTAAGAATCGGAATACTTGGCACAAGAGGTGTACCCAATCATTATGGCGGCTTTGAACATTTTGCCGCATATCTTTCGAGGGGACTTGTAGAGAAGGGCCATAGTGTATCAGTCTATAATTCCAGTAAGCATCCTTACAAGGAAAAAGAGTGGAATGGTGTAAGAATTATTCATTGTTTTGATCCGGAACATATCATTGGTGTGCCGGGCCAGTTTGTCTATGATTTGAATTGCATACTGGATGCACGCAAAAGAAAGTATGATATCATATTAATGCTTGGTTATACAAGTAGTTCCGTCTGGAAATCGCTGTATCCTAAAAATTCAATTATCATCACCAACATGGATGGGTTGGAATGGAAGCGCACTAAATATTCAAAACCAGTACAGAAATTTTTAAAATATGCAGAGAAGCTGGCCGTAAACTTAAGCCGTTACCATATTGCAGATTCGCCTGTTATAAAAGAATATCTCGACAAAACATACAACATCAACAGCAAATACATTGCTTATGGTGCTGGTCTTTACCCTGCAGCAAATGAAAGACTACTGGCAGAATACGGATTAAAAACTCATGATTACTTTTTATTGATGGCGAGAATGGAACCGGAGAATAATATTGAAATGATATTGGATGGTTATTGTTTTACCGAATCCAATAAAAAATTTATTGTGATTGGTAATACCGGTAACGGTTTTGGAAAATACCTCGTTAACAAATATAAAAACGAGCGCCGGATTGTTTTTCAGGGTGCCATTTTTGATGAACAAAAAGTTGAGAGCCTCACTACTTTCTGCAGTTTATATTTTCATGGCCATAGTGTTGGTGGTACTAATCCTTCGCTGCTGGATGCCATGGCTGCAAGAGCACCGCTGGCAGCACACAACAATCCGTTTAACAAATCTATTCTCAAAAACAATGCATTGCTTTTTAACAATGCATCTGATGTTTGCAACCTTATCAATTCAAATCAATACGTAAATGCAGTGCATATTGAAAATAATTACTCGACCATAGAAAATGAGTTCACATGGGATATGATTATTGACCAGTACGAAGATTATTTCCTTGAATGTCATCCGGCCATTCAGTTCTATCCAGTAACGCGTCAGAAAAGTGCTTTGTATAAAAAAACAGTATAAAAAGAAAACTTCTAACAATATTTTCACCCAAAGGCAACCTGTAAGCGGTATTGACGAATTATATTATAGTAATACAATCTTATTTATTATTTATCACTTATCTGATTAACCACTTTGTGTATTAAGAAAGACATACTGGCAACGCTTACCTATTTTAACATGTTTGACTACCCGTTAAAGAAACGGGAGATATTTATTTTCATTGGGCGTGAAGATAAAGAGCACCAGTTTGATGTTGCATTAAACCATCTTGTTGAAGAAGCTGCCATTTATAAAATCGGCCCCTTTTACAGTCTCTTTAATAATTATGCGCTTGCAGAAAGACGCGTAAAGGGTAACGAAAAAGCCATGCTAATGCTTAAAAAAGCCGAACAGTCAGCCGCACTGATAGCATCTTTTCCGTTTGTAAAAGGCGTTGCTGTGTCTGGATCACTATCCAAAAAATTTGCTGATGAAGATGCAGACATTGATTTCTTTATTATCACTGCCGCTAACCGGCTATGGCTTGCAAGAACTTTGCTGCACCTGTTTAAGAAGATCACTTTCTTATTTAATAAACAGGATCTGTATTGCATGAATTATTTTATTGATGAAGCAGAGCCTGCTATATTGGAAAAAAATATTTATACAGCTACAGAAGTGGCAACCATTATACCATTGCGTGGAACCGGCATATTTGAAATGTTTTATAAAGTAAATGGGTGGACAAAAAAATTCCTTCCAAATAAATACATGCACATATCTTCTGCGAAAGAAATAAATAAATCCTGGCTAAGAATTCTCACGGAGAAATTGCTGGACAATAAATTAGGAAATCTTGCAGATACTTCTTTAATGAAGTTAACAGCTAAGAGCTGGGCTTCAAAAACACGCAAACAAAAGAAAAACAGCAAAGGCCAGGTGATGAGCATGCATACAGGTAAACATTTCTCAAAACCAAATCCCGCTAATTTTCAGAAAAAAATACTGCAGCGTTACGAAAAAAATATTGCCGAAGTTTTTGAACAATACGAACGTGCTTCCCTGCTAAAAAATAAATCGTTATAACGCAGCCATCGCCTTATGCCGTCATTGTGAAATCTCATTTCTTCTTCATCGAGATAATATAATAATCACCAATAAATTTCCAGGGCCATTTGTTTTTCAATTTACTCTCCATTTTGCATAACCAAGAAAATGATTTGGGATGTTTCTCTGCATAATTTTCTATGTAAGACGGCGGAACAATTGTACAAAGACCCTCAATGTTCATTAATGTAAAATCATTTTTCAATTGATTAACAACAAACGATGGTGAATAATACCAGCAGGTAAAAATATTACCATCAATTTTTGCGTTTCCTTTTTTTGAATTGAAGAAACGCCGTACTGCTGTTTTAAATTTTCCCTTCAGCACCAATGCGGTTTCCCATAAACAAAATTTTGGAAGTATTACCAGCACTATAATTCCACCGGGCTTTAATAAACTTCTAAAGCTATTCAGCACAATATCCAATTCGCCGGTGCAATTCAATCCTGCAAAATTTGAAAAAATACAATCGTAAGGACCTTTGTTTTCCAACTTATTCAATGCTGTATAAGAGCAAAGCTCATTACTTACAAATGCAAGTAAATGATGTTGTGCAACTTTCTCTTTTAATTTTTCCTGCATACCTGCGGCAATATCTGTAGCATGAACGAAATAGCCCTGTTCTGCAAAAAAAATTGCATCATCGCCCGTGCCGGCATTTAATTCAAGAATTGTACTGGCTGGTTTTAAATATTGCAGTAAATGATCTCTTACCCTTTTCCGTTTATATTGTACTATGGTATTTGCAGCATATAGTTCATCAAATAGAATCGACTGCTGCGAAAATGCAAACGCAGCTTTTTGTTCATTGTTGTGATCAATTTGAATATCCATGTGCAGGCTTCTCCAGTCTTTGTAATTTTATTTTATCTATATAGGCCGCGGGCAAATAATAAACTGCAGATGCCGCTTTCCTTATTTTTAATGCACTCATTTTAAATGGATGTGCTAGCAATTGTTTTACATTTTCAAATGCAACATGCATCCGGTAAGTTTTATGAACATAGCGGTGTAATTGCCTGTAGAATGCTGGCTGGTAAGTATTGCTAAACATCAATGCCAGTTCATCAGAATCCTTCCAGTTTGTTTTTTCTACTAATTGGCTCTTTACTTTTTCAAAAAATACTGTTCCCGGCAAAGGATAAGAAACAGAGATACCAATTTCATACGGAAGCAATTCATTAATCATCGCTATGGTCTTTTGAATATCTTCTTTCGTTTCTGTTAGGTATCCAAACTGAATAAAGAAAGACGGTTGGACGCCGCATTTTTTTAACAAGCGCGTAGCTTCATAGATTTGTTCAACAGTTGTGCCTTTATCCATTGCATCCAATATTTTTTGAGAGCCGCTTTCTGCACCCATCCAGATATTGGCGCAACCAGCTCTTGCAAGATCACGGATATTGTTTTCCTGCAAAAGAAGATCTACCCTCCCCTGCATTTTAAATTTAAAGGAAAGGTTTTCTCTTTCAACAAGGTCTGCAAACTCCTTTACCCAACCGGGTTTAAGACCAAAAATATCGTCGCAGAACCAGATATGATCAAACCCAAATTCTTTTTTCAGCATTTTCAATTCATTCACAACGTTCTGCGGGCTCCGCGAATTATAACGGTTGCCATAAATTGGTTTGGCACACCAGTTACATTTAAAAGGGCAACCTCTTGTGGTTCCCATATTCATTGAAAAATAGCCGGTATGTTTTAGCCACATTTTGCGGTAGGGTTCTATGTCTATAATATCCCAGGCAGGGTAAGGAAGCGAATCAAGATCCTTCAATACATTTCTACGTTTTGTTTTTACAATAGCATCATTGTGTTTGAAAGCAAGTCCTTCGATTAAAAATAAATTTGTGTCACTATTTGCAAGCGAATTCGTTAATTCAAGTAAAGTCAGTTCCGCTTCGCCTAACAAAATATAATCAGCTCCTTTATTGAGGTACATTTCATATCGGTCTGTAGAATCAGAACCTGAAATAATTACAGTACATCCTTTATCTTTTGCAAACCTGATCATTTCAAAAGCTGCTTCCCGCATATTCTCCAGGCACATCTTGGTGAGATAATTAAACCCATCATCATAAATAACAAAGATATCGGGCTGTTCATTTTTCAGAGGCGAAATAATTTCTGCGGGCCCGCTGGCAAACATAGTATCGAAAAAAGAAACGGGGTAACCATACTGCCGCATAAACGCAGCCGCATACAAAGTACCCAATGGCGCATAGGGTTGCCCGGTAGCCCATTGTTTTGGGTCGAACCGGAGAAAATAAGAATGTGTAAAAAATATTTTTTTCATTATTAGTAAATTATTGCCTGACTACTGCCAACGAATTCTTCTTAACCAGGAACGCGATAACCGATAAATAATAAGCAATATAAATTCTGTCTGCAATAAGCGGTTGTAAAATGAATCTCAGCAAAATGATCAATACAAATAACATAGCAAGTGCCTGTTCCATTGTAAGGTTGCTAACACTGAATAAAGAAGCATTCCATAATAAAAATACAACCAGGAAAAAAAATACGCTCACAAATGAAAAGAACAGGCCCGTTGTCAACTGTGTTTTAGCAAGCTCAATATATCCTTCAAAATTAAATGCACTGCTGACTGTGTAGGATGAATTTAATTGTTTCGCAAATGCGGGATAAAAGAACACGCTCCAGCCAAAAACTCTTGTATTGCTCGATACAATAAAACACGCCAGTAGCAATACACTGAAAAGAATAATCTTTTTAGCAGCAGAAATTTTTCGTTCCCATTTGTTAGTAAAAAAAATGACAGACAGAAAACATACCGCCGGTATAATATTATCGAGTCTTGCAAAAACAGCCAATAATAGGAATACAAACACAGCAAAGACTGATTTGTACTCCGTTATAAAATAAACAGCGGTAAATAATAAAAATCCAGAAAACGCATCGGGTGTAGATAGGCCAGCTACTGTTAACATCGGTGGGGACAGCATAATCAGCAAACTGGCAATACACGCATACAAATGGTCCCAATATTTTTTTAACCATAAAAACAATAAGAGCCCGGTTAAAAAATATGCAATAGCAGAAGGCCAGACCGTTGACATCACTAAAGAAACACCCGCTTTATAAAACAGCCATGCCGCGCCGGTGTATAGTGGCTTTACAACATAAAATGGAAGTTGCGACTGAAAAAACGCAGTACTTTGTGCTGCATTGTTTCTGTATGGGTTCGCTGGATCAACAAGCCGGTTGTAAAATACAGTGGGCATTTGATCTTTTGCAATAGAATAAACCTGGCTGTGAACAGTATTGGGGTCAATATTATCATAAGACAATACAATACCCATATAAGGCAATGCATCCCAGTTATAAGCTGGCTTTTTTAGCGAGTATGCAGTTACAAAAACCAGCATAAAACAATAAATAATAATTGTAAATTTTTTCATTACAAACAGCTTCTTGAAATTAACCTGCACTTGTACCCGGCGATAAGCTGAGATAACAAACACATTTTATACAAGTTTCATTTTTATCAATGTCTAAATTCTTTCTGAATGCGATGGCACTCTCACTATTTATAATTTTATCAAGCGCCACTGATTTTATATTACCATAAGCTGCATGAAAAAAACATGGCCGCACCGTTCCATCTGCTTCTATTACTGTTGATACCCATGGAGCGTTGCATTTCTTATAGGGATAGTTGCAGTAACCATAGTAAGCAGCATAATAACTGTATATCTTTTTTATTTTAAGCGGTGATTCAGCTATGAACCCGACATTAAAATCATTGCTATAATTAACCAGCATATTTTTAATAATGTGCTGCAATGAATCAAGCTCATTCTCCTCTAAAAGAATTTCCTGCTGCCTTTCTTCGCCCCATACTATTTCGCGGTTAAACGCATTGCTGCTTGTATCTGCCGGCAGAAAGCTTATCTTATTCAACCCAATTTCTTTTGCACAATCGATAATGTTTGGCCATTGCCTGAAATTAAGTTTGTGAATCACTGTTCGTCCCGAAACAATGTAATCAGGAGCAAGTGCCCGCAATGCCGCAATACCTTCTTTTATTTTTTTAAATGCGCCGGGTATATTGCGTATCTCATCATGCAATGTTTCGGTACCATCAAGCGATACGATAATATCATCTACCCATTTCACCAGGTCTGCTGCATTTCTTTTGAGAGTAAGGCCCGTTGATAATAAACTGATTTTTATTTTTTGCTTTTTCAGTATTTCACAGAACCTGAAAAAATTATGATTAAGTAATGCTTCACCGCCCGACATCAGTACTTGCTGTGTCCCGAATTTTCTTAAACTATCCATCAACCCTTCAATATCTGCATCTGTTAATTGTTTAAGATTGTGATTGCCTTTCCATATATCGCACATAACACAACGGCAGTTGCAGGCGCTATGCGGCATCAGAATAACAACAGGCAGGCTGCTTATCTTATCAGTTTGTAAACTTCTATATCTTTTATATGTTTGAAGTATTGATTGCATAGTTATTCCCTTACATTTACCTCACCCCGGCCCATTCCAAAAGGGAGGGAGAAAGAGGATTAAAATCCCTGTATCTCCGGCTGCCTGTATTTCCACAACCGTTGCAATAGTTTTATTTCGTACGGGTATTTATGCATATTGATCTTATAACGGATACCAGCAATCATATGAATAGCTTTTCTTTTAAAACTGTTCATACGAATATCCGTAACCGTTGGATAGTACCCATTTAATACAATTTCAAAATTTCTGATCTTATCTATCATTGCCGGTGTAAGCCATGGTGTGAGTGGGTTCTTGCGTAAATCAAAATTTTCCCAGGCCGGGCTTATCCAGTCTTCCAGATTTTGTGGAAACATAAAACCTTTTGCCATCGCCTGTTTTAATAAATCAGATCCTTCTGTTGGAACTGGACTATAGGTATATATCACTATCTCTGTTCCCGGGTTAATGTTTTTTATTCTCTTAATAAAATTGATATCAAAATCAATCTGTGCTTCTACTTCTTTTGCGGTTGCAGCAGGCATTCCTAATACAAAAGAATATTCAGGGATGATATCAAATTTTTTCATTCGCGCAGCAAATGCAGCAATCTGTTCACCGCTTTGCGTCCCACCTTTATCCATTTGTTTCAGTATAGCATCATTGCCACTTTCTGCACCAAGGAAAATAATCTTACAGCCTGCTTCACGTATCAGCGCCAGTGTAGAATCTTTAAACTTTGACATGGTATCAATGCGGGCCATTCCCCACCATGTCATTTTCTCGGGCATAATCAGCTTCGCAAATTCCACTGTGCGTTTTTCAGAAACAAAAAAATTGTTATCGTGAAATTCAATCGCATCGCCACCCCATCTATCCTTTATGTATTTAATATCATTGTAAACAGTTTGTGCCGATTTTGCTTTCCATCTTGCTTCATAAATTGGCACTACCGCACAAAACGAGCAGGTAAAGGGGCAACCGATGCTAGAATGATAGGCAATTGTTTTTTGCCCGAGATAAGTTTTGCCCATGTATTTTTCCATTGGGTAGAATTCAGACAACTTTTCATAGGGAAGCGCAGGTAAATCATCCTGATCAATAAGATCTTCTTTTATTGTTTTAATAATTGCGTCGCCCGATTTATAAATAAGATTTTTGATCAGTTCATAAGGTTTATTATTTTCCAATGCATCAATAAGTTTTGGAAAGCAATGATCGCCTGGTCCGTTGATTACAAAATCTACATAACCAGAATTAAGCACAACTTTATAATGATTGCTGGGAAAATAACCACCCCAGATAATAACAGTATCCGGGTATAATTCCTTTATCGTTTTTGAAACAGGGATGGCTTGTTTCAATTGCGGCCCCGGCATTACAGTAATGCCAATGTATTTAAAATCGCCGGTTCCAAGATAATCTAGTATAGCCTTTAAGGAATCTGTCTCACGGTTTCCGTCCACAATTACCCAGGGATGTTTCCCATCTACCGAAGCGGCTATATTTAAAATTGAATTGGGTATCCGGTATTTGGCAATGGCGCTTCTCGGATTGAACAACAAAATCTTATTCATACTAATTTACAAAGTGGTTATACTTTCCCTGTTATAAATACGCTAAACGCCTGTAATGGTTGCCCTTAAATCTAAAATAAACAGGCGCCGGCACAACCAATTTATTTTGTGTCCGTATTAACAATAAGCCAATATTTTGTACAAAATGAATATGCTCACAACTATAAAAGGTTTACTCCAAAACAAAACATCGTCTCTTACTGAAAAACCAGTTGTTGAGGCTTATGATGCATGGTCTGCTTCTTATGATTACCAACCCGGCAACCTGATGCTTGATCTCGACGAAGAATTATTTGCTGATTTAATTAAAAATATTGACCTGAAAAATAAACGGGTGGCCGATATTGGCTGCGGCACCGGTAGGCATTGGGAAAAAATATATTCGCTGCTTCCAAGACTTGTAATGGGTTTTGATGTTTCTGAAGGAATGCTTAAACAACTTAAACAGAAATTTCCATTGGCTTTAACACAGCATATTCAAGACGATCATTTAACGATGGCGCCCAATGAATTTGTTGATTGTTTAATCACAACGCTTACCATCGCCCATATCAAAAACATAGATGAAGCCATTGCAGCATGGAGCAGGGTTATAAAAAAAGGTGGCGATTTAATTATTACCGATTTTCATCCGTCGATACTTGCAAAAGGAGGCAAAAGAAGTTTCAAGCTCGGCAGTAAAAGTGTATCAGTAATCAATTACGTTCATTCAGTTAAAAAAGTAAAAAAAAGTTTTGCTAAAGAAGGGTTCACTGTTATTAAAGAAGAAGAAAAATTTATTGATGAAGACGTGAAACATTATTATGAAGCGCAAAACGCATTGCCGGTTTATGAAAGATTTAAAGGCATGCCTGTTATTTACGGACTACATTTAAAAAAAGAACATGCTGCTGAATAATATAACACTTGTTAACGATTCAAAACCGGTAAGCATAAACATCAGCAAAGATAATATATTGTCGCTGGGAAAAGTAAACGAAACAGTTTCTTTCGACAATATCAATATTCATTTTGAAAACGCGATTGCCTTTCCGGGATTAATCAATTCGCATGACCATCTTGATTTTAATTGTTTTTCTATCCTGGGAAATGAAATTTATACCAGTTACACTGAATGGGGCAAACATATTCATACAGCGTATAAAGAAGAAATTAACGCCGTATTAAAAATCCCCCAGCACCTGAGAACCAAATGGGGCATGTATAAAAATCTGTTTGCGGGTGTAACAACTGTAATTAACCACGGAGATTTACTGAACATAGATAACCCGTTAATAAATATTTACCAGCAAACACAAAACCTGCATTCAGTAAAATTTCAAAAAAAATGGCGTTGGAAATTAAACAACCCGTTTCTAACAGATAAACCCTGTGTAATTCATACTGGTGAAGGAACGGACAGGCAATCTGCCAATGAAATTAATCATCTGCTCCAATGGAATTTACTAAATAGAAAATTGATAGGCATACACGGTGTGGCTATGAATGCGGTACAGGCAAAAAAATTTGAAGCACTTGTTTGGTGTCCCGAATCTAACAGGGTTTTATTAAATAAACATGCTGATATTAAAACGCTAAAGTCTAAGACGAGAATTGTATTTGGAACAGATTCTACATTGACCGGCAACTGGAATATATGGCAGCATTTGCGCCTTGCAAGAAAATTAAAACTGGCAACTGATGATGAATTATTTAACATGGTTACTAAAAATGCCGCGCAGTTATGGAATTTCAACAACGGAGATATACAAGCAGGTAAAGATGCTGATATTGTAATTGCAAAAACAAAAAACAGTGCTACTGCAATGAACAATTTCTTTTCCATTAACCCTTCCGACATTTTAATGGTAATTCAAAAAGGAAAGATCAGGCTGTTTGATGAATCGCTGCTTGATCAAATGATCAGGCTTCCTTTAGAACTTAAAAATTATAGTGACACAAACCTGAACGGCAGTTCCAAATTTGTTGAAGGCAATCTTCCTGATTTAATCAGAACAATAAAACATTATTACCCCGCTGTAGCACTACCTGTTGACGACTATGAAACCGCTAAAATACCGCAGCATGATTAAAGTGGTTGATGTGGTTTATCATTGTCATCATGAATTCAATTCTCCGCAACAGGTAATTGAAATACAAAAACCTGCTTTTGGGTTTGCTGACTTTGTTCATCCAATACTTAATATCCAATTTGTAAAGCACCTTAACTATACCGGCACTAAAAAAATAAACGGATTGCAGTATACATTTTTTAAAAGCCGCAACCGGTTCTGGTATATTCCGTTTGCAACACATCGTTACATAAAAAAACAAGATCCTGGTATAGTAATGATTGAAGGATTACTATTTCCCATACAAATTATACTTCTAAAATTTTCTTTGAAAAAGAAATGCAAAATTATTGCACGGCATCATGGAGAAAGGCCGTTTAAGGGAATAAAAGGCTTCTTTCAAAGATTGGCCGACAAATATATTGATGTTTATCTTTTTACTTCCTTCAACAACGCAGATGAATGGAAAGGTTCTGTTATAAAATATGTTAGCAAATGCGCAGAGGTTCTGGAAGCTTCAACTTATTTCAAAAGAAAGGAATTTATAAAAAGCCAGACTGTAACAGGCGTCAATGGCAGCTATAATTTTTTATGGGTGGGAAGGCTTATAGCCGGAAAAGACCCTTTTACTGTTCTTGCTGCATTTGAAAAATATGCATCGCAACAAACATGTGCAAGGTTGTTTATGATTTACCAGGAAAATGATTTACTGGAAGATGTTAAAAGAATAATCTCAGGCAGTAAAACCCTGCAACAATCTGTTAAACTCGTTGGCAAAACAGATAACATTAATCTGGTTGATTGGTACAGTGCTGCTAACTTTTTTATTGCTGGCAGTCATCGAGAAGCCGCGGGTTATGCAATATTGGAAGCAATGGCCTGTGGATGTATTCCTGTAGTAACAGCTATTCCCTCATTTACAAAAATTACGGCCAATGGTAAATATGGTTTCCTATACCCGAAAGGAGATGCGGATGCATTAACATCATTGTTGTTATCGTTTAACGATATAAATATTGAAGCTAAAAGATTGGACATCGAAAACCATTTCACCGAGCAACTAAGTTTTAAAAAAATTGCAGCTGATATTTCTAATCTCTGTTTACAATTATATTCCGTACAAGGCTGAGATTTTTTGGCAGGTTATTTCAATTGATTGGGTTAATACGCTGTCGTGATCCAGGTTATCATCTGCAAGCAATTCACTTACTTTCATTGTCATCTCCTGTTGTGTTTTTACCGTATGCTGGTTTTTATAAAAAGTATTCATTGGTTTACAAAAAGCCACTACCTGTGCACCTGCATACAAGGCTTCGTTAATTACGGTGGCAAAACCTTCATAAGAAGAAGGATGTAAAAAAACTTTGGAACGCTGCATTAGCCTTAATACTGCATCATGGTTTAGTTCGCCGCATAATTCAATATTTTCTGATAAGCCTGCTTCATTAATTTTTGTTTGTAAATATTCTTTCTGAATACCATCTCCGCAGATCATTGTTTTAATAGTGGGCCTTAGTTTTACAAGTTTTGCCACAACATCTATAAATATTTTATAGCGCTTTAAAGCAATTAAAGATCCTGAACCAAGAATATCAATATCGCGTCCAGTCTTTCCGGTTGAATATTCATTTGTATCAATGCCGGGCTGGATAATATTTGCTGCTGTTATTTTGTAGTTCCTGTAAAATTCTTCTGCAATAAAATCTGATAATGCTATAAGATTTTCAGCAGATGGTTTTATAAATGAAAAATAACGGTTGTCTGCTCTTGCATCTTGTCCTAGTAGCCAGGTAAAAGATTTTAACTTGTGTTTTTGTGCGGCCCATTTTCCAATCAAACTGCATTCGCCTAACCAAAAATTTAAAATGCCGGTTGTATTTTCTTCCTTCATTGTTACCATCAATCTATTCCATACAATTCTCCAAAGCAGCAGCCGTTTTATCTTTCCCTTGCTTTGCCCGTTAAATGCAATTATTTTAACGCCATGCCAATTGTATTCAGCTTTAAAAAAAGGATATTGAAATGCAAATACAATAATATTCAAAGAGGGATTTAACCACTTCAGTTTTTTTACAAACAATTGCGGAAATGGCATGCAAGTACTGTCTGCTTCGTTTGCAGGAAAACCGGGTGTAAGAATAATCAGCGTCTTATTATTGCTGCCCATCCATCAAAATTTTCTTATTACCAAAAGAGGTAGCTGCTTTATTATGTGTAACAAGAATGATCATCTTGCCTTCAACCGATAGCTTTTGTAATTCATTCAGCATTTCTATTTCTGATGATTCATCCAGTTCATTAAATGGTTCATCAAGAATAAGCAGGTCTGCATTTTTATACAAAGCCCTTGCAAAAATGATTCTTTGTCTTTGCCCGCCACTGAAATTCTTACCATTTTCTGTTATGATTGTATTCAATCCTTGCGGAAATGTGTTTACCAGTTTATCTATGCCGGTAATGGCTGCTATCTTTTTAAGTTTGGTTTCATCATTTTCAGCTTCCAGCAAACAAATATTGTCAATAACAGAAGCATGCAGAAAAAAATTCTGCTGTTTTACATAGGCAATCTTGTTCCAGTAAAGTTGCCTTGTTTTATCATCAGTAAGTTTATCATTTATAAGAATATTTCCGGAAGAGGGTGTTAAAAAGCCAAGTAATAAATTTATAAAACTGGTTTTGCCTCTTCCTGAAATACCAGATATAACCATGAAATCTCCTTTCTTCATTGCAAAAGATAAAGATTCAATTCCTTTTTTACCGGGATAATTAAAATAAATATTTTCAAATACTATACTG
>Ga0080027_10000675_pt1 | contig 14322 bp, 13 predicted proteins | sample OrgsoiDNA2013046_FD_70962 | JGI IMG/M metagenome (GOLD analysis project Ga0080027, IMG submission 70962) | Permafrost soil microbial communities from the Arctic, to analyse light accelerated degradation of dissolved organic matter (DOM) -... | ecosystem: Environmental > Terrestrial > Soil >... | reverse complement strand
CCAGAATCACTCGTGATCGCGCGGAACGAATCGCGCGCGGCCACGCCTGCGAGAACTGCGGAGAGTACAGCTACAAGAAGCTCACCGTGAAGCCCGCGTCGAAGGAGCAGCGTGAAGGCGTCGACGTCGCGTGGATCGCTACGAAAACGTGCGGCGTCTGCGGCGCGGTGCACGAAATGGGGATCGACTCCGAAGGCGAGATCGTCTTCGGCGGCGACTCGTAGGCTCGCGGACGCGCCTTCAACGCGTTGGGAACCGCGACTGCAACTACGGGCACGAAAAAGACAAGAAAAAAGACGAATGAGCACGAATAGGAAGGGCTGAGTCTAAGCGCTTTTTATTCGTGTCTCTTCGTGCACTTTTTTGCCTTTTTCGTGCTCGCAGTTCGCAGTTTACGGATTCCCTACCGCAGCACCGCCGCAAACGGCGCGAGCGTTCCGTCGTTCGGCGCCGGCGTGACGCCCAGGAGCCGCGCGAGCAGATCGTAGACGTCGATGTTCGGAAAGTCGTCGATCGTCGTCCCTGCCTTGAAGTCCGGTCCGTGCGCCAGGAATAGCGCGTGCATGTCGGGATTCGCGTTGTCGTACCCGTGCTCCCCCAGCAAATCGAGCGGCTTCCCGTGCCGCCACGCGATCATCCATCCCGGGTCGGTCACCGCGACGATCGGTGTGATGCGCGCGCTCGTCCCGTAATGCAGCCGCGCGGGTACGTCGGCCTTCTTCCACACGGTCACGTGCGGGAGCTTCCTGAGCTTCCCGAGCAGTGCATCGTTGTCGCCGTCGCGCGCGCGGATCGAGAGATTCGGCGCCATGGTGACGACGTCGACGCTCGCCGAGTCGACGACGTCATCGAGGTAGACCACCTGCTCGGGCGAGATCTGCGCCATGCCGTGATCGGCGACGATGACGATGTCGACGCTCTCGTACAGCTTGCGCGCCTGTAACCCGCTCACGAGCTGCGCGAGCGCGCTGTCCACGCGAAGCACAGCCTGATGCGTCTCGGGAGAATCGGGGCCGTGACGGTGCCCCTGCATGTCCGGCTCCTCGAAGTAGCCCATCAGAAGGCGTGGGCGCTGCGATGCGGGCAGATCGAGCCACGCGAGCAACGTGTCGACGCGCGCGCTGAACTGGACCGCATGATCGTAGGAGTGCCAAAGCTCCGGCCGTACACCACCGACGGGGGCATCCGATCCGACCCAGAACATCGTGGCGGCCGGCGCACCCTGCTTCGTCGCAGTCACCCAGATTGGCTCGCCGCCCCACCAGTACGCCTCGTGCGCGACCGGCTTCTTGTACTCGAAGGCGCTGTCGTGCGCAGGATCAAAGAATCGATTGTTCACGATCCCCGAGTGATCCGGATAGAGTCCCGTCGCGAGCGCGTAGAAGTTCGGGAAGGTGATCGTCGGGAAGCTCGGAATCATCCCGCGCGCCGTCACGCCGCTGCGCGCGAGCGCGTGTAGCGCGGGAGCGGAGTCGGCATCGAGATAGCGACGAGCGAATCCATCGAAGCCCAGAACGATCACCGTACGCTTGCTGCCGCGCGGGGAAGGCCCGGCGCCCGCCGCGTGAGGCGACGAACCATGACACGCACTCGCGCCAAGCAGAGCGAGGGCAATCGCGGCTCGTCGCAGCTGGCTGGAAACCAAGGTCACTCTCGCTCTTGTCGTCATCACGAGATCAGTACGCGTAAGCCGCGCGCAAAGTTGAGGGGTCATTACGGTCGTCCGAGCAGCGCGCGATCCCCACTCACCTCATTTCCGAATTTCGTGTAGCGTCGCGCTTCCCACGGCCAGTACGGCTTGTGCGCGTACCGCGCTCCGAACACCACGCTGAGCAACGAATCGGGATCGGCTGTTCGCCCAATGGCAGTCAGGCGCGCGCCGAGCACGACGGGGCGAGTGAATTCCTGATAGCGCGTGAAGCTGTGGCAAAAGCAGAGGGGACCGCGGCTGGAAAGCCGTCCGAGCCAGAGATCCGGAAACGCGTACGTCATCGCGTAGAACACCTCGAGCGACTTTTCGCGCGGGAGCTCGGACGGCGTGGTGCCGCGAGGCAGCGAGCCGTGCTTGCCCCATTGGACGTCGACCCCCAGCTCCCCCTTGCCACGCCAGTTAGCATGAAGGATGTCGCCATGCCAGTACGTCCAGAGGTCGGTGGGAGCGAGAGTGGCGTCGTAGCCTACCCAAAACTCCTCTTCGTCGGCCCCCTGTGAGAAGGGCGACCACCGCGCCGCGACGTCGTGGCGATAGGTGAGGTAGTAGGCGATGACGCGCCGGGAGGGGTGCAGAACGGCAACGGTTCGCTCCAGCGGGAACGATTCATCCCTTTGGAGGTATAGGATAGGCGCTAAATCCCTCGCGAGCGTGGCCTCGGAGTCGTTTTGTGCGAGGGAGTCGGGAAGCGCTGGCGGAAGCAGCGGAAAGTGGGTGCGAGGGCCGCACGCGGTCAGCAAGACGCTCATGCAGACCACGAGCTCCAACACTCCGCACAAGTACGGCGTTCTTTCCCGTAGCGGCCGCGTCCGGCCGTGCGGCGGAGAGCATTCGATCGTCTCCTGTAGTAGGGGAGACTTGTTGAGACATTGGAGGGGTTCATGCGAAAACCACGTCCGGCCACGTACAATCCTGCGCAAGCGTTGCAGCTCATCGCGAACGATCGCACCGGCGCTCCACTCAGCTGTCCGTCGTGCTCCGGGCGGATCCTTCGCGATCCCGATCAGGTTCCCCCCATTCCGCGCTCCCACGTCACGCTCCGCTGTTCGAGTTGCGGCCGCATCGCCCGCTATATCGCCGGCGCCGCCTGAGCTCGCCAATCGGCTTGGTATGCGCTACTCTGCCACCGGTTCTTCTCAGCAACTCGCGGCCTTGGCCCAAATTATGAGATATGATCTAGTTACCATCGAAATCATTTGTTTAGATTTCGGTACATTCTCGATCGCTCGTTCTTCACCAGCAAGCGTTTAAGCAGTTGAAGCGTGCGATAAGTGCAACAGTTCTAGCCCCACAGGGGAGAGGGTAAGGTACCATGGCACGCATTACCGGCACCGTGAAGTGGTTCAACGACGCGAAAGGCTTCGGTTTTATCTCCCGCGAGGGCGGTCCCGACGTTTTCGTCCACTTCAGCGCCATCACCGGCAACGGCTTCAAGTCGCTTGCCGAAGGCGACCAGGTCGAGTTTGAAATCGTTCAGGGACAGAAGGGTCCGCAGGCCGCCGACGTCCAAAAGGTCTGAGCTCCCCGCTTCAGTCAAAAGAGTCCCAGCATTGCTGGGGCTCTTTTTTTTACCTACACTTTGCGCCCCGATTCGAATCGTTGATCGGCACCGGACTTGCCCTCTCCACCCGCTCGGCGCCGCGCACATTCGACCCAACAGGAGTTCACGATGGCTTCGATCTGGAAGGGCTCACTCTCGTTCGGTCTCGTCAATATCCCCGTCGAGGTGCGCACCGCCGTGCAGGGCGATCACATCAGTTTCCGCATGCTGCACGAGGAAGACCTCACTCCCATCAAATACGAACGCGTGTCCTCCACCAGCGGCGATCCCGTGCCCTGGGGTGAGATCGTCAAAGGCTACGAATACACGAAGGGCAAATACGTCGTCATGACCGACGAAGACTTCAAGACCGCTGCCGTCGAATCATCGAAGACGCTCGAGATCGTCGACTTCGTGAAGGAAGACGAGATCGACCCCCGCTACTTCGAGACGCCCTACTTTCTCGTCGCCTCGAAAGGCGGCGAAAAAGCCTACGCGCTCCTCCGCGAGGCCATCCGGAAAACCGGAACCGTCGGTATCGGCAAAATCATCATGCGACAGAAGCAGCACCTCGCCGGCATCAAGGTCGTCGGAGAAGCGCTCGTCCTCGAGATCATGCGCTTCGCCAATGAGCTCATCGATCCCGAGTCGCTCAATCTCCCGAACTCGACCCTCGTCCGGCCGCAGGAGCTGCAGATGGCCGAGCAGCTCGTCATGAGCCTCGCCGAACCTTTCGACCCGACCAAATACTCGGACGAGTATCGCGTCAATCTCATGCGCCTCATTCACGGCAAGATGAAGGGGAAGAAAGTCAATCTGAAACCCGAGCCCGGCGCCGAGCGCGGCACGGAGGTCATCGACCTCATGACGCGACTCCGCGAAAGCCTCGACGGCGGGAAGAAGAAGGGCGGCGCCGTGCGCTCTGGTCCCACCGCTGCCGCAGCACGCGAGCGAAAGTCCGCGAAGCCGAAAACCGCAAAGCCCGCCAAACGCGCCCGGCGCAAAACGGCGTAAGGGACGCGCCCAATGGCCGAGCGCGCGAAGCCGGCAGTCCGACGCAAGCTCTCCGAGTACCGCCACAAGCGCGACTTCTCGAAAACCGCGGAGCCGTCCGGAAACGGCGCGCGCGCGCAGAAAAAGAAGGCGCTCGTGTTCGTCATCCAGAAGCACGCGGCCAGTCATCTTCACTTCGACTTCCGCCTCGAGCTCGATGGCGTGATGAAGAGTTGGGCAGTGCCGAAGGGCCCGAGCCTCGATCCAACGGTGAAGCGGCTCGCCATGCAGGTCGAGGATCATCCCATCGACTACAACACGTTCGAAGGGACGATCCCCAAAGGCGAATACGGCGGCGGCACGGTCATGCTATGGGATCGCGGCACGTACACCTCCGCCCTCGATGAAGAGGACCCGGTAGCCGCGCTTCGCCGTGGCTACGCCAAGGGCGACCTCAAGGTCATGCTCGAAGGCGAGCGCCTGCACGGCTCATGGGTGTTCGTGCGCACGCGCCGCGGCCCGGAAGACAAACCGCAGTGGCTGCTGATCAAGCATCGCGATGCGTTCGCGAAGCCAGGTGCGGACATCGTCGCCGATGTCATGACGTCCGTCGCGTCTGGGCGCACGATGGAGGAGATCGCCGAGAACAAGAAGAAGAAAGTCTGGCACTCCAATCGCGCACCAAAGTCTCCGCCGCCCGACGAGCCCGCAGCGAAGCGCGCATCGCCCGCGGCTCGCGCGCGCAAGGCGCCTCCCGCTCCCTCCGCCACCGCACGCGCCTCCTCCGCCAAAGCACTCGGCGCCGGTGCCCTCGATCCGATGCTCGCGACCGTCGGCACCGACATTCCAGAGGGACGTGAGTGGGCCTTCGAGCCCAAGTACGACGGCATTCGTGTGCTCGCGTACGCGACGAGCGAATCCGCACGCCTCGTCACGCGGAACGGCAAGGACAAGACCGCGCAGTTTCCCGGCATCGCCGAGGCGGTACGCAAGCTCGCGGCGCGCGGTCGGCGCGCACTCGTGCTCGATGGAGAGGTCGTCGCACTCGACAACGGATCGCCCGCACGCTTTCAGGAGCTGCAGCAGCGCATGCACGTGAAGGACGCGAACGCCATCGCCGACTTCGAGAACAGCGCGCCGGTTGCGCTGATGGCGTTCGACATTCTGCTCGACGGCGACGACGTCCTCATACACGAGCCGTGGACGAAACGGCGCGCGCGACTCGAGACGCGACTCGCCAAGCACACGTCCCGCGAGCTTCGGCTCACCGAGTCGGAAATCGATGATGGACGCGCGATGCTCGCGCGCGCGCGGCACGACGGCTGGGAAGGGATCATCGCCAAGCGCATCGACGCGCGCTACCAACCCGGAATTCGCTCGCGCGACTGGCTCAAGCTCAAGCTCGAGTTTCGCCAGGAGTTCGTCGTTGGCGGATGGACGGAGCCACGCAACACGCGCCAGCACATCGGCGCACTCCTACTCGGCTATTACGACCGCGGGAAACTGATCTACGCGGGCAACATGGGCGGCGGCTTCGACAACGCCGGGCTGGCAGAGATGTTCGAGCTCCTTGCGCCGTCGGAACGAAAGACGTCGCCGTTCGAGGAGACGCCGCGGCCGCGCGAGCCCGTGCACTGGGTCGCGCCGAAGGTCGTCGTCGAAGTGAAGTTCAACGAGTGGACCGCGGACGGAAAGTTGCGCCAGCCGATCTACGTCGGCACGCGCGACGACAAGGATCCACGCACCGTGAAGCGCGAGGGAACGAGCGTGCAGAAGGCGAAGAGCGCGGCGTCGGCGAAAAAATTGCCGACCAGGGGAGCGACCGAAAAGGCCGCGAAGGCAGCGACCGGGCCAGCGGCAAAAAAGGCGATCGAGAAGACGACGAGGAAAAAAACCACGTCGTCAAAACGCCCATCATCTGCGCGCGCCCCCGCGCCCGAGGGCTCCGTCGAGCAGCAGCTCGAGAGCATCGAGCGCGACGGCGGCGACGGGAATGTCGACATCAAGCGGGGCGTGTCGCTGCACGTGTCGAGTCTCGACAAGGTGTACTTCCCCGGCGATGGTTTCACGAAGGGCGACGTGATGCGCTACTACGCGCGCATCGCGCCGATGATTCTTCCGGCGATCGCGGATCGCCCCCTCGTGCTCAAGCGCACTCCGGAAGGGATCAAGGGCGAAGTCTTCTTCCAGCAGAAGCCACCCACGCATGTGCCGCCTCTCGTCCACGTCGAGACCGTTGTCAACGATGACGGAGTGAAGGCCGAGCGCATCGTCGGCGGCGATCTCGCGACGCTGCTGTATACGGTGCAGATCGGCTGCATCTCGGTCGACCCCTGGCACTCGCGCATCGGCTCACTCGACGCCATGGACTACACGATCCTCGACCTCGACCCCGGGCCGCGCGCGACGTTCGATCGCGTCGTCGAGGTCGCTCGCTGGGTGAAGAAGGAGCTCGACGCCCACGGGCTGCATGCCGCGCTCAAGACCTCCGGCTCACGCGGGATCCACATCGTCATCCCGCTTCCGCCTCGCACGCCGTACGAGGCGGGATTGCTGCTCGCGCAGTTGATCGCGACGCGCGTCGCCGGGGACCATCCTCGCGAGGCGACGGTCGAGCGCTCCGTGAAAACGCGCCCGCCGGCCGCGATTTACGTCGATTACCTGCAGAACGTGAAGGGAAAAAGCGTTGCCAGCGCGTACTGCGTCCGCGCGCGCCCCGGCGCCACCGTTTCGACCCCCCTCCAGTGGAAAGAACTGAACGCGTCACTGGACCCACGGGAGCTCACCCTTGAGACGGTACCGCAGAGAATCGTAAAGCTAGGCGACATATGGACTTCCGCCCTCAAGACAAGGAATACCAGCGCCGCCATTTTGGCGGCGGCTGACCGATAGATCGCTGGGTCGTCCTTTTCTTGGATGGCTCTCACCTTGATCCGCCGCATCGTCGCGGCCGGGGCGCTCGCGCTCATCGCTTCACCGATGCTGGAAGCGCAGACTACGCCGCGCTCCCTGCCGTCGGTGCACGTCGCCGGAGTCGTCGACGGCAATACCATCGTCGAAACCGCACGGCGCTACCTCGGCGTGCGCTACGTGCTCGGCGGGACCACGCCCAAGGCGTTCGACTGCTCGGGTTTCATCCGCTACGTCTTCGCGCTCCACGGGCTCACGCTGCCACGCACGGCACACGAGCAGGCAGCATACGGCATGGCGCCCGACGAAAGGAGTCTCGAGCCCGGTGATCTGCTGTTCTTTTACGGTGGGCGCGGCGCTCAGCACATTGCGATGTACATCGGTGGCGACTCGATCATTCACGCGTCGAGCAGCGGCCATCGCGTCATGCTCGCTCGGCTCTCCGGCACCGGCACGCACCGAAGCTGGTTCGGCCAACGGTTGATCGCCGTACGCCGTGTACTCCCAGCGGCAGGAACCTTCGATCTGCCCGCATCGTTGGCAATTCCCGACCCCTTTGGCAGCAGCTCCGCCGAAGACATGGCGTTCGCCCCTTCTGCACCGCTCATCTTCTGATGGCTAGTGACGCGAACGAAGCGGACGGCGACCAGTCCAAGATGGACGACCCGGTGCTGCTCTACAGCCGCGGGTTGCCCGGGGGCGGAGTCGTGACCATCGAGGCCGTGTCGAAGGAGACGCCGGCCGTCACCGCGCGTGTCTCCGTCGAGCGTCGCATCGATCCGCAGCGCCGCGACGGCCATGAGCCGCCCGTGATCGCGGAAGCGCAGGCACCCACGCAGTCCACGGCGTTCAAGGAGCTCTACCAGATCGCGTCGGACAACGTCGCCGTGGCCCGCGGTCTGATTCAGTGGCAGGCGCGCCGCCGCGACGAGCCAGAGCCCTAAGTCGCATCCGATTGCACCTGGATACGAGAAGGCTCCCGGCGCGATGTCGGGAGCCTTCTCCGTCTATCCCCCTCGTGCTCGATCGTGGTGCTCTATCTCTCAGGCTCTATTGCGATGTGGCGATTGGTAGTCCCGCACCGCCGATGTCGCGGCGAGCGCGCGCAGCATTTCGTCATCCACCGAATGAAGCGCCCGGGCGCGCACCGTCGCGACTCGCGCTGGACGATCGGGGAACGTCAGGGAATCCAGCCGCACAAGGAGCCGCGCGGATCCGAATCCGGTGAGCGTGTCCTCCGACACCAGTCGAGCGACGACCGTGGCCTGCCAGCGAGTGCCATCATCGAGCGTGACGACGCGAGCCGCCTCCGTGGGCTCAGCCGGAGTGATCTCCGGCGCGCCTGCATCCACTTCGTCGCGCGGCGCGCTGCGAAGTGAAGACATCGGGCGAATGCTGCGGTAAGCGCCCACGGCGGCTCCTGTTGTTCCTTAGGCACATCTTGCAACTATAAAATAACCGTTTGCAAGACGTGGGCCTTCCGTGCGCGGTCAAGATCCGGTCACGGCTCCGCGACGATCAGCCGTCGAATCGTACCCCTCTCCGGCCGGCGCGTTTCTTTTTGGGCGCATATCGAAATAATTGCGCCGGTCGACCGCGCCCCTCGCTCCGCCACTCGTCCGTCGGTTCCACCAGCCACGCTGCGTGCAGCGACCGGCGAAAGCTCGCCTTGTGGAGCCGGCGCCCGAGCAGGAGCTCGTAGATGTCCTGCAGCTGCGTGAGCGTGAACGTGAACGGCAGCATGTGGAACGCGATCGGCCCCCGATCGAGCCGCGCGCGCAGCGACGTCAGCACGCCATCCAGCATCCGCCGCTGCCGCGGCGGGAGCGTGGGGAGATCGTCCACCGCAAACCAGCTCGCGTCGCCCTCGAATCCGGCGCCGGTGTCGGCATCGATGAGCGCCAAGAAGGCCACCGAGAGCTCCGAGCCCGATGGGTGACGGCGCCCGTCGCCGAACGCAGCCACCTGCTCCACCATCGCGGGCGCGGTGCCCAGCGTCTTCCGCGCGAGCTTGGCAGCCTCATCATCGATCGTTTCATCCTGCCGCAGCGAGCGCCATGGGAGCTGCCATCGCTCGCGCGACTTTGCCGGCCCCCGCACGAGCAGCACCATTAGCCGCCGGCCGCTCGGCGCGAGAAGCACGACATCGATCGAAGGCGCAGTGCGCCGCGCGCCCGTGGACGAGGCGTTGCGCTCCACTTTTGAGCGCGTGGAGGAAGTGCGAGAGGACATGTCCATGATTTAGTCGCTTGTTGCGACTAATGTCAAGGTCCCGGGATCGTGATCGGGAGTTTTCCTGCCATCGGTATCGTGCCGAGCACCGCGCGCGCAGCCGCGCCTTGCGATACCGGAAATCCGCCCCACGCAACGACGTAGGCGCCCACATCGGGAATCTGCTGCAGGAAATATGGATTCCCGAACGCGATCACGACTGGATGTTCCTTCCGCTTGTTCAGCTCCTCGATGAAATCCACGAACGAGCGCGGCACGTCGACCGTCGTCGCCGTCGAGCTGTGCGCCACATACGAGCTCACCAGGATCACGTCCGCCGAGTCCGCGATGGCGAACAGGTGAAAGAAGTCCGGTCGCTCGTTGTCCGCGTCCACGTACTCCGGTCGCAGCGCCGGAAATACTCTGCGCAGCTCCGCATCGAACGTGACGCCGGCGCCGAGATCGGCTCGATGCGCGTAGGTGATCGAGAGGATGCGCGCACTTTTGTTCAGCCTGACGAGCGGAAGCTGGTGCGCGCTGTTGCGCACGAGCGTGATCGAGCGGTCCGCCGCCGCGCGCGCGATCGCGGCATCCGCGGAATCGCCGACGATCTCGCGCGCGCGGTCGAGATCCACGAGGCGCTCGGTTCGCAGCCCCACCCGCGCCTTCGCCGCGAGTATGCGCCGCACCGACGCGTCGAGCCGCGCCTCCGGGTATTTCCCCGCCGCAACACCCGCGACCACCGCGTCGATCGTCTGCGCAACGTCCTGCGGCTGGAGAAGCACGTCAGCCCCGGCCGCCACCGCCATCTGCGATGCGTTCACCGCGCCGTACGCGTCGAGCACCGCGCGCATATCCATCGCATCCGAAACCACGAGCCCGCGAAAATGCATCTCGTCGCGCAGCAGCGACGTGAGCACGTTGTGCGAGAGCGTACCCGGCGCGCCGCTCGAGTCGAGCGCGGGCATCGAGCCATGGAACGTCATGATCGCGCCCACGCCCGCCTTCACCGCGGCGTTGAACGGCACGAGCTCGACGCTGTCCAGTCGCGCGCGTGAGACGCGCACCACCGGAAGCGCGAGATGCGAGTTCGTTCCCGTGTCGCCGTGTCCCGGAAAGTGCTTCCCCGTGGCGATCATCCCGTGCTCCTGCACGCCGCGGATGAAGGCCGCGCCCATCTGCGCCACGAGCGCGGGCTCCTCGCCGAACGAGCGCGTGCTGATGACGGGATTTGCAGGATTGTTGTTGACGTCGAGAATCGGCGAGAAGTCGATCTGAAATCCGATCGCCCGCCCTTCCTTCGCCGTTATCCGCCCCTGCTCGTACGCGAACATCGTGTCGCGCGTCGCGCCGATCGCCATCTCGGGCGGAAAGAGCACCGCCCCGCCCAGATCGATCCCGTTGGGGAGAAAATATCCGCCGCGGGCACGATACCCCGCGCCGAACTCCAGGTCGCCACCAACGAGCAGCGGCAGGTCGCTCATGCGCTGCAGCGCGTTCAGCTTCGCTGCGATCTCGAGCGGCGATCCGACGGACATGATGATCCCGCCCACGTGCTGCTGTGTGATCCACCCGGTGATCTTCCGCCACTGAGGCGCATCGGCGCTCACGTAATCGCCGAAGATCTGCGGCCACACCATCTGCGCCGCCTTGTCGCGAAGCGTCATGCTCGCGAGCTCGCAGCCGACCCACGCGGAGTCGCTCTTCGAATCGCACTGCGCGAAATGCGGTCGGGTTCCCGGCGCCGGCGCCGGTCGAGCCGGTCCCGTGGTGGCGACGGTCGATGTGCACGCCGCGATCAACACCACGGCGAACAGCAGCGCACGCGGGACCTGAACGGCCGACTCCCGCTCTCCGGTTCTCACCAGTTGATCGTGCCCTGCTTGCTCGTGTCGACCTGCTCTTCTTCCTTCCCGGTCTTGAACAGGAACGTATCCATGTTCTTCGTCAGGAACTGCCGCGCCTGCGGGTCCATCAGGTTGAGTCCATAGTGGTTGATCAGCATCGTCTGCTGCTTCAGCCACAGCTTCCAGCACTCGCTGCAAATCTCTTCCTTCGCCCGCGCGCCGAGCGGCCCCGGGAGCGGGGGACGCTCGAGCCCCTCGCGCGTATTCCCACAGCGAGTGCACGTCACTTCAGCCATCTGTCAGTCTCGAATGCAGGGAGCGCGCTCAGGCGCGCGCGTAGCGGATCTTGGCCAACCGCACCGCGGCCAGCATACGGATATACACCCAGCCGATGTCGAACTCGTACCACTTCGCCTTGAACTTCGCGGAGTGCGGATCGGCGTGATGGTTGTTGTGCAGCTCCTCGCCGCCGAGCCAGATCGCGATCGGCGAGATGTTGCGGCTCTCATCCTTCACGTCGTAGTTGCGGTAACCCACCGCATGCCCAACCCCGTTGATGATCCCCGCGGCCCAGAACGGAATCCACAGCATCTGCACGCCCCAGACGAGCGGTCCGATGTAGAAGCCGAACAGATACACGTCGATCACGAGCATGACGAGAATGCCGAGCCAGTTGAGGCGCGCGAGCACGTACCGCTCGAGCCAGTCGTTCGGTGTCCCCTTGCCGTACTTCTCGAGAATGCCCGGCTGGCGAACCGCCTGCCGATAGTAGAACGCGCCTTTGAGAATGATCTCGCGCAGCCCCTCCATCACCGGCGAATGCGGATCGCCTTCGCGGTCGGCGAACGCGTGATGCTTCCGGTGGCAGGCTACCCACTCCTGCGTCACGATCGACGTCGACAGCCACAGCCACACCCGCATCGGGATCTCGGCCAGCTTGCTGAACGTCACGCCGCGATGCGTCTGCGCGCGATGCAGAAAGAGGGTGACGCAGACATTGGTGAGATGGCCAGCGATGACCACGAAGAGCACCGGCTTCCACCAGTGCGTCGCCCACATTGCAAATCCTGGCATTGCGTCCTGACCTGAAGATGAGATCCCGTCCCGACTGCAATCTACTGCGTGTGGGGAAATTGAGCCACTTGCGGAGCGCGCCTGAAACGACCTATGGCTGTGGAGACAATGAAGTTACGAGTCCGCCTGTGCTCACCAGTCCGGCTTTGTCCGCGGGCGGCGCACTCCCCCATGTATCGTTGGACGAATTGAAATCGGGAACGGTACCGTCTGGCCAGAGCCGCGCGCCTGCAAGCGCGGAACGCACCGGAATCGTCGCCGTGTACTGGTCTCCCAGGTACCAGATCGCGACGGGGAGGTGCACGTCCTGCATCGTGCCATCGGCGAGCTTGAGCCGCAGCTCGACCGGGAACGGGATCGACGTGTGCTTCCGCAGCTGGATCACCGCGATGCTGTGTCCGTCACTCGAGATCGTCGACGCGCTGTCGATGCCGATGTCCAGCACGTCATTCGTGTAGAAGAAGCCGCGCCAGAACCACGCGAGATCCTCTCCCGTCGCGCTCTCGATCGACCGGAAGAAATCGGCAGGCGTCGGATGCTTGAACGCCCATGTGGCGGTGTACTGCTGGAACGCCTGATCGAAGGTCGCGCGACCTACCACATGATTGCGCAGCGCAAGCAGCACGGCCGCGGGCTTCCGGTAGCCGATCGCGCCCAGCGCGCCCGGCGGCACGCGATCCGGCGGCGTCATGAGCGGGCGCTGCTCGCCGGACAACACGCTCGCGCGCCAGTTGTCCATGTACAGCGGCCACTGGTAGTTCCGCGGAAAGCGTTGCTCGTTCGAGAAAGTGTTGATGTACGTGTTGAACCCCTCGTCCATCCATGCGTAGCGCCGCTCGTTCGAGCCGACGATCATCGGAAACCACTCGTGCCCGTGCTCGTGATCGAGCGTGCCGAACACCCCGTTCGGATCCGTCTCCTGCGACGCATAGTTCACGAACACGAGCATCGGATACTCCATGCCGCCAACCGGGCCGGCCACCGATGTCGCCTGCGGATACGGGAACGGGAACACGAACTGCGAGTAGGTCCTGATCGTCCACTGCGTCTCTTCGGCCGCGCGCGTCCACTCCGGGCCCGCCTTCGGCCACTCGTAGTACGACTGCGTGACGATCCCCTTCCAGCTCGTTGCATCCCAACGGAAGTCCGGCGCACCGGCCCACGCGACATCGCGCACGTGCTGCGCGCGGAAGCGCCACGTCTTCGTACCGGTCGTCACGACGGGCTTCGATTCCGCCTCGGTGATGATTCGAATCACGGTGTCGCTGTGCGCCGCACCGGCGAGCCGTGAGCGCTGCGCGGCGGTGAGCACGTCCTGCGGATTCTGCAGCAATCCGCTGCCCGCGACGACGTATCCAGCCGGGACGGTAACCGAGAAGTCGATGTCGCCGTACTCGAGATAGAACTCGCCCTGGCCGAGGTATTGGTCGGTATTCCATCCGCGAATGTCATCGTACACGTCGACGCGCGGATACCACTGGGCGATCTCGTACAGCGGCCCGTCGCGCGCCATGCGGTCGGAGCCGTGTTCGGGCACCGTGAAGTTGTAGTCCATCGCGATCGTCACCTTGCCGCCGTGCGGCGCGAGCGGCTCCGCAAGATCGACGCGCATCTGCGTCTCGTGCACCTCCGACGTCGCGCGCTTGCCGTTCGTGACGAGGTTCTGAATGTCGTAGCCGCCCAGGAATCCCCTGTCGCCGAATCGCGTGTCCTCGGGAAAGAGCGCGCTACCCGCGCTTCCACTCTTGTAGAGATTCTGGTCGAGCTGCATCCACACGTAGCGCAGCGTGTCGGGCGAATTGTTCGTGTACGCGAGCGACATGTGGGCGTGAATCGCGTGGCGCCCGGTGTCGAGCGTCGCGACGATATCGTAGTCGGCTCGCTGCTGCCAGTAATCGGGCCCCGGGCGTCCGTCCGCCGTCCGCACGCGGCTGGCGTCGGGCCAATCCATGCGATCGAGCCGGTTGAACGGATCCGCGCGCGTCACCATCCGCGGAGAGCCCTCGCCTTGAGCCGTGTGCGCCACAGCCACCGGC
>Ga0080027_10000674_pt1 | contig 14322 bp, 10 predicted proteins | sample OrgsoiDNA2013046_FD_70962 | JGI IMG/M metagenome (GOLD analysis project Ga0080027, IMG submission 70962) | Permafrost soil microbial communities from the Arctic, to analyse light accelerated degradation of dissolved organic matter (DOM) -... | ecosystem: Environmental > Terrestrial > Soil >... | reverse complement strand
ATGAGCAATGTGGGGGAAAAGGAAAGAGCAAAATTCTTCCATTCCATGCGGGAAAAAGTCGAAAATCGTATTAGGACCTTTTGACCAATAAACCGGTTTTTGAATTAGTTTCGTTGAATGATTATCGAGGAAACAGCAGCGAAACAAGTGAAACTGGTTGAATGTCCCCGGGATGCCATGCAGGGCTGGGAGACATTTATTCCAACTGAAAAAAAAATCGCTTACCTGAATACCCTGCTCCAGGTCGGATTTGACAGTCTGGATTTCGGCAGTTTTGTTTCTCCAAAGGCCATCCCCCAGATGGCGGATACCAAACAGGTAATTTCCGGTATCGATCCAGCCGGCTCAGCGACCAGACTGCTGGCTATCGTTGCCAATACCCGCGGTGCAGAGGATGCCTCCTTATACCCTGCCATCCGGGATATTGGATTCCCATTTTCCATTTCTGAAACCTTTCAGCAGCGGAATACCAATTCATCCATTGCGAAATCGATGGAAACCGTATCGGCCATTCAGGAAATTTGTTATCTGAGTGGAAAGAGGCTGGTAATTTATATTTCCATGGCCTTCGGAAATCCATATGAAGACGAGTGGTCTGACGGCATCGCGCTTCACTGGATCCGTCAACTGGTTCAAATGGGTGTGGAAGTTATTTCACTGGCGGATACGGTCGGGCTGGCCAGCCCGGATCAGGTTCATGCCCTTACAAAATCTTTGATAACAGAATTTCCTTCAATCGAATCGGGCGTACACCTGCATTCGCGCAGGGAAACCAGTATCGAAAAGCTGGAAGCCGCATTCAGTGCGGGCTGCCGGCGTTTTGACGGGGCGCTGAATGGGATTGGGGGTTGTCCCATGGCAGGAGATGAGCTGGTGGGTAATATGGACAGCCTGCTGATGATCGATTATTTTCAGAGAAAACATACACTGCCTCTTCTAAACGAAGATGCCCTCGAAAAGAGCATCCGTCTTTCAGCCGAAATATTTTTAAATCATTAGGATGGATCCTTTTTTCCTGCCCATTCAGATCAGTGCACCTGCAGAGAGGATCCGGTATCCTCAGAAAATTCTTTTAACCGGGTCCTGTTTTACGGAACATATCGGCCATCACCTGAATGATTTGAAGTTCGACACTCTTCAAAATCCGAACGGCATCCTCTTCGATCCATTAAGCGTTGCGGGCAGTTTGATTTCTTATCTGCAGCCCGAATCTTTTAAAGCGGATGATCTTTTTTTTCACAATGAACTCTGGCAAAGCTGGAAATACCATGGCGAATATTCAAACACCAGTCAGGAAACCGTTCTCCATAAGATAAATCAATCCCGGCAGGCCGCCCACTCATTTCTGAAACAGGCTGACTGGCTGATCATTACCCTGGGATCTGCGTTTATTTATTTTTTAAAAGAAGGAAATTTACCGGTTGCCAATTGTCACCGGGCACCGGCCGGCTGGTTCACAAAAAAACTTCTGCCGATTGAAGATATACTGGCTGCCCTGGATGAAGCCCTGCACCGGTTGTTTGATTTTAATCCCCGGTTGCAAATTTTGTTTACTATTAGCCCGGTCCGTCATATCCGGGACGGCGTTATCGAAAACAACCGCAGCAAAGCCAGGCTGATTGAAGTGGCACACCAGCTGGTTAATAAATTCAACCGGACATATTATTTCCCCGCGTATGAGCTGGTAATCGATGTATTAAGGGATTATCGTTTTTACGATAAGGACCTGGTGCATCCGAATTATATGGCCACGCAGTTTGTGCTGGAAAATTTTATGGAACATTATGTGCATCCGGAGTCGAGGTTGCTGGCAGAAGAGATCCGGAAATTGCGGGTGTCTTACAAACACAGGGCACTACATCCGGACACCGGGGCGCATCGTCATTTCCTGCAGGAACAATATGAAAAAACGCTTGAACTGTCGGAGAAATATCCTTTTATAGATCTGAATCCGGAACTTTTACATTTTTCGGGAAAAGAATAGAAGAAAGTATGGGAGTGTGAAAGTATGGGAGTATGGGAGTGGGGTATTTAATTACCATACTCCCATACTTTCACACTCCCATACTTGCTTCAGTGTATCCGGTCTCCACGTACTTCCATTTTTTTCATCAGGCCGGATTCATAGGTTATCCATTCTGCCCAGCGCCGCTTCACCTTTTCCTTGCCCAGATAGGTTTCGGCCAGACCGATGAAGAGATGGTAATGACCCGCTTCGCTTTCCATAAAGCGCCGGTAGAAATTGCGCAGGTATTCATCCGGCAATCCTTCGCTCAGGCGTTTAAAACGTTCACAGCTCCGGGCTTCGATCATGGCCATCGTAAGTAACTGATCAAGAAACCTTTCTTCAAAATCGCCTCCTTTACGTTGAAAGGCGATCAGGTGATTTACATATTCATCCTTTCTTTGCCGGCCAAGTTTTAATTTCCGTTTTTCCAGTTCGGCCAGGACCATACGAAAATGTCCCCATTCCTCGGTAACAATGGGTGCGAGCTCTGAGACCAGTCTTGTTCTGTCAGAATATTTCGTGATCAGGGAAATACAGGTGGTGGCGGCCTTCTGTTCGCAAAAGGCATGATCTGTCAGAATCTCTTCGATGGAAAGATTTGCCAGGTCCACCCAGCGGGGATCGGTGGCCAGTTCCAGCCCCAGTATGTTTTTGAGTGGTTTCATATGTTTTGCAAATGTCTTAATTAAAGGGATATTTGGTTCATAAAATTATGAAGGAAGATTTTTTGGATCGGAAGCTGACGGAAAGATCGGACGCGTCTGCCTTGCGAACGCTGCGATTGGCCGGGAACCAGGCCGATTATTATTCAAATGATTATCTCGGGATCGCAAAGCATGGCCTGATCGACAATCTCCTTCAGGGAACCCGGTATGCACAGGGATCTACCGGCTCGCGTTTGCTGGCAGGTAACTATGCATTGATCGAAGAAACCGAAAAGGAAATCGCCGGATTTCATGATGCGTCCGCAGCCCTTATTTTCAATTCAGGTTATGACGCCAATGTTGGCCTACTGGCCTGTCTTACTCAAAGAGGAGACGTGATTTTATATGATAAACTAAGCCACGCTTCTATCCGTGACGGAATCCGCCAGTCATTTGCCAATTCATTTTCTTTTGCGCATAATGATACCCGTGACCTCGAAATAAAATTGAAGACCCATAAGGGCCATGCCGGGAAAAATTGCTTCGTGGTTACGGAATCTGTTTTTTCTATGGATGGAGACATAGCCCCGCTTGTCGAAATAACAGCGCTCTGTGAAAAATATGAAGCCCATATCATCGTGGATGAGGCCCATGCTACTGGTGTTATTGGCGCAAGGGGGGAAGGACTGGTGCAGCATCTGGGATTAACAAACCGCTTCTTAGCCCGCATGCATACATTTGGAAAGGCCCTGGGATGCCATGGAGCGGTGATATTGGGTTCATCGAAACTCCGGGATTATCTGATCAATTTCTGCCGGCCCTTTATTTACAGCACGGCCATTCCACCCGCATCAGTGGCCGCTATTCAGGCTGCTTATAAAATATTTCCCGGACTACAAAGTGAAAGGGAGACAATAAAACATCTGGTTGCTCTGTTTGACCAGCCGGGGTTTAAAAGATCGGTCACGCCGGTACAATGTTTTATCATTCCAGGAAATGAAAAGGTAAAGATGGTCGCCCGGGAACTCACGGAAAAGAATCTGGACGCACGGCCGATTTTATATCCCACCGTTCCGCTGGGAGAAGAAAGATTGCGGATCACCCTTCATAGTTTTAATACGATGGAAGAAACAAAAAAATTAATTTCCATCTTAACGCTTAACGTTTAACGCTTAACGCCTAACGCATATCCGGCGACGGTTGAATAATTCATACTCCCATACTCCCATACTCCCATACTTGTATTATCTCGGCCTTCCACCCGGATTTTTCAAGGCGTTGCCAATGGCCGTTCCGAACAAACCGTCAAAACCCAGTCTCACGCCTACCTGACCTGGCTTGCCATTGAGGTAAGAACCAACAACATCCACCCGGAAAAGTTTGAAAATGTTTTCAAGTCCCGCGAATATTTCCACATAATTATTATCCTGGTTTACGTAGAACGCATTGGAACCAATGACGAGGTTCCACTGCAGATTTCTCAGCAAGGGAACCTTATTGGTGAGCATACCGTTGAAATGATGTTCTATATGACCCACTCCATATAATGAGGCCGTTGTACTGTTTTGATAATAGGGAGCGAGCTGGAAACTATTTAGATAAGGACTGGCATAAAAAGTCTGGTTGCCATTAAAGTGCTGGTAATCCATTACGTAAAGGGATTTGGTATTGAAAAATCCCCCGATACCGAAACGATATTTGAATTCACCCTTTAATTTGAAATTGACATTATCCCACAATGAAAATTGCCATTTTTCATAATTCACATCAGATCCGAACAGGTTGGGAATGCCCGCGCGAAATGAAAGCGCCAGCGTTGGATATTTTGATCCGATAGCAAACCTGTTGTCGGGGAATTCTATGTATCGCTGGCCCGGTTTGAATTGCAGGTCAATTCCGGCAATCAGTGCCTGATTGGGTGAAAAGTTTTCGTTAATTAGTTCATAGGGATAATTCGGTGTGAATTGTTTATTCTTACTTCCGAAAAAAGAATAATCCGTTGTATTGTTCAGCGGCAACCGGTCTTCATATAATAATGAACCCGTAATCCGAAACCCGTTATCAAAGCGTTTTCTATAGAGCACACTGCCAAAATAATTTTCGTAGATTTTCATATAATTGTCCCGGAAAAACAAAGTATAAAATTCGTTCATCACCGGGCCAATCGGATTATCGGGATTAAACTGGCTTACTCTCTTACCGCCGCTGAAAACCCAGGAAGAGCGGCTATGGGTTTCACCATTCATATCTATCTGGAATATTTTTTTACTCAGCACAAGGGTTGCCCATGCATTAAGGTGGGTGTTACTGAATCCGTAGCGGACATGGGGCGTAAATTCGATGCTGTTCCCCGTCTTTTTGTATTCTTTCAGAAAACTGGCTTCGCCCTGAATAACCGTGCCTTCTACCGTATTGTATTCTATCTGGGGTATCAGCGGTTTAACGGATACGCTCAGCGGGTGATCCGGATCATAGTCGGACCTTTTGATGCCGTTAAAAAAGATATTCATGACCGTTATACGACCCTGTTTTTTTCGCAGGGAATCGGCTGTTTTCCGCAGGTTGGCCGAATCGTTACGGCTTTTAAATGTGCTGTCCTTTATGCGAAAATCTTCCAATTCTTCCGGTTCCAGGGGTACGGGCCGGAGCGAATCCCAATACGCAAAGCTTTTTTTGTTTACTCCCGTATCATATTTGACAACCACGTTATTGAAATATTTTTTTCTGAAGCGGGGCTCAAGTTCATAATTACTGTATACGTTTAAAAAATTTCCGGTTACATCAATACCGAATTTCTTAAATGAAAAATTGACCACCTGGTTTTGAGTACGCCAGATCTTGGGCGTGATCGGGACCTGGATCTGTTTGATTGAAAGCGTATCGACAATTTCCAGCTGGTAATCTCGCGTAAGGGTCAGGTCCAGGCTGTGGATCCGCCAATCCCCATCGGTGATATTAATGGTTCCGGAAAAAAGCGGCTCAAATCTTCTTTTCGGAATTACCCGTATCTGATTGATCTCTTTTCCGTCTTCAACAAAGGAGCCCAGAAATTTATATTTGTAATAATTCAATGCCCCATCGGCGATGGGGGATACATACCCCCGTGGGCTCAGTTGTGTTATAAAGATGTTTACATTGTTACTATAAAAATTGATAAATGTGGGGAAATTAAATCCATATCCGTTCGAGCCACTTTCCCTTCCTGAAATGACTTCCAGTTTTATCTTATCCGGTTTTTTAAACGCGATCCGGGTAAGCGATTCCGACAGATAAATAATTCCCCGGCCCTCGGAGTCAACACCGAGGTCTTTTCTGTCTTCATCAGAAAAAGTCTTTCCTAAAATCTTGGAAGGAAGGCTTCGGCTTCGGATCAGGGTCTTTATATAGGCTTCGCAGGTAAATGAATCAAGCGGGTTCTCGTAGGATTTTCTTTTTTTAATGGCATGCCGGATAATTTCATAGGCCGGATCCTCTGCCCCGGCCTTGACTATAACTTCTTTCAGATTGGTTTGCTGGATCGATAGTGAAAAGTCGAGTGTAATGGATTCACTGGTCAGGGTCACTGCTTTTTCCTGCCTTGCATAGCCAACATATTGGCAAACGATAATATAACTGCCTGCCGGAAGATCCAGAAAATATTTGCCGCGGTTATTGCTGGTTGTTCCCGTTGAACTGCCCTTTATAAAAACAGAAGCGAAAGGAAGAATGTTGCCCTTATCATCCGTTATTGTCCCGCTGATCTTAACGGCGTGGGCGGTAAAATGAAGAAGAGAAAATAAAAACAATAAAATGAATGTCCTCATGGCGGATAAATAAAGAGTGGTCTCCTGTTAAAACCGCTTAAACCGTTTCCGGAGGAGGAACCGGATAAATCAGCCTTCTCAGGTAAGAGCCGGCCAGTGCAGCAAATCCCGCTACCAGGGCGCCGATAAGGGAAGTAATTACAATGAGCAAAACAGCGGAGCCGCCCAATGGGAATAACGTCGCGACTTTTTGTGAAAGAATGCCGTTATTCTTATTGTCGATCCACCAGGCCAGCACTTCCCATAAAAGAAATACACCCAGGAATCCGGATAAAAAAGAAAATGCCGGTTTTTGGGGAATTGCGGCACTTACCAGGAAAGCGGCAATGGCAATTCCCCACCACGGCATATACAGACCGGAAACAAAAGCCAGCAAAGCGGTTACCAGGATCGAAAGAATATATTTGAACATACAAATTTATAATTTAGTTATTCGGATGATGGCCTTCACGCGTTTATCTGTCTCTTCTTCTTTCGCCATCATCCACAATGGATAATATTTTCCGTTCACCCAATTGTCAATAAAATTATCGTAATAGGGACTTCCCGGATTTCCACTTTGTCCCCCTGGATAAATCCCATATGCTTCCGTATTCTTCGTCAGCTGAACAATCATCCGCCAGCTCGGACCGTGATCTATTTTCATTGCATTGATTGAAAACTCCCCTCCGCCGTTATCAATATCGAGCCTGCTGAAAGGATCCAGATTGGCAAGATGTTCTATGCGCGTTGCCCTGAATTTACTCCAGGTTAATTTCCCTTCCCGGTCCAGGTTTTTGCAGGTTCCGGCAGCTCTCCTGAACGCGAGGGTCAAGTCCTGTTTCAGGCTTTCTTTTTCGGGTGTGCGGATATCATCCAGGAACTCGTAGGTGCTATCCCGGAGAATGCCCTCGAGCAATGTGCTGTTGTAAGGATAAAATCCGGGCATACCGGCTTTTGCCAGGTCATCGTCCCAGACAATGGCCTTCAGACTGTCCCAGGTAATCTTAAAAATGGAAGCACCTTTTGATTCCGCTTCGCAACGCTGATCCCAGTCCTTCAGCATTTCATAGTATTTTGACTCATTTGCAGTCAGATCAGTCGTGTCAATATTCTTTAGGAAAACGGGTTTTGCCATACCAGCCAATGGATTATAGGTATCCGTTTGCATTTTCATCATGTCTTCAATACCGATTTCATTCATCTGACCCAGGTACCGGTTGATCATCAGCCCCCGATAATTAGGATATTCCCCACCCAGGTAATAAGGAGACGTGGCGGGGTTTACGGGGTATTGATTGGCGCTGCTTACAAATCCTCTTTCCGGATTATACATAAAGGGATTTTCTGACTGGGGTATCATTCCCTGCCACTGATAACTGCTATCCGTACCGGGCATTACGAAATCACCCTGTCTTTTCCATTTGGCGGGGAATTCTCCCTGGTCGCATATCGCGATATCGCCATTCTTGCAGGCAAAAATGGCGTTTTGTCCGGGTGTGTGCAACCATTTAACGGCTTCCTGGTAGTCTGTATAATTTTTCGCATGATCCAGACCGTTAAAAATCATCAATTCATTCCCGGGATCATGTGCTTTCCATCTAACTGCATAATATTTATCGTTTGTCTTCCTGTTGCCGGAAAAACTTTTATCATACATCACCGGACCAAAAACAGTGTAGGCAACCGTATCAATATATTCACTTGTATCTTTCTGGATAATGTGTTCATAACGGAAATCGGTCGCTACCCACTGCTTGTTATACCAGTATTCTTTTCTGCTGTCGTCCCGGAATGTTATTTCGTAATAATCCCGCACGTCTCGCATGGCATTGGTAAATCCAAATGCGCAACTGTCATTAAAGCCGATGACCACGCCGGGTGCACCGGGAAACGTCGCACCATAGGCATTAAAGGAGGGACAGGAGATCTGCATCTCATACCAGAGGGAAGGCAGGTGAAGTCCCAGGTGGGGATCATTACAAAGAATGGGTGACCCGCTTTTTGTTTTTATACCGCTTACGGCCCAGTTATTACTGCCGTTATCCTTGTCCGGTTTGCTTACCGCATGTACTGACACCGTATCGGTGCTATGCAGATAAGCTGAATCGCTGCCAGCCGGTGCTTTTACTTTTATTCGCGGAACCCGGGTAACGGTATCCACGGGCACGATCGGATCCAATGAATCCTGCGAAACGGGAAACATTTTATTGAAGGTTGTATAACCGAGTATGGATCGCAGGTTGGTAAATTCAAAATCGTTTTCGCTGCCGGCAAGGTCGAGTGACATAAATTTGAGGAACAGCGCCGTTTTCAGATTGGACCACAATTCGGGTCTATACCCCAACAGCTTATATTCTATGGGCAGTTCACTTTCTTTAAGATTCGTTATGTAGGCGTTGACGCCGGCAGTATAGGCGTCGGCCTCGGCTTTTGATACCGGATCCTTCTCCATTTCAACAACTGCTTTTTCCGCGGCATAGCCCATACCCAGTCTTCTTTTTTCCCGGTCATAGTTGATTGCCTTCGGACCGATCAGTTCACTTATCCGACCGGCTGCTGCGTAGGTCTGGAATTCCATCTGCCAGAGCCTGAATTTGGCGTGCATATAGCCCTGCAGATAGTACACATCATCATCATTACCCGCGAAAATATGAGGCACCAGGCGGTCGTCCAGGTAGATTTCTGCAGGATCTTTCAATCCGGGTAGCTGCAGGTCCTGTCCGAAATCCCTGTCAACCGGTTCGGCATTTTGCCAAAAACCGTGTTGGGGACTCAAAAACTCCCCTAGGGCTGGCGCCAACCCCCACCGGGTATTGAAAACAACGATTAAAAGAATGGTAACTGCCGAAGAAATGAGAAAGGGAACAAATTTCATGGAGCGGGTTTCTGCGTTGAAAATCATTTAAAAGTAAAAAATTTTTAGCCAATTCTGAAGGGTTTAATGAAATAGACACGGGTTTAATAAAACGTGAATCCTTTTGTAAATTTGCACGGTGACGACTTTACACAACCGGATATCACAAAAAGAGCTTAAACAAAGGCTTCTCGAAGAAACCATTCCACGCAGAACCCTTTCTTTTTACCGCTATTTTCAAATTCCGGATCCAAAAATTTTTCGTGATGAGCTTTACCGGCAACTGGCCGGATTGCGGGTTTTTGGCAGGATCTATCTGGCTCATGAAGGTATCAATGCCCAGGTCAGTGTTCCGGTTTCTGAGATAGAAACGTTTCAGGCTTATCTTGAAAGTGTTGAACCGCTCCGCGGATTGCGGTTAAATGCCGCTTTTGCAGATGATGGAAAATCATTCTGGGTTTTAAAAATTAAAGTTCGTGATAAAATTGTAGCGGACGGTATTACCGATCGGGACTTCAGCATGGCGAAAAAGGGACATTATGTGGATGCCGAGACATTTAACCGGCTCACATCAGATCCCGGAACCCTGGTTGTGGATATGCGCAATCACTATGAATATGAAGTGGGCCATTTTGACGGAGCCATAGAAATTCCGAGCGATACTTTTCGCGATCAGCTTCCGCAGGCGGTTGAATTACTAAAGGATCAGAAAGACAAACCGGTGATCATGTATTGTACGGGAGGAATCCGTTGTGAAAAAGCCAGTGCCTGGCTCCTGCACCAGGGTTTTGAAAAAGTTTTTCACCTGGAAGGTGGCATAATCCATTATGCCAATACCGTAAAAGAAAAAGGGCTTGAAAATAAATTCCGCGGAAAAAATTTTGTATTCGACGAAAGACTGGGTGAATCCATTTCAGGCGAAATCATTGCCCATTGTCACCAGTGTGGTAAACCCGCCGATACGCACACCAATTGTAAAAATAGTGGTTGTCACCTGCTGTTTATCCAGTGTGCGGAATGTGACGCGAAATATGACGGTTGCTGCAGCCAGACCTGTATGGAAACCTATCACCTTCCTGCAGAAGAACAGAAAATATTGCGGAAGGGGATGAATAACGGACCGAAGATTTTTAATAAATCCAGAAAACGCTTTAAGCCTTAGGCTTTAAGCTTTTTAAGGCTTTCCATGATAAGAAAAAAAGTTTCATCCTCCGATAAGGGTACGGGTACAAATTCTTCGCCAATAACTTTTTCATATAATTCAATATACCGGTTTGAAATGGTCTGAATCCATTCATCGGACATCGTGGGCACCAGTTGACCCGTCTTTCCCATGAATCCGTTTGCGATTAGCCATTCCCGTACAAATTCCTTACTCAGTTGTTTCTGTTTCTCGCCTCTCTGCTGCCTTTCTTCAAACCCGTCCGCATAAAAATACCGGGAAGAATCCGGCGTATGGATCTCATCCATCAGGAAGACAGTATCACCGATTTTTCCAAATTCATACTTGGTATCCACCAGGATCAGGCCCCTGTTTGCTGCCAGTTCTTTTCCCTTTTCGAAAAGCTGAAAAGTATATTGTTCAAGCTGGATGTAATCTTTTGCTTTCACTATTCCTTTGGAGATGATCTCCTCTTTCGAGATATCCTCATCATGCCCCGCCTCAGCTTTTGTAGAGGGCGTGATGATGGGATGCGGGAAATAATCATTTTCTTTTAATCCGTCCGGCATCCGGACACCACACAGCATCCGCTGTCCGGAGGAATAGGTTCTCCAGGCATGACCGGTCAGGTTTCCCCTTACAACCATTTCGACGCGGTAAGGATTACAACGTTTTCCGATACTCACGTTGGGAGCCGGCGAAACCAGCAGCCAGTTGGGACATATGTCCCGGGTGGCGTCCAGCATGTACGCAGCGATCTGATTCAGGACTTGTCCTTTATAAGGGATGAGGCGGGGCAGGATAACGTCAAACGCAGATATCCGGTCGGAAGCAACCATCACCAGCAATTCATCTTTTACCGTATATACATCCCGGACCTTTCCCTTGTAAAAAGCAGTCTGGTCGGGGAGATGATATGGGGTCATGACGTAATTTTTGTTTGCAAAGGTTAAAAATTAAAAGATAAAAAAATTTAAAAGTAAGAAAGCCCAGGGCCTGAAACAAAAAGCTTGAAGCCTATTGTCTAATGCTTTAAATTTATACTATCAAAGTCTTTTTACTGTTTAATTGTTGCTTTAAATTAAATTGATTGCCATGAAAACTTTGACTCGCGCTGTATTTGCATTTCTGCTTAGTTTTTTGTTTATCAATAGAAATTTCGGTCAGTCCCAAAACGTTTCCGGAAAAATAAATAATGGAGAAACCAAAGAAGGGATTCCGGCTGCATCCGTAATACTCAAGGGGGGAACAACCGGAACGTATTCTGACAGCCACGGAAATTTTAAACTCCCGGTCAATCATTCCTTCCCTTTCACTTTAATCATTTCTTCCATTGGATATGAAACAAAGGAATGGGTGGTTGAATCAGCATCTGCTGTTCTGGAAATTGAGCTCCAACCAGCATCCGTTATCGGCACCGAAGTCGTGATTTCCGCTACCCGCTCCCAAATCCGGAGCCTTGAATCTCCTGTTTCAATAGAAAGGCTTGGCAGCGCGGCTATCCGGGAAGTGCCGGCGCCTTCATTTTATGACGCCATTGCCAATTTGAAAGGCGTCGATGTAGTCACTTCTTCTATCCTGTTCAAAACGATGAACACGAGGGGATTTAATGGCAGTGGTAATGTCCGGATGAACCAATTGGTGGATGGAATGGATAACCAGGCACCCGGTCTGAATTTTTCTGTAGGAAATATCGTGGGATTGAATGAACTGGATGTTGACAATGTGGAGCTGTTGCCCGGCGCATCTTCTGCGCTGTATGGATCTGGTGGAATGACGGGCACAATACTGATGACCAGCAAGGATCCCTTTAAAAGCCAGGGACTGAGCGCCATCATAAAACAGGGCGTGAACCATATCAGCGACCCCAGCATGAGCGCCGCACCTTTTTATGACTGGATGCTGCGCTACGCCCAGGCCTTCAATAAATTCGCATTTCGTGTTTCCGCAGAATATCTCCAGGCCAGGGATTGGGCAGGCTCAGATTATAGAAATTTTAGTCCTTTTCAGGGACAACCCGTTGCCGGTAACAGAACCCTGCCGGATTACAACGGGGTGAATGTCTATGGCGATGAAAACCCTTATTTTAATGTTCATGACCAGGTTTTGGCAGCAGCCAATGCCTCTACGAATCCTATACAAAAAGCCCAGTTAACGGCCCTGGCGAATGCGACCCCGATAAATTCCAATGTTACGCGAACAGGATACAATGAAAATACGCTGACCGATTATAAAGCATATAATTTTAAGGCCTCTGCCGGATTTTTTTATAAGATAACAGATAATACAACCGTCAGCCTCTCCGGAAATTTTGGGTTGACCAATACCATTTATACGGGTACGGACCGGTATAATTTACAGGACGTCAAAATCGGACAATATAAAGCCGAAATAACGGGTAAGCATTTTTATTTCAGGGCTTATACCACACAGGAAGATGCCGGCAGTTCATCCGATATGGTTGTTACGGCCGACTATATCAACGAAGCCTATGCGCCGACGGCAACCGTTTGGGCACCGACTTATATCGGTACTTATATTCCGGCATTTGCCACGGCGCTCGGTCTTGGTTTTACCTCGGCGAACGCCTATGCCGCCGCCAGCACAGTCGCCAGGGACTCCGCAGATAAGAACCGGTTTCAGCCGGGTACCGCTGCTTTCAACAATGCATTGAATGCAATAAAAAAGACCCCGATCCCGGCTGGAGGAGGGTTCGTTGACCAGACCAACCTGTATGTGGGAGAAGGCATGTACAATTTTTCTGACCTGATTACATGGGCCGACATTACCGTGGGCGCGTCAACAAAAGAATATGTTTTAAATTCTCACGGGACTATTTTTGCCGATACCGCCGGCCGGATTGATATCAATGAAACCGGTGGTTTTGCCCAGATCCAGAAGGGATTTTTTAATGACATTTTGAAAATGACCCTGGCCGGACGATACGACAAAAGCACAAATTTCACCGGAAGGTTCACACCCCGCGTCACGGCCGTTTTCCAGGTAACAAAAGATAATTTTATTCGGGCTTCCTACCAGACGGCCTACCGTTTCCCGTCCAATCAAAATCAATACATCGACCTGCAAACCGGTTCGGCTCATTTGATAGGTGGTTTGCCGCAATTTATTACACACTATGGTTTGACAACAAATACATATGATACGGCATCACTGGGAAATTACCAGAGAACCGGGGTGCCACCAACACAGTATCAGTTCAGCGAATTCAAACCCGAAACCGTGGCTTCCTGGGAACTGGGTTATAAGGGGATCGTAGCGGAAAAATTATTCATAGATATTTATGGATTTTATGCGCAGTACACCAATTTCATCGGACTGACCGTGCTGGTGAAAGATCCGCTTACCATGGGTATCCATCCCACCAACACATTCGGGATTTATACAAACAGCAGTAATAAAGTAAATACAGTGGGTGCCGGAATCGGAATACAGTATACTCTTCCCAAAGGATTTTTTGTCGGAGGCAATCTCGCTTATAATGATTTGTCAAATGCTGACGCTAATGTACTTACGCAATTCAACACGCCAAAGGTCAAGTATAATATTTCTGTAGGGAATTATACGATCAAAAAAGTTTTTGGTTTTAACCTGACGTATCGCTGGCAGGACAGCTATGACTATGAATCCTCCTTCGTTTCAGGTACGACGGCGGCTTTCGGAGTATTGGACGCACAGATCAGTATGAAGCTTCCGAAAATGAATAATAGCATGATCAAAATCGGCGCGACCAATCTGACCAATAAATATTATGCCGATGCCATTGGAAATTCGCAAATCGGCGGCCTCTATTATGTAAGTCTTGGATACAATGTATTTTAAAACAAGTATGAAAGCAAGTATGAAAGCAA
>Ga0080027_10000673_pt1 | contig 14365 bp, 13 predicted proteins | sample OrgsoiDNA2013046_FD_70962 | JGI IMG/M metagenome (GOLD analysis project Ga0080027, IMG submission 70962) | Permafrost soil microbial communities from the Arctic, to analyse light accelerated degradation of dissolved organic matter (DOM) -... | ecosystem: Environmental > Terrestrial > Soil >... | reverse complement strand
GTCGTGAGTTGAAGACGCGGCTCGTCGCGGCGAGCGCGGCCGTGCTCTCCATCGGTGCCGGCGTGCTTGTGGCGGCGCCCGGAAGCGCAGCCGCCCTGGGATTCATTTTCAACCAGGCGTTGACCGCCGCGACCACCGTCCACCCCGGGTCGTCGGGTGCAGCTACGGCTGTGTACCAGATCGATACGACGAACAGCTTTGGCGTCGGCGACAGCATCTACCTCAAGATCGAGGGCGTCGCGAACCCCAGCACAACGAATGCCGGGGTCGGCTTCTCGGTGCCGCCGGCTGTCACTGTGTCAGGACCGAGCATCGGCGCGTTTGGTGCGGGCGCCGTCGGCGATACCGCACACGACCATGCTCCAACGTTCACCACCGGCTTAGCCTCGAGTGCGGGCGCGGCCACCGTCGTGGGCATCAAGGACGAGATCGTCATCACCGTGACGAATAGCAGCGCGGGCACGGCCACCGACCACTACACGTTCACCGTCGGCAGCCTGTTCGTCAACGTCGGGAGCGCGGTCGTTCAAGGCAACATCAACCTGCACGCGTACACCGGCGACGGAACGGGTTCGCTGGCGGCCGCCGTGACCGTCGCCACGGTCTCCAACAAGGCAGTCAACCGCTTGTCGGGCGCCGACCGATTCGCGACCGCTGTCGCGATCTCGGCCGCCGAGTTCCCCACGGCGCACACCGCGGGCGCTGTCGTGCTGGCCCGTTCCGACGACTACCCCGATGCGCTGGTCGGTACCACGCTGGCGGCGGCACGGACGGCGCCGCTGCTGTTCTCGAGCGGCGGCTCGCTCCCACTGCAGACGCAGACCGAGATACAGCGGGTCCTTCCCGCCGGTGGAACGGTCTACCTGCTCGGTGGTACCAGTGCAATCCCCGCCAGCGTCGCGGCGACGCTGAGCAGCCTGAGCTACCTGGTCGTGCGTTACGCCGGCGCTGATCGATACGGCACCGCGCTCGCGGTCGCTGATGCACTCGGAGACCCGAGCACGGTGTTGTTGGCGACTGGAACCAACTTCCCCGACGCTCTCGCGGCGGGGCCAGCTGCGGCGCACGCGGGCGGCATCGTGCTGTTGACTGCCGGCACCGTGTTGCCGGCGACGGTATCGGCATATCTGGTGGCCCACCCCGGCAAGGTCTACGCCATCGGCGGACCGGCCATCATCGCCGACCCGCCGGCGACATCGGTGGTTGGTAGCGACAGGTACGCCACCGCGGTGGCCGTTGCGTCTCGCTTCTTCACCGTGCCGACTGCGGTGGGCGTGGCGAGTGGCGTGACGTTTGCCGATGCGTTGGCAGGCGGCCCGCTACTGGCTCACGCTGGTGGTCCGCTCCTGCTATCGGACCCGAACGCGCTCTCGGCATCAACCAGCGGTTACCTGACGACGAACAAGGCGACGCTTCCGCTCACCTGGTTGTTCGGCGGCACAAACGCCGTCTCGAGTTCGGTGCAGACCCAGATCGCGGTCGCCGTCGGCCAGTAAGCCGCCCGTGATCTGATCGTTAGCTGCCTTGCGCCGTCTGCGTTGCCAGATCTGGGTACACAGATGGTTCACAGCGAGCTTTCAGGGGTGGGAGCAGGTGCGGAGGGTAAACTTCCGTTGATCTTTGCCGTGCTCCAGCGTCGGAGGACTTTGTCGTGGCTGCCCAGCCGTTGAGTGTCGCGCCGGAGACCCCCGTCGCGGCGCCTCGCCTTGCTGGCCCGGCCACCCACCGAGAGGCGGGTGGAGCCGCTCAGGTCGTGCCTCCCCGCCCCTACGTGACCGTCGTCCTGCCGTGTTACAACGAGCAAGATCACGTGCTCGAAGAGATCGCGCGCATCAGTGTGGCTCTCGACGCCAGCGGATACGCGTATGAGTTGCTGGCGATCGATGACAAGTCGACCGACGAGACCCTGGCGCGGCTCCGCAGTGTCGAGAAGACCTACCCGAAGCTGCGCGTCGTCGCGTTCCGGCGCAACGGTGGTTCGGGCACGGTTCGTCGCATCGGCACCCGTGACGCGCGCGGCGAGATCGTGGTCTGGACCGACGCCGACATGACCTACCCGAACGAGCGCATTCCCGAGCTGGTCCGTTACCTCGACGACAACCCCGACGTCGACCAGGTTGTCGGCGCCCGCACGAGCGAGCAGGGCACCCACAAGTTGTTGCGGGTGCCCGCGAAATGGATCATCCGAAAATTTGCCGAGTGGCTATCGGGCACCACGATCCCCGATCTCAACTCCGGTTTGCGCGCGTTTCGCCGTGAGGTCTCGCTCCCTTACCTCCGGCTGCTGCCGCCGGGGTTTTCTTGCGTCACGACGATCACCTTGTCGTTCCTGTCGAACCAGCACACGATCGACTACCTGCCGATCTCTTACGCGCAGCGCGCGGGCAGCTCGAAGTTTCATCCGCTGAAAGATGCGTATCGCTACATCCTTCAAGTCCTGCGCATGATCATGTACTTCAACCCGCTGAAAGTCCTTATGCCGCTAGGCATCTGGCTACTCGTCATCGGATTCGTCAAGGGCATCTTCGACGTCGCCCGATACCACTTCCACCTCACGACAAACACCCTGTTGGTCTTCGTCACGGGCTTGCTCATCTGTGCGGTCGCCCTGCTCGCTGATCTCATCGTTCGCTCGCGGGGAGAGTGACGGCGTGCGCATCGCTGTCGTCGGCCCGACGCACCCGCACACCGGCGGCATCGTCCACCACACCACCGAACTGAGCCATCAGCTGGCCGCGGCCGGCCACGACGTCGAACTCGTGTCATGGTCGGCGCAGTACCCCGCGTTTCTGCACCCCGGCACCTTGCGAGTGCCCGGTGGTGAACCTGAAGTGCGACTCTACCCGGCCACGACCTATCCGTTGGTGTGGTGGAACCCGATCACCTGGTGGCGCACCGGTGTGAGTTTGCGCCACTACGACGCGGTGGTGCTTGTCCACGCGTCAACTGTGCAGGTGCCCGCGTATCTCACCTTGTTGCATGCGCTGCGCTCGCGAAGTCGTCGGGTGCTCGCGCCCCGAGTCGTGGTCGTCGCTCACAACGTGTTCCCCCATGAACGCCATCGTGGCGACACGGCGTTCGTTCGAGCGTTGCTCTCACGGGCGGCCGTTGTGCTGGTGCACTCACCCGAACTCGCCTCCTTGGCGAAGACCGTGGTCAAGCAGCACGCCGAGGTCGTTGTCGCCGATATTCCGCCCCACTTGCCGGCATTTCCCATCGCCAGGCGGCCTGCCGCCGAGACTGAGACGCCGTTCAATCGGTTGCTGTTCTTCGGCACCGTGCGGCCGTACAAGGGCCTCGACGTCCTGCTGCGCTCCCTCGTGAGCCTGCCCGACGTCCGACTCGTCGTCGCCGGCGACATCTGGTCGGGCGTGAGCGGCCTGCGTGACCAGATCGCCGACCTCGGCCTTCTCGATCGCGTCATGCTCCGCCCGAGCTATGTCGCAGGCTCGGAGATTGCCGGTCTCTTCCGCGACGTCGATGCGCTCGTCCTGCCGTATCGCGCCGGTACCGCATCGCAGAACGTGCTGCTGGCCCATGCGATGGGCGTGCCAGTGATCGCGACTCGCGCGGGCACCCTCGCCAGCCAAGTCAACGACGGCGTCGACGGCGTGCTCGCCGAGCCCGACGATGTCGAAGACCTCACCGCGGCGCTGCTGCGGTTCTATGCCCCCGGTATGCCGCAGAAGCTGCGCAGCGGCGTTCCTGTGGTCGAGACCGAGTCGAGCTGGAACAGCTACGTCGAGGTTTTGACGACGGCTCTTGCGGGGGTCGTTCCAGTGGCCGGCACTCGGGCGAGTCGGTGACTCGCCCGCACCTGTCGCCGCGAGTCCGCCTGCTCGGGAGGATCGGCTTTTTCGCCGTCCTTGTCGCCCTGTTCGCGATTGCCCTGCACGGCCGATGGCCGCAGGTTCGAGCCAGCTTCGACAAGCTGTCGTGGTATTCACTCGTCGTCGCGACAGTGCTGGGGTTCGGCAACATCTTCGCGGCCATGATGGCGTGGCGTTCACTGCTCGCCGATTTGGGATCGAAGCTGCCTTTGCCCGTAGCGATGCGGATTTTTTTCCTTGGACAGCTGGGAAAATACCTCCCTGGCTCGGTATGGACGGTCGTCGCTCAGGCCGACCTCGGCCGCGACCATGAGATCCCGCCGCGACGGACCATCGCCGCCAGCGTGGTCGGCATGGCCGTGTCACTTGCGGCCGGTTTGGTGCTGGCGATCGTTACCCTGCCATTCTCTGCACCGGGGGAGGTTGCCCACTACCTTTGGGTGCTGCTCGTTCTCCCGCTGCTTGTCATCGGGCTCTTGCCGAAGAATGTCGACCGGTTGACGCACTTCCTGCTGAAAATGCTTCGTCGGGAGCCGCCCGACCACGAGTTCACCTGGCGCGGCGTGCTCACCGCGCTTGGGTGGCAGACCATCGGCTGGCTCGGGGTCGGCGGCGAAGTCTTCATCTTGTGCTGGGCGTTGCACGCACCGATAGGCCGTTCGCTGCCGCTGGCCTTGGGCGGCACCGCTCTGGCGTGGTCGGCCGGCTTCCTGGCAATCCCACTGCCGTCGGGTGCGGGGCTGCGTGAGGTGATCACAATCGCGATCCTGAGCTCGGTGCTGTCGGTGCCGTCAGCAACGGTGGTGGCCCTGACCTCGCGAGTGATCTCGATCATTGGTGACGGCGCGTTCGCCGCGGTGGCAGTAGCGATTGCTCGGCACAACGGATTGCATCTCCTCGCTGCGGCTCGTCAACGAACTCGCCATGAAGCGCACCAAGAAGCCAGGGCCGCCGCGTCATCGCCCCGACCGGCACCCTAACCGCTCGACGCATGCGGGCCGGGCGATGGATGAATAGGCGGCGGCTGCGAATCGTGCTCGGAGTGGTCTGGCTGCTCGATGCCGGCCTGCAGTTGCAGTCGTATATGTTCACGCGGGCGTTCTCGTCTGACCTGATTGCCGGTGCGGCCGCCGGCCAGGCCGGCTTTGTCTCGGCTCCCGTCCTGCGGGCGGCAGCGATCATCGGCGCTCACCCGTTACCCTGGAACGCCCTGTTCGCACTGATCCAGTGCGCGATCGGCGTGGGCTTGCTTTCGGGTCGGGCCACCAAGCCCGCGCTCGTGGCGTCAATGGTGTGGGCCTCGTCGGTGTGGTACCTCGGCGAGGGTCTCGGCGGCATTACTGGCGGCAGCGCTTGGCTGTTGATCGGTGCCCCGGGTGCCGCCCTGGTGTACGTCGTGTTGTCGGCCGCCGGGTGGCCGACCATGCAAACGGAGATGCCGCCGCGGTGGCTCACGCTGGCGTGGGCAAGCTACTGGGTCGGAGGGGCGCTCCTGCAGTTGCGCAATGGCCCGACGCGTGGGCCCGAACTCGCAGCCAACGTCGCCGGCGCGGCCAATGGCGCTCCCGGGTGGGTGAGCCGCCTCGACTTCTCGCTGGCCAGAAACCTCAACGCGCGCAGCCATGTCGAGATCCTGCTGTTGGTTGTCGTACAAGCAATCATCGGTCTCGCCGTATTCGGCCCCCGGCTCGCGAGCGCCATCGCGTTGGTGTTCGGTGCAGTCGTCGCGACCGGCTTGTGGGTTGTTGGCCAGGGCCTCGGTCAGCTGACGTCAGGCCACGCGACGGACCTGAACATTGGCCCGTTGATCGTGTTGCTCGCCGCAGCGACCCACGCTAGCGAAACACGCCGGTATGGCCGAGCGAATACCGTCCCGGTTGTGGGTAGACGCACAGCCCGTGCGGGCCGCTACCGACGCGCACTTTCCTGATCAGGTGGCCGTCGACCGTGCTGATGTCGTACACCACCCCGCTGTAGCGGCCCGACACCCACAGCTGCGTGCCGTCAGCTGACAGGCCGCCCATGTCGGGTGAACCACCACCGGGAATCTTCCACTTCGTCTTGACCGTGCGGGTGGCCAAGTCAATCAACGAGATCGACCCTTCTCCGCGATTGGTCACGTACATGACGCTCGCGTCGCGGCTCACATAGAGCCCGTGCGCACCTTTGCCCGTCGGAATGAAGCCGATCTTGGTGAAGGATTCACCGTCGATCTCCCACACCCCGTTGCTCTGCATATCGGCGATGTAGAACACCTTGCCGTCGGGTGACATCTTCACGTCTTGCGGCATCGCGGCAGCGGTTAACTGCATCTCGCCGACGACCTTGTGGGTTTCGGTGTCAACCTTCAACAGGCGCCCGTCGAACTCGCAGCTCACGATGAAGTAGCGGCCGTTCAGCGAAAAGTCAGCGTGGTTCACGCCCTTGCACGGCACCGGAGTGGAACCGACCTGCGCCATCGTCTGCGGATTCAACCAATCGATGCGTCGCAACCGCTCAGCCATCACGATGGCGTAGCGGCCGTCGGGGGTGAAGTACAGGTTGTATGGATCGGCGACTGCGACCGGCTTGCCTGGCAGCCCGGTCATCGGATCAATCGGCACCAGCGTGTTACCGATGTCGCTGTTCACCCACAACGTTTTCAAGTCATACGACGGGACGACGTGTTGTGGCTGCGCCGGGACAGCGAAGTGGTTGATGATCGCGCCGGTCGACGGATCGATCACATCGACTGTGTTGCTGACGCTGTTCGGCACGTAGATGCGGTTGGGCATGTTCGCCACCGTGGGGCTCAACATCCCCGCGCCGTCGTGGCTGTAGACATTCGTGACGTCATCGACAACTGGCATTCCGGGCAATGCGTCGATCACTCCGGAGATTGGCGACGCGACCGGGTCGGGCGAAGCCACGGTGCTATCAGTGATGGGTGCGCTCGGCGATGCGACCGGCGCCGACGTCCGACCCACACTGGGGGTCGAGGTCGCGGCGGACGGTGTCGTTGCGGCCGGGTGAGCAGCCATCTTTCGCTCTTCCGTCGTACACGACGTCACAAGGAGGGCGACTGCTGCAACCGCGATGAGACGGGCCGAGCGGCGGGTCACGATGCCATCAACGTCGACATCGACACAGCTGGCAAACCGCGGCCGCGCAAGCCGTCGAGGATCGCGGGCATCGCCTGCGCGGTGCCCGCGTGCCCGAGGTGCAACGACACAATGGAGCCCGGCCGCACTGCCGCGAGCAGCCGGGCGACGACTGTCGCCGATCCGGGGTCGGTGTAATCCAGCGGATCGACATCGAACGACAGGCATTCCGCATACCCCGCGCGGCCGGCGGCGGCGAGAATCCGAGGCGTCGCTCTCGTCGTCCCGCTTGGTCGAAACCACCTACCCTGCGAACCGGTCAACGCGCGCAACACCTGAGCGCAACGGGTGATCTCGGTGTCATCGGCGGCCGCACCGAGATTCGGCATCGTGAGGTGGTGATAGGTGTGGTTGCCGAGTTCGTGACCGTCGTCCAAGATCCGTTGTGCCATCGTCGGATTCTGTTCAAGCCACGTACCGACGGCGAGCACGGTGATGTGTGCACCTGCGGCGCGCACGGCGCTCAGCAGCTGCAGCGCGAGGGCAGGATCGCCGGCGCCGTGAAACGTGAGCGCGACGCCCTTTGCGGTCGCGGGTCCGTGCACGATCTCGACCGCCGGACCCTTGGCGGCAGCGATGGCGGGAGGCGAGGGGGAAGGCGAGGGGGAAGGCGAGGTGGCAGGTGCCACACTCGCCGACGCCGCGGGTGCCGAGCTACTCGCTACTGCGGTGCTTGCGCTTGGGCCCGACGTGGCCGGAGGGGCGCTCGCCGCCGAGCTTTCGGGTGCCTGGGCCGACCCGACGCTCGTGGGGGTGGCAGGCAGGTCTTTCTTGGTGCTCGTATCGCAGCCCTCGATGGCCTCGCCAACGGCTGCCGCAGCCGCCACCGCGAAGGCGGCCTTCAACACCGTGCGGCGAGGAACGTCCACCGGCCCACCCTAGGCCAGACTTCGAGCCGCGAAAGAACCAGGCAAGCAGTCTGACGTCTACTCGGCGGCGATGGAGATCACGTTGAAGACGGCGCCTTGGGGATCGGCGAGGGTGGCCATCGGGCCGATAGGAGTGTCGGTTGGCTCGACAATCGCCGTCCCGCCTAATGCCTGTGCTTTTGCTGCCACCGCTTCGGTGTCGTCGACTGCGAAGTAGATCTGCCAACCGCTGGGGCCTTCACCGCCCGGTCGTCCCGAGATGCCGGCGACGGTCTCATCGCCGACCTTCAGGCTGATGTAAGGCGTCGTGTCCCAGTTCTGCGAGTCGCCCGTGAGCCCGAAGACGGCCGCGTAGAACGCCGCCGCGACGATGGGATCATCAGCACGCAGGTCATTCCAGACCAACGAGCCCGGTTCGTTCACCAAGGTCGCGCCGATGTGCTCCTTGGCCTGCCACAAGCCGACCGGAGCACCCGTCGGGTCGATCACGAACGCCATGCGGCCGGCGGCCATCACGTCGAATGCCGGCATCGCCACCTTGCCACCTGCCGCGTCGACCCGCGCCATCGCGGCGTCGACGTTGTCGACGGCGATGTAGGTGTTCCACATGGGTGGCACGTTCTGCGCGATCGACTCGGCCGATTGCGCTGAGATCGCCCCGACCACGCCGTCGTCTTTGAGGGCCATGGAGTAGACGGCATCGGTGTCGGGCGTGGGCTGATCGTCGAAGGTCCAACCGAACAGCTCCCCGTAAAACGCCTTCGCGGCCTCCTGATCGGGCGTCTGGAGGTCGATCCAGTTCGGGGTGCCCTGGGCGTACGAGCTGCGCACTGGCATGGCGGCGTCCTCTCGAAGTTCGGTCCGTCTGATTCTGGCGACCTCGGCCCCGCCGCGGAAGGGTAGGCGCCGAGACGTCGTACATTCGTACTGGGATTGCACTCAGCGCGCTAGTGAAGGGGTCGATAGGGCGATGACGAATGAACCGCGTCCTGACCGGAAGAAGGTGACACGAGACGTGAGCGACGACAAGCAGCCCGGCGTCACCCAGCGCGAAGCGGTCGAGAGCCTCGCCAGCCGCATGTACGACGATGTCACCGTCACCGAGGTCATCCGGCCCGCGGCGGTGCTCTCCGAGCGAAACGCGCACCTGGTCGTCGAAGGCCTGAAGCGGGACGACGTGCGCACCGGTGGTCGCTGGCATGCCGAGCCTGGTTGCTGGCGCCTCTTCGAGCGTCCGTGGAAGGGCAAGGACGAGCGTTCGGCCGCCGCCGCCGGTCTCATCGGCAGCATTCAGGTCGCCTACGGGATGCCGACCCGGTTCGAGATAACCATCTTCCGGGCCACCATCACCCAGGTTGGCAGCCGACTGGGCTACACCGTCGACACGTTGTGCAACGGCGCCCTGAGCTGGGCTGACCTGACCCTGGCGACCTGTCCGCGCATCGACATGCCGGCCCCGCCACGCGCGTTCCTTAGACCGTTAGACCGTTAGACCGCGTAGACGCTGGCGGCTAGACCCGGCGCTTTGCGATAGCGGCGAACAACTCGCCATATCTGTGGGCCACTCCGCGCGGCGACACTGTCTGCTCGACATACGCCCGAGCGGCAGCACCCATCGTTTGGCGACCGGCGTGATTGTCGACCAGCGTGAGTAACGCCACCGTGAAGGCGTCGGCATCGTCGGGGCGCACCGCAATGCCGGCCCCGGCTGCTTCGATGATGCGCTGCACCTCGCTGCCTTCATCGACGCTGGCCACTATCGGGCGCCCAGCGGCCAGGATCGAGAAGGTCTTCGACGGCACGCTCGACCGTGACAACCCCGCCTTCAATGGGACGACGTGGACGTCGGCCGCTGCCAGCACTTCGGGCACTCGCTCGAGGGGTTGCATGGGGACGAAGCGCAGGTTCGTTAGGCCGGTGGCCGCTGCCTCGACGTCCGGCAAGGTCGAACCGCCACCGTTGATGACGTAGACGATGTCGTCGCGGTCTCGGGTGGCGCGTGCCGCGTGCACCACCAGGTCCAGTGATTGCGAGAGGCCGACATTGCCCGCGTACATCACGACGGTCTTGCCTGAGAGCCCGTATTGCATGCGGTAGGCATTCTCCGCGGGCTGTGGCTGGATCGCGTCGACATCGACGAAGTTCGGGATCACGTGCAATCGGTCGGGGTTCTGCATCTTCGCGGCCAGGTTCGCGCGCATGCCGGCCGACAGCACGGTGACCGCGGCGCAGCGCGCATACGACCAGCGTTCGAGTGCGCTCGCCGCAGAGATTGCCCAGCGACCGCGCAGCAGGCCGAGTTCGACGGCGACATCGGGGAAGACGTCTTGCACGTTCAGCACCAGGGGAGCCCGGCGGGCTATGGCGGCCAGCCAGCCGGTTGCCGCCATCGGCAGCGGCGGCGTCATCGCGAAGGCGACGTCGACTCGGCGGCCGGCGGTCGCCACCGCTGCGTCGAGCGCGCAGAACGCGGCGAAGCCGACGGCCCGCTTCGCAATGTTGAGCTTGTCGCCGGTGGGAAATGGATGTACGCGGGTGATGCGACCCCACGGGGTTCGTTCACGCCGAACTGGTCTTCCGCGCCACTGCGGCAGCACCGCGTGATGTTCGTACCACGGCAGCGACGTGACGACCTCGATCTCGTGGCCGAGCTCACCCAGTTCGTCGATGAGGCGGCTGGCAATAACGCCGGTTGGTGCGACGTCGGGCTCGAAATGCGGCAGCACTGCGAGAATCCTCATGCGACCGCCTGGCGATAGACCTCTACCAGGTGCTGCACCGGATCGACTGCTGCAAGCGACGCCGCTCGCGCTCGGCCCGCTGCGACCAACTCCCGCCGCTTCACGTCATCGGTCAGCAAGCTGGAGATGACGCGCGCCCAGCCAGCGACATCGTCGGGGTCGATAAGGATGCCGGCGTCGCCGACGAGGTCCGGCAGTGCAGTGGCGTCGGCCACGACCACCGGACAGCCGGCGGCCATCGCCTCCACGACGGGGATGCCGAAACCCTCGAATCGGGAGGGAAAAGTGAGCATGGCTGCCCCGGCGTAGAGCGCTGCGAGCTGTTCGGTCGTCACGTAACCCGGGATCCGCAGGCGGCGCTCGATGCCCAGGCGGGTAGCCAGCTCGGCGATCTCGGCCTTCGTCGAATGCGCCGAACCCCATGCCCCGGCACCTACCGAACCCGTGAGTACCAGCGTGACGTCATGGCTCTTCACGACCTCGGCGAATGCCTTCAAGAGCACACCGTGGTTCTTGTGCGGATACATCGCTGCGGGATACACGATGAATTCCCCGCGCAGCCCGAGATCGCGTAGAAGCACGATCCGGCGAGCAGGAGAAACAGTGGGTAACGGCCGCACGACCGGTGGCACAACGGTGACCTTGTCGGCATCGAGATCGAACGCCTCAATCGCCTGCGCTCGGGTGAATTCGCTCACGGCCATCACCCGTGCAGCGCGCGTGAGCGAGCGCGCCTGCGTCGCTGCGAGATAGCGCCGCTTCACGCTGCTGAAGTACGCCGGATACGCCAAGTACTGAAGATCGTGCAGCGTCACCACGGCCGGCACGCGGGAACGAGGCGGCACGATGCCACCGAGGTGATGCACGAGATCGACCCGCTGTGAACGCAGGTGTCGTGGTAGCCACGCGTTCTCGACGAGTACCCGTCGCACCACATGCCGACCCGACGGCATCGGCGGGACGACGGTGTGTGCCGCCGCGGCCAACTCGGGATACTGCCGCACGAAATCCGGCAAGCCGAACGCGACCACCAACACGTCGTCGCGTGCAATGAGCGGCTCGAGCAGTCCGGTCGCGTAGTTCTCGCTGCCACCGACGACGCCGGGCACCAGCCACAACAGATTGATACCCACGGTGAGTGTCACGCGATGACCGACCGATACGCATCGACGCACAACTGCGCGGCGGTATCCCATGAGTAGCGCGTCGACTGTTTGATTGCCGCTGCGGCGAGTTCGTCATGCAGATCGCCAAGGGCCGCTTCGATACCGGCGGCAAGTGCATCGGCATCGAGGGGATCGACCAGGATGCCGCCGTTGGAGACAAACTCGGCCATCGCGGTGCCGGCCGATGTCACGACCGGAACGCCGTGGGCCATCGCCTCGAGCACCGGCAGACCGAACCCTTCGCGCAAACTCGGGTAGCAGAACACCCGGGCGCCCGCATACGCGGCATGCAGCTGATCGGCAGGCAGAAATCCGAGCAGCCGCACCCCTTCGGCAAGCTCGGCGGGCACCGATACGTCACCCCAGCCGGTTGGCCCAACGAGCACCAACACGAGGTCTGGGTGGTGCCGGCGGACCGCTGCGAACGCCGTCAGCAGCGTCGGCAGGTTCTTGCGCGGCTCAAGCGTGCCGCACCACAGCAGATATCGCTCCGGCAACCCGTGGGCTGTCACAAACGCTGCGACGTCGGCTGCGTCGACGGCCGGCACCGAAACCCCGTGCGGCACCAGTCGCAGCACGTCGGGCTTGAAGCCGGCCATGACGCAGTCGTCGAACGTCGACTGCGACGGTACGAGCACGGCGTCCGCCTGGGCCCGCGCGAGCGCGAGACCACGCCGGAAGAAGCGGCGTCCGTGCTTGGTGAAGTGCATTGGCTCGTGCACGAACGCGAGGTCGTGCACCGTCACCACCAGCGGAGCACTCTTCGGCGGGATCGCAAACGTGGTGGCATGGATGACGTCGACCGGCCCGGTCGCACGCTGTACCCGTGGCCATCGCAGCGCGTGCCATGACTCGTAGAGAGCGATCCGCGGCAACGGGAGTTGGTGCATACGTACGGAAGGAGTCCAGGGCGCCGGCGGCAACGTGTCGTGCCGGGCGGCCACGCCGAGCACCTCGACGTCACTGCGCCGTTGCAACGCGCGCACGGTCTCGAGCGCCGACGATGCCGTACCCCCAGGCACCTCGTGCCAGCACTGTTCGAGAGTGACCGCGACCCGCAGCCGCCGCGAGTTCATCGATGGCAGAGAACGGTCGAGCTCACCGGTCGACGCGCACTGTTCGGCCGGCCAGCTGATCAGCCAGCATCGCGATGTCGGCATCAACCATCAGCCGGGCCAGCGCTGGCGTGCGGGTGCTGGCTTCCCAGCCCAGAATTGACTTGGCCTTCGACGCGTCACCACGCAAGTCGTCAACCTCGGCAGGGCGGAAGTAGGCGGGATCACGTTCGACGTGCTGGCGCCAATCGAGGCCGACCCGCTCGAACGCGAACGCGACAAACTGCTCGATCGAATACGACTCACCGGTGGCGACCACATAGTCGGTCGGTTCATCTACTTGCAGCATGCGCCACATGGCGTCGACGTACTCGGGGGCATAGCCCCAGTCGCGGCGAGCCTCAAGATTGCCGAGGTAGAGCTTGTGTTGGAGCCCCGCCTGAATTCGCGCAACCGCGCGGGTAATCTTGCGGGTCACGAACGTCTCGCCGCGGCGTTCGCTTTCATGGTTGAACAAGATGCCGTTGACAGCGAACATGCCGTACGACTCGCGGTAGTTCACCGTGACCCAGTAGCCATAGACCTTCGCGGCGCCGTAGGGCGAACGCGGATGGAATGGAGTTTCCTCGTTCTGCGGCGGGGGATTCGAGCCAAACATCTCCGAGCTCGACGCCTGATAGAACCGGGTCGAGATGCCCGAAGCGCGAATGGCTTCGAGCAACCGGATGGTGCCGAGACCGGTCACGTCACCGGTGTAGTCGGGCATCTCGAAGCTGACCTTCACGTGACTTTGCGCACCGAGGTGGTAGACCTCGTCGGGCGCGACTGCATGCATCAGGTTCACCAGGCCAACGCCGTCGTGCAGGTCGCCGTAGTGCAAGCGAAGCCGCACGTCGGAGTCGTGCGGATCCTGGTAGATCGCGTCAAGTCGCTCGGTGTTGAAGGTCGACGCACGCCTGATCAGGCCGTGCACCTCGTAGCCCTTCGACAGCAGCAGTTCGGCCAGATACGAGCCGTCCTGGCCGGTGATGCCGGTGACCAGCGCGGTTTTGCGCCGGGCTGTGTTGCCGGGCAGCCGGTCAGTCGGCGAGGTATCGGTCACGAGCCAAGGCTAGCCTTAGTGCCATGGGTTCTCGTGACGTGGCCGGGCCGGTTTCGCCGCGCCTCGACAAAACAGCACCTACCTACATCGCAGGCCATCGGGGGTTGGTCGGAAGTGCGGTATGGCGGCACTTCGCGACGTCCGGCTTCGAAGCCCTTGTCGGCCGGACGTCGAGTGAGCTCGATCTGCGCGACCGCGACGCGACCTTTGCGTTTTTCGACGACGCCCGCCCGCGCACGGTGGTGGTGGCCGCCGCGAAGGTCGGCGGCATCATGGCCAACTCGACATATCCTGCCCAGTTCCTTTCCGACAACCTGCGCATCCAACTGAACGTGCTCGACGCGGCGCTCGCCGTCGGTGTCGACCGGTTGCTCTTCCTCGGCAGCAGCTGCATCTACCCGAGGCTCGCACCGCAGCCCATCAACGAAGACTCGTTGCTGACCGGCCCGCTCGAGCCCACCA
>Ga0080027_10000671_pt1 | contig 14370 bp, 16 predicted proteins | sample OrgsoiDNA2013046_FD_70962 | JGI IMG/M metagenome (GOLD analysis project Ga0080027, IMG submission 70962) | Permafrost soil microbial communities from the Arctic, to analyse light accelerated degradation of dissolved organic matter (DOM) -... | ecosystem: Environmental > Terrestrial > Soil >... | reverse complement strand
CGGATGGCCCCACGAATGAGATCGCCGTCGCTCTTGAGCGCCGGATTTTTTCGCACCGCCTCCTGCGCGGCAGCCAGCCCCTCGGGCCAGCGGTGGGCGTCGAAATGGATGGTCGCCAGCAGGTAGGGCGCGTCGGGGTCGTTGGGCTGCTCGACGCGCAGCCGGTCGAGAACCTCGATCGCTTTTGCGCTCTGCCCGGCGGCCACCAGCTGCCGCGCCTCCTCGATGTGGGGATTTTCAGCGGCGGGGGCGGCCACCGCCGGTGGTGTCGCGGGCGGGCCTCCCGCGGGCGACGGGGCGGGCGCGGAGGCGGCGGCCAGCGCGGGCGCCGTCGCCGGGGCGGGCGCTGTCGCCGGGGCGGGCGCTGTCGCCGGGGCGGGCGCTGTCGCCGGGGGGGGCGCGGCGGGCCTGGCCGCGGCGGTATCGCCGGGCCGCCCACGCAGCCCGCGCCCCAGCAAGAGCGCCAGCAGGACGAGCAGCATGAATCCGCCGACGACCCAGACCAGGCGCCATTGACGGACCGACGGTGCAGCCGCGGTCGGCGGCTCGCCGCCAGGTTGGCCTCCCGCGGACGGGCCCCCCATCCGGCGGCGGACCGCGGAGAGTGTGTCGATCGTCGTCGGGGCCGGCACCGGGGCGGCCGGCGCCGCCGCGGGTGCGGCACCGCCGCGCGCCTCGGGCGTCGCCTCGAGCGCCTTGGCGAGCTCGGCGGCCGTCTGAAACCGGTCCTCGGGGAGCTTCGAGAGCGCCTTATCGAGCACGGCCTCCAGCGCCGCCGAGTAGCCCGCGGCCGGCGCGACGTCACGCAAACGCGGCGGCGGCGCCTCGCGGTGCATGATGATCACCTCGGCGACGTTCTCCGACTGGAACGGCTTTCGGCCGGCCAGGATCTCGAACAGGAGGACGCCCACCGTGTAAAGGTCGGTCCTGGCATCGATCGCCCCCGCGCCGCCCGACTGCTCCGGCGACATGTAGCTCGGAGTCCCCACCGCCAGACCGGCCGTCATGGCGGGCCCGTCGCGAAGCTTGGCGAGACCGAAGTCGAGGATGCGCAGGTGCTCGTCGAGCTCCGTGTCGCCGCTCAAGACCAGATTTTCCGGCTTGAGATCGCGGTGCACGATCCCCTGGGCGTGCGCGTGCGCCAGGCCCGCCAGAAGTTGCAACGCGATCCGCAACACCCGCGCGGGGGCGAGCGGTCCTTGCTGCATCAGCTCGCGCAACGTCCGGCCGGTCGCGAAGTCCATGACCAGGTAGGGCGCGCCCTCGACGCCGAAGTCGATCACCGAAACGCAGTGCGGGTGCGCGAGCCGGCTCATCGCCTTCGCCTCGTTCTCGAAACGCCCCAGAAACGCCTTCTGCGCGGCGATCCAGGGGTGCAGGAACTTGACCGCGACCGGCCGCCCCAGCTGCAGGCGCTCGCCCTTGTAGACGACGCCCATCGCACCCGAAGCGATCTTGGACAGGATCACGTACCGTCCCTGCAGCACGTTGCCGATGCGCGGGTCGGGCGGTGAGGGAGGCTCGGCGTTCACCGACGGGCGAGCCTATCACAGACGCGCCGCGCCGCTCGGAGGCGGCCTAGTGGAGGAGCTCCGATCCGCCCGGTTTGACGATCCCCAGCTTGACCAGAAAGTCGCGCACGGCGCGGTTGACGGTCAGGACCGCGGCGCCGTCGAAATCACCGTGGCCGGCCCGACGGAGAGGAAACAGGCGATTGGGCACACCGGCGTGGGCCAGTGCTTGGTGCAGCCGCTTGGCTTGCTCGAAGGGGACCACCGGATCGGCATCGCCGTGTGCGGTGAAGATCGGGGGCGACCCCTTCCCGACGTAGGTGATCGGCGAGACCCGACGTGCCAACGCGGCGCGCTCGGGGCCGCCGCCCATCCACCCGATCGCGAAGTCGCGCGGGTTCGGAGGTCCCAGCAGCTCGGCCACGTCGATCACACCGAAGAAGTTGATCACGGCCGCCACGCGTAGCGGCTCGTCCCCCGGGCAGAGCCCGTCGAACCCGGCGCTCACCGGTGCCAGGGCCGCCATGAGCGCCAGGTGGGCGCCCGCCGAGCTGCCCACCAGCACCAGGTGCTCGAGGTCGAGGCCGTACTGCGTCGCGTGTCGGATCACCCAGCGCAGCGCGCACCGGCTGTCCTGCACCGCCGCCGGCGCCGTCGCCACCCGCGCCAGTCGGTAATCGACGTTGGCCACCGCGAAGCCCATCACCAGGTAGGGGAGCACGTCGAGCGCGATCTCGTCCTTGCTGCCGGTGACCCACCCGCCGCCGTGGAAGAGAATCGCGATCGGCATCGGTCCATCCGGGCGCCTCGGGACGTAAAGGTCGAGTTTGCCGTTCCAGCCCCCGACCGAGAGATAAACGATGTTCGGCTCGACCCGGTAATGGGTGGCAAGGAGCGCGGCCGTGTCCAGGGGACCGGTCGGTCGTATCTCCGCATGCGCGCGCTGCCGCCCGACGAGGGCAGCCGCGGCCGCCAGGGCCATCCAAGATCGTCGCATGCGTCCGAGCATCGTGTGGTCATCTAAACCGTTTGACAAGGCCGTCTGCCAGCCCCACAAGATTGAGGCATGGCGCACACTGGCCCCTGCGGGGGAGTTCTGGTCGTCGACGACGACGCCGACATCCGGGATTCGCTGCGCGAGGTTCTGGAGGACGAAGGCTACGAGGTCGCCTGCGTCGGCAACGGACGGGAGGCCCTCGCCCACCTCAAGGCCGCCTCGCCCCGCCCTTGCGTGATCCTGCTCGATCTCATGATGCCGGTCATGGACGGCTGGCAGTTCCGCAAGGAGCAGAAGCAGCATCCCGACATCGCCGACATTCCGCTGGTGGTCATCACGGCGACCGGGAAGCGCCCGGTGCTGGTCGACGCCGCCGAGCTGGTGATGAAGCCGCTCGATCTCAAACGGCTGTTCGAAGCCATCGAGCGCTACTGCCCGTAGGCCGCCTCCGGATCACATCCCGGCCAGGAACTTCCACTCGTCGCTTTCCTTTTCGAGGAGGAAGCGGTGGTAGTCGTTCACCCGGCGATAGCGATCGCCCGCCTCGGCGGCCGCGAGCTCGAACGAGCCGTCGAGGAAGACCTCGACCTCGGCCTGGTCTCCCGTCACCCGGATGTTGCGATACTCGATCTCGTAGCGGAGCGATTTCACCCGCTGGAGCCGGACCTCGAGCACCTGCTTGAGCCCGTCGTACCCGTAGTCGTCGTCGGAGCGCGGCGTCCCCGAGTCCTCGAAGTACTTCTGCGACGCCAGCGCCAGGAGACCCACCGTGTTCCGGGTCAGGAGACGCTGGCGATATTTTTCGACCGTCTCGATGATCTTCCGATTCTCGTCGGTGCGAACGATGGTCGTGCCCGGGAAGTACTCCCGGTGCGCGCAGCCCGCGGCGGTCCCCCAGATCACCAAGGTGGCCAGGAAAGCGATCGGAACCGCGATCTTCAAACGCCTGCGCTGCGGGACGAACATCAACGCCGATGTCGAATGCACGAACCATTCCAGCAAGGCGCCCCGCGTTCCTCACCCGGTAGGGGAGCCCCTCTGCCGGTTCGTCGCACCCATCGGTGTGGCTGTGCCAGTTTGGCAAGCCGGCAAGAGGCCTTTGACCCCCCGGGGGATCTGGGATAGTGAAAAACCCATGGGCGACTCCCCAGAGCAGGCTCGCGAATTCCCCCGGTTCGAGGTCAACGCCTACGTCGACTACACGGGGAACGAGGTGCTGCTCTTCCACCGCATCCAGAACATCTCGCTGGGTGGCGTTTGCATCCAGACCTCGGGCGTCGAGGAGGTCGGCACCATGGTCGACCTGGTGCTGAACTTCCCGGACCTCGATGCCTCGATCGCGGTGACCGGCGAGGTCGTGTGGGCCAACCGTGAGGCCCCCATGGACATGGGGATCCGCTACGTCGACCTCGATGAAGAACGCAAAGACACGCTCCGGAAGTACATCAACATGGTTCGGAAATAACCTAGAGGGCCAAGAGGCCGTCGGCGGCGGCGAGGTGTTGCTGGACGCTGGCGAGGCGATCTAGGTAGCGCTGGAACTGTTTGCCGGGGGCGGCGCCCGCTTGCCGTTTGAGGTGGACGTCGGTGATGCGGGTGACAGCGAAGCGGCAGGCGGCGAAACGAAGCTCCGCGCCGAAGGCGGCCCGCTCGGCGACAGTCGGTGGGCGCAACGCGACGTGCGCATCTATGAGCGCGCGGACCATGTCGGCGCGAAAATCGGCGCGGCCGAATCCGAAAGCAAGGACCGTCACCGCCAGGTCGTAGGCCAGCCGTCCCCAGGAGGCCTGCTCGAAATCGATCAGCGCGGTGAGCGTACCGTCCTCGGCGAAGAGGACATTGTCGATGAAGAGATCGCCGTGGGTGAGGCCCATGGGAAGGTCGGCCGCGCGCTCGCCCGCCAGCCGCCGGAGCTCGGGCGTCAAGATCGCGACCGCGTCTGCGAGCTCGGGGCGTGCGAGCGCGGCCACCTGGTCGAGGCGTCGCGCGATCTCGTCGGGCTCATAGCGGCCGGGGCGCCGGTCCGGAAAATCTGCGCCGGCCCGGTGTAGCCTGGCCAGCGCCGCGCCGACCGCCGCCGCGTGCACCGGCGTGACCGCGGCCCGCGCCAGCGTCTGGCCTGGAACCCAGGGAAAGAGCGAGACGATCTGGTCGCGCCACAGCACGAACGGTTGGTCGGCGGGCGCCTGCAGCGGCGCCGGCGTCGGGACGCCGTGCGCCGCCAGGTGCGCGACGATCGCCCCTTCTCGGCTGACGTCGTCGAGTGATTTGCCTTCGTTGACCCGCAAGAACAAGGACCCGCCGTCGGTTTCGACCTTCACATTCGTGTTGATGGTTCCGACCGCGATCGCCCGGTGGGCGCGATACCCGCCGATGCCGAACGACAGCAGGATCGCGCGGACATCCTCCGCGGGGAGCGTCCTCCACTCAGCCATTCGGAGCCTCGGCCGCCTTCTCCAGCGCTCCGAGGAACCGCGAAAACAACGCCTCTTCGGCGGCGAGCACCGGCTCGAGGCGCGGACGCCAGTCGCCCAGCGCCGCCCGCAGACCGACCGTCATCTCTTCCAGATGGCGATCCTCATCCTTGGATATCGCCGCGACCGAAAACCCCGCGCCGTGCGCCCGCAGCGTTTGGTCGTACATCGGATAGAAGACCTGCGCGCGCACCTCGACGGCAGCGCTGGTCAGGAGATAGTTGGCCTCCGCGCGGTCGATTTCGGGGAGGTCCACCAGCGCCTCCTCGGCGCGGTGGTCCAGCGCCTGGAGGTAGCTCTCGGCGGCATCCCCCGCCAGCGTGGCCCCCGCCGCGAACGTCCGCACGTCTACGCCGCTGGCGCCGCCCAGGGCCGAGGCCGCCTTTTTGAGACGCAGGGCATGCACCGCCTCGTCGAGGATGTGCTGGAGCCCGTCCAGATCGAGGCGCTCGGAGCGCCGGCTCTTCAAGATCTTGCGCACGCCGATGTATTCGAGACGCGCCAGCATGTTGACGAAGCGCGCGTGCAGGATCGGATCGGGGACAACCCGATCGAGGAGGCGACGCGCGCGCGTCGCGTTTTCATGGCTGGCGGAAGCCTCGACGTACCTTTGCATCGGCCCGCGAAGACTATGCGGACTTGACGGCGTGACGCAACCCTTGGTCTAGTCTCTGACGGGATGGCGGCGTCGGAGATCAAACAGCTGGTCGAGAAGCACCTTTCGCTGGTGCAGGCGATCGCGCGCAAGGTGAAGAAGACCGTGGGCGCGTCGATCGATCTCGACGATCTGGTCGGCTACGGATCGAAGGGGCTGGTGGAGGCGGCCGACCGCTTCGACGCCCGCCACGGCGTGGCGTTCACGACGTTTGCCTATTACCGCATCCGGGGCGCCATGTACGACGGGCTCCGCACCATGGGCTGGTATTCGCGGGCCGACCATGCCCGCTACCGCGCCGAGGAGCGGGCCAACGAATACTTGCGGAGCCAGGCCGACCGCGAGGGCGCGGCTCGGGCGCAGGGTTCCGAGACGCCGCCCGACCCGGCCGGAGCGCTGGCGGCGGTCGGCGAGATCCTGTCGGGCGTCGCGACCGTGCACATCACCTCCCTCGAAGCGGCGTCGACCGTGGCCGACGAGAGCCTCCCGGCACCCGACGCCGCCGTCGATACCCACCGCCTGTCGCGGCGCGTGCGCGATGCCGTCGTCAACCTGCCCCCCAAGGAGCGCAAGCTCATGGAGCTCTACTACTTCGCCGACAAGAACCTGGAAGAGGCGGGGGCGGAGCTGGGGCTGTCGAAGTCCTGGGCCTGCCGCCTCCACGCGCGGGCCGTCGACCTCCTCCGCGACACGCTCGGCGACGTCGAGTAGCGTCGATCCGCAACCGCCCGCGCGTCGGTCCGATGAGTTGATATGCGCATCGCCCCGAGCTCCCCTGGAAGCAAGCCGTCCGACCCACGCGCCGCCGGAGGGACCGCGCCGCCTGCCCGATCCTTCATCGCCGTGCTCGACGAGCGGGTCGGGATCGCGCCGAGGGCGGCCACGCCCGGCGCTGCCAAAACCGCGGTGACGCCGCCCCCACCAGGGCCCGCGAGCCCGATGCGGGCGATGCTCGAGCGCGCGGTCGGAAACGAAAAACAGATCGATGCGCTCCTCGACGCCGCCGCCCGCGGGAAGACCTTCAAACCCGGCGAGCTTCTGGCCCTGCAGGCGACGGTGGCCCGCTATTCCCAGACCGTCGAGGTCGTGTCGCGCGTCGCCGATCGGCTGGTCGGCGCGGTCAAGCAGACGATGGGAACACAGGTCTGACTTCGTGTTATGACGCCGCCATGGGCCGACGGGCGAAATGGGGGGGACGCGTTGCGCTGGCGGCGCTGGTGCTGCAAGCGGCGGCTTGCTCCAGCAACATCCTGCATGGAATCGACGAGCGTTCGGCCAACGAGGCGACCGCTTCTCTGGAGCGGGCCGGTATCGGCGCGGAAAAGATGCCCGACGAAGGTGCGGCCGCCGGCGGCGGCGCGACCTACACGATCCGTGTCGCGAGCGCCGACGGAACCCGAGCGCTGGATCTGCTACGTGCGCTCGGCCTGCCGCGCGATCGGCGTCGAGGTTTTTCCGAGACCTACGGTCAACCGAGTCTCATCCCCACGCCGTCAGAAGAGCGGGCCAGGTATCTGGACGCAACGGCCGGCGAGATCGAGCGGACGCTGGAAACCGTCGACGGCGTCGTGAGCGCGCGCGTCCACCTGGTCCTCGAGGAGACCGATCCGCTCGCGGTGGACGCCAAGCAGAAAAGCCCTGCGCGCGCCGCCGTCCTCATCAAGGCCAGGACTGGCCCCACCCCGATAAGCGGGCCAGACGTGCAGAAGCTGGTTGCCGGCAGCGTCGCCGGGCTCGATCCGGCGGCGGTCGGCGTGGTGGTGACGCCGGCCGCGGATCCGGGCGAGGCTGCCGCGGCGGCGCTCGCACCGGTGGGCCCCATCCGAATCACGCCGGGGACCCGCCCGCTCTTGCTGGGCGCGCTGGCGGCGGGGCTGGCGCTGCTGACTCTGCTGGCGGCGTTGCTGCTGGTCACCGCGCGTCGCCTGGCCGCGCTAGAACGCACGACCGCGACGGGAGAGGGCGCAACCGCGCCACCGAGATGAGGCGCGACGTGACCTCGTTCCTGCGCGCTGTCTAGAGCACGCTTGCCGGACGTCCAGCGGACGCCAAGAGCGACGTTTAGAGTGGCGTTTAGAGTTCCTTGTCGTCCGACTTGTCGTCGGAAGACGGCGCCTTGCGGGCGTGTGCGGCCTGATCATCGTCCGGGTCCGCGGCGGGGGCCTTGGTCTTCACTCTCGGCTTCGGCGCATCGGGCGTCGGCGTATCGTCCGAATCGGCCGCCTTGGTCTTCACTCTCGGCTTCGGCGCATCGTCCGAATCGCCCGCCGTCGCCGGATCGGTTTCCCCGCTCGGCGCTTCGGCGGCGCGCGGCGTCCCGGGCGAGCGCGCGATCTTGGGCAGATGCGGCGCCACCTTGGGCTTGGGCACCGCGAGAGCCTCCGGCGGCGGTGCCGGCGGTGGCGTCATCGGCTCGATGTCGATCTGCGGACCACGCGGAGCCGACGCGCGATCGATCGGCGCCGGCGTGGAGGCCAGGCCGGGTCCGGCGACGGCCGTGCCACCCGGCGGCTTGAAGATCAAGAACAGGACCCCGGATCCGACACCGAGGACGCTCAGACAACCGAGCAGACCCCAGAACCACCCCGGCAACTCGTTGTTGCGCATCACGACGCGCGCGGTGTTCTCGCCGGGAGGCGCCGACGCTTCAGCCGACGCGCCCGCGGGCGACTGCCCGCCAGATGCGCTGGCCGTCTGCTGCTTCCCCATTGCTCCAGCGAGCCTACCACAGCCGCACCGGGGCCTGGCCCGCGGTCATTTGCCGAGCTTGCGCTTGAGCTCGGCCAGCGCGTCGTCGACCGAGCTCTCGCTGGCCATCGCGTTCAAGCGTCGCTCCGCCGCCAGGGACTCGGTGCTGCGACCGCCGAGCTCGGCATCGAGGCCGGCCTCGGCCTCCACCGCGTCGATCTTGCTCGCCATCCGATCGAATTCGCCGAAGGCCGAGGTCTTGGGCGACAGCACCCCGCCGTCGCGGGTGGACCGCGCCTTGGCGCGCAGCGTCCCCTGCCGGAGCTTCACCTCCTGGAGCCGGGCCTCGAGCACCTTGAGCGCCGTCGTGAGCTGGTCGCCGTAGACCCCCTGCTCCTGCAGCGCCTTTTTGATCTCCCCGCGCTCGGTCTCCTTCTCGGTCTTGCGCGCGAGCGCCTCCTTGGCGAGCCCGTCGTCGCCGGCCTGGACCGCCGTCTCGGCCCGTTTCTGCCAGTCGCCGATCTCCCCATCGATCGTCTGCAGGCGCTTTTCGAGGAGGCGCTCGTCCGCGATGCAGCGGCCGACCTCCGCGCGGGCCTGCCGCGCGTAGTCCTCCATGTCGCGCACCATCTGATCGATCTCCTTCCCCGGATCCTGCATGGAGTCGATGGCCTCGTTGACGTTGGATTTGATGAGCGTCGATAGCCGGCCGAGGATGCCCATGCGCGTAGGTTACAGCGTGTCGGGGAGCGGGACCACTGCGCCCCGTGGGATGCGGCGCGCGGCTGGCGTGACGGTGGGTCGGGAAGACATGCTAGGTTCCGGCGGTGCGCCTGTCGGATCTGATCGGCCAAGATGCCGCCCGAACGGCCCTGTTGCGGGCCATCGCGCGTGACCACATCGCGCACGCCTATCTGTTCGAGGGCCCGCCCGGCGTGGGCAAACGAAACGCGGCGCTGGGGCTGGCGATGGCGCTCGACTGCCCGGCCGCACCCGGCACCGGCTGCGGCGTCTGTGACGTCTGCCGCCGAATCGAGGCCGGCATCCATCCCGACGTGCCGACCTTTGGACCGACCGGTGCGGGTGGGCAGATCGTGATCGAGGACGCCAAGACGATCCTGGCGCTGGCGCGCACCCGACCGCACGAGGCGCCCGCGCGGGTGGTGATCGTCGTCGCGGCCGACGCGATGAACCCGAACGCCGCCAACTGCTTGCTCAAAACGCTGGAGGAACCGCTGGCGGGCAATCATCTGGTGCTCTGCACCAGCGCGCCCGATCGCCTGTTGCCGACCATCCGCTCGCGCACCCAACGGATCCGGTTTCGGTCGATCGACGCGACGGCGTTGCTCGAGCTGGCGCGGGCGCGCGGCGTGCCGGCGGCCCAGGCCGAGATCGCCGTGGCGTTGGCCGACGGATCGGCCGCGCGGATGCTGGAGACCGCCGGTGACGACGACGGTCCGGCGGAGGCGCTGGCCGAGCTGCGGGCGGCGATCACCACGCCGGGCGTAGCCGGCGTCTTCGACCTGGCGGCGGGTCTGGCGAGCCAGAAGGACAAGGACAAGGACAAGGACAAGGACGGCGACAAGGAACGGGCCAGCCGACAAGGCGTCCCGCGCCTCCTCAGCCTCCTGGCTGGCCTCTATCGCGACGCGCTGGCGATCTCCGCGGGGGCGCCCGAGCTGGCGGTGCGGAGCGCGGGTGCCGATGCGCGCGCGCTGGCGGCGCTCGGGACCGACCGTCTCGGCCGCGCGCTGGCGGCAATCGTCGACACCCAGATCGGCCTGGCGGCGAACGTCAACCCGACGCTGGCGGTCGAACGCCTGGTGTTCACGCTCAAGCGCCAGGAGGTCCGGGAGGCATGAGCGCACCCGACGGGCAGAGCTCGGCGCCGTCCACGCGAAACGTAGCGGGCGTGAAGCTGGATCCGCGCGGGCGGGTGCTGGCCTGCGACGCGGGGACCCTGGAGCTGCGCCACGGCGATCGGGTGGTCGTCGACGACGGGCGCGACGCCGAGGTCGGGGTGGTGGCGGTGCCGAGCGCGGCGCGCCCGGCCGGCGGGCCGCTGCCGCGCATCTTGCGCCGCGCCGACGCGCGCGATCTGGAGCGCGTCGCGGCGGCCGAGCGACGCGCCTCCGAAGCGCGGGCCTTCGCGCGCGAGCGGGCCGCCGTCCACGGTCTTGCCATCAAGCTCTTCCGCGTCGACTTCCAGCGCGGCGGCCGCGCCGTCTTCTACTTCGCGTCCGAGGCGCGCGTCGATTTCCGCGAGCTAGTGCGCGAGCTGGCGGTGCGTACGCACGCGCGCATCGAGATGCGCCAGGTCGGCGTCCGGGACGAAGCCAAGATCGTCGGTGGCATCGGATCTTGCGGCCGCGAGCTCTGCTGCTCGACGTTCCTGCCGAAGTTCGCGCCGGTGTCGATCAAGATGGCCAAGCACCAGAACCTGGCCATGAGCCCCACCCGGGTCTCCGGACAATGCGGCCGTCTCAAGTGCTGTCTGGTCTACGAGGACGCGAGCTACGTCGAGGCGGCGGCGGCGTTGCCCAAGGTCGGCAAGCGCGTCGGCACGCCCGACGGCGTCGGGCGGGTGGGTGACCTCGACATCCTTCGCGGGCGGGTGCGGGTCTATTTCGACGGCCAGCCGCCCAAGACCTTTGCCGCCGAAGATCTTCAACCTGCGCCCGCCCCGCCCGCGACCCCTACCGAACGATAAGGATCATGTCCCGCTTCTACATCACGACGCCGATCTACTACGTCAACGCCCTCCCCCACCTGGGGACGTTCTATACGACCGTGGTGGCCGACGCCTTGGCGCGCTACCACCGCGCACGAGCCAAGTCTCGCGGCGAGGATCCGAAAGAGAGCGTCTTCTTCCTGACGGGCCTCGACGAGCACGGCCAGAAAATCGAACGCATCGCCCGCGAGCGGGGGTTGGACCCCCAGGCCTACTGCGACGGGATCGCCGAGAGGTTTGAGGAGACTTGGCGCGAGATCGGGATCTCCAACGATGCATTCGTCCGCACGAGCCGCAACGCGGAAACCCGAGAACATCAAGTCATCAAGAATCACCCCGCGGCGGTCGCGGAGATGTGGCAACGCATCGCCGCCGGGAAGGCACCGAACGGTGAACCCAACATCTTCACGGCCGAGTACGACGGCATGTACTGCGTGGGGTGCGAGGACTCGAAGTCCGAGGACGACGTGGTCGTCGAAGGAGATCGCAAGCTCTGCAAGATCCATCTGACGCCGGTCGAGAAGGTCAAGGAGACGAACTTCTTCTTCCGCCTCTCCGCTTACACCGACAAGCTGCTCGCATGGTACGACACGAGTCCGGTACGTCCCGAGTCACGCCTCAACGAGGCGCGCTCGTTCGTCAAGAGCGGCCTTCGAGACCTCTCGATCTCGCGAACGGCCGTCAAGTGGGGGATCCCTGTCCCCGGCGATCCGAGCCACACCGTCTACGTCTGGATCGACGCGCTCACGAACTATCTGACGGCCCTCGGGGGGCCCGAGGCCGTCGCGCGTGGCGAGGGGCGCGGCGCCTTCTGGGCCGATTCGCATCACCTCATCGCCAAGGACATCCTCCGCCACCATGCCGTCTATTGGCCAGCGTTGCTGATGAGCGCGGGGCTGCCGCCACCGAAACAGATCTTCTGCCACGGCTACCTGACGGTGAAGGGCCAGAAGATCTCCAAGTCGATGCCCGCCACGCGGGTCGACCCGATCGCGATCGCCGGAGAGATCGGCGTCGATCCGTTGCGCTACTTCGTGCTGCGCGAGTACACCTTCGGCGGCGACGGCGACTTCACGTACGAGTCTCTTTTCCAGCGGCACCAATCGGATCTCGGCAACGATCTGGGTAACCTTCTCAATCGAACTATCTCGATGGTTCATCGCTATCTCGGCGGTGAACTTCCTAGTGCTCCAGACGATTCCGACAAGCCGTTCGATCTCGCAGAATCAGCTCGAACCGGGGCTCAAAACGCTTGGGAATCGTTTAATCCGTCCCAGGCGCTCGTATCAACCTGGGAACTCATCCGAGGCGTCAACCGCTACATCGACGAAGTGAAACTGTGGAAGTATCCCGCCGACAAAGTGGACGACATGCGCGTGCACTTACAGGTGTTCTGTGAGGCTCTCCGCTGGTCAGCGCTCATGGTTGCACCCGCGATGCCGAAAGCCGCGGGAGAGATCCTACGTCAACTCGGACGCGGACAGGACGAAGGTCAGTGGCCGACGGAATTCCGGTGGCCGGGCGGCACGGTCAGCGAGCCGAAGCCGGTGTTCCCGCGCATCGACCCCGAGCGCCAAGCGGAGCTGATTGTTAGGTGGATGCCACCAGACCTGGCATCGTTTTCCGGCGATAGTCCGGGACCCAAACCGTCGGGTATTAGTTCCGCTCAAAAGGCTCTGATGGTCGACCAGAACGCAAATTCCTTGGGCCCCCTTCAATCCGATGTCTCGATCGACGACTTCACGAAGATCGACCTGCGGGCGGTGAAGGTCCTGGCCGCCGAGGTGATGCCCAAATCCGACAAGCTGCTCAAGCTGACGCTCGACGTGGGCGAGGCCGAGCCGCGCACGGTCGTGTCTGGGATCGCGCCGGCCTACACGCCGGAGACGATGGTCGGGCGGACGATCATCTATCTGGCAAACCTTGCGCCCCGAAAGATCCGCGGCGTGGTCTCTCAAGGGATGATCCTGGCCGCGGGCGACGCGGACGTGCTGGGCCTCTCCGCCTTGGACAAAGACGTTCCGCCCGGGACCCGCATCCGTTGACCCTCCGCCATGCTAGATTTTCAGGACGATGACCGCGCCTGCGCAACAGTCGATTCGGCGTCTGACGGCCGATGAAGCGCTGCGCATGGTCGCCGCCGGCATCGTGGGCGAGGACGAGCCCGTCGAGCTTCTGGACGGGGTGTTGATCGAGATGAGCCCGCAGGGACCGGTTCACTCTGAAGCCACCGCCAACCTGGCGGATCGCCTGCGCGTCGCTTACGTCGGTCGCGCCAGAGTTCGCGAGGAGAAGCCTCTGTCGGCAGGGACGCACAGCCTGCCTGAGCCAGACGTTGCCGTGGTGCGCGGGCAGACCGGAAGCTACGCCACGCGCCACCCGACGGGCGCGGACACGATCCTGATCGTCGAGCTGGCGTGGACGTCGCAGGAAGAGGATCGCCGCAAGGCCGCCATCTACGCTGCGGCCAATGTGCCGGCCTATTGGCTCCTGGATCTCAGAGCACGCAAGCTCGAGCTGCGCACGGCGCCAGAAGGTGGCTCATACCGCACCGTGCAGGTGCTAGGCGAGGGCGACTCGGTCTCGCCGCCCGAGCTGGCCGACCGGTGGTCGGTTCGCGATCTACTACCGTAAGTTGACCGAGCAACTTGTCGCCCGAGGACTCCGATGAACCGTTCATGGGGAGAGTCATGCAAACCATCAAGCTCACCAACAGCTACGATGAAGAGTACGTCGCTCGCGGGGACCTCGCGGCGGACAAGGTACGCGCGACGGAGATCGAAGCGCTCGTCGACACCAGCGCGACCATGATGGTGCTGCCCGCCGACGCCGTTTCGCGTCTGGGGCTGCTACCGGCCGGCTATCGCAAGGTCCGTTACGCCGACGGCCGGACCGCTGAGGTTCCCTGGGTCAGCGGCGTCGGGATCACGATCTTGGGGCGAACGACGGTGACGAACGCCCTCGTCGAGGCGGCCGGGACCACGCCGCTCATCGGACAGATCCCGCTCGAGGAGCTGGACCTGCTGGTCGACCCGAAATCGCGCGAGCTGCGGGTGAACCCCGCCTCCCCGGACGCGCCGCTCCTCGACATCCTGTCCGCCGCGTAGCCGGCAGGTTTCGGGAACGCGAATTCGCTGGTCTCCGCGCGTTTTTCTCTTGCCTTGATCACCCCCCCTCGGAGGTAATCAGCAGCCGCCATGCCCAGCGCAAAACCCGTGATTCCGATTGGTGCCGAGGCCATCGCCGTCCACGCGGACGGCCGCCTCGAAGTACCCGACCACCCGATCATTCCGTTCATCGAAGGCGACGGCACC
>Ga0080027_10000670_pt1 | contig 14372 bp, 9 predicted proteins | sample OrgsoiDNA2013046_FD_70962 | JGI IMG/M metagenome (GOLD analysis project Ga0080027, IMG submission 70962) | Permafrost soil microbial communities from the Arctic, to analyse light accelerated degradation of dissolved organic matter (DOM) -... | ecosystem: Environmental > Terrestrial > Soil >... | reverse complement strand
CGCAATGCGCTGTAGCGGCGGCCGGAGTAGTCTCCGTTGTAGGAAGTCCAATTCGCTCCCGCGGGAGTCACCAGCAGGTCTTCTGCGCGTGCTGCCCTGGGGGCGGCGCTTGAGCGTTCCTGTCCTGAGGATGTTCCGCTGTTCAAAGCAGCAATCAGCACGAACAGGACTGCGCGTTGCGCTTTCATGTCAGCGAACTTCTCCCGTCCGGATTGGAGTTTCCTGAAGCGCGCCTCGGTCCAATCCGCCTTGATCTTCCAAGTGGAGAGAGACCCGCGTGGGTCTTCCCTGGGGTGTGGTTGCTATATCAAGAACAACGAAGTTCGTTGGGCTAACTTCGGCTACAGGCAGAGTTCCGGTCATCGACCCGTGTTCGTTGTAAAAGTGCGCCACCAGTTTTCCGGCAAAAAATACTCCGAAGGATCCCGAGAGCCGGACTATGTCATTCTGCAAGCGCACTCCTTGCAGTGGTTTGGTTATGATTCCGGCGTCCGCTACTCCGTAGAATTCACTCTCGGCCCGCGTAGGGAACCAATCTGTTTCCAACTGGCAGGCCTCTCCCGGACGCAAGCGGCACAGAGGGCTATTGATTTCTGCTTCCATGTAAAACGGGGAAACGCCTTTGGAACCATCTGTCACCGACGCCACACCGTCGGCGTTCAGCCGCAATTCCGGGCCATTCGTCCAGAAAATGACGGAAGCCTTCCCGGGGTAGGATTTGTGCTCGTCGTATTGAAAACGCTCGACCATGGCGTAGCGGCTGCTGCCATCGACGACCGCGAGCCAACCATCGGTCGTATCTACCCACAACTCGGCCGCCAGGTGCGCATAGTGGATCGAAAACAAGCCATCATTCCGCACAGTCGCCGCTGGGTTCTCAGCCGGACCGAAGCGAACGTGATAGCGATTTAAGTATGTGCTCGATCGATTGGCCGGAGTAAATCCCCAAAGTTCACGATTGCTGCGTGTGGAGTCGCTCGCGTCGCTTGTGTCGTACTGGGAAACTGACTGCATCGACCACTCGACCAGGTGGCCGCTGACATTTTTCATGGACGCGCGAAAAGCGATATGAGGCGAGTCGGGATCGAGGCGAATGGTGCGTGAAATCTGGATTCCAGTGTGAGGGTCCACAGGTCCGGTGAGTTCGATCCCACAGCGCGGCCCATCCGAAAGTTTTCGAAAGCTGAAAGGTCCGTCGTCCAGCAAGTCCGAGTTGCCGCGCCAATGCTGTTCGTCATCGTCGCCCTCGGGCAACAGCCACAGTTTGTCGCCGCCGTAGTTGAACCACTCGTCCTGGGAGGGTGGGATGTATTTCCCGGCGAGCTTTGGATTGACGAAAAGAAAAGCATGTCCGTCGAAGGTCACCTGCATGATGCGGCCGCCATTTTGAGGCACGATGACCAGTTGCACCCATTGGTTGGAAATCTGCTGCGCATGCCAGCCTTGGTAGTCAACGCCTTCAACTGAGCACTCCACAGGGACCGCAGATTTGGCTGGCGAGGGAGTCTGTGCGGCGGCCGATGTTGTTTTGGCTCCTGCCAGCAAGATTGCCATCACGAAAACTGCCGCCGCAATTCGCCTGGACAAGCCCAGGCTTCGCTTCGCCGACGCGCCATTCGACAATAAACATTGCCGTTTTTTACTTCTACTCGCCATCCCGCTCCGACATGTCGAACCCTGCCGCCAAGACCTTCGGAATATACTCCGCAAACTTATAAAAGGAAAGAATTCAATATAAAACAAAAGAAAACCATTGGCTCTCGGAAATTTCTGTGTTAAACCATGAGCCTGAGTTCCGGCCTGTGTCCTGCCTCCTCAATGGGCAGGGACTCGTTTTTTTGTTTGCGCTTCATTTTGCCTTCGCACGTACTAGACAAGCACGACCATCGGGAGAAGCCGCATGAGCGGAAACGGGCCGAGTCGGCGTTCCTTCTTCAAATTGTTGGCCGCGACTCCGTTGTTGAGTCAAATCGCTGCTCGCGACCTCTACGCGCAAGCCACCACGGCCATGGGAATCGCAGCGAAGCAGAATGTCTATTCCCGGCTCGGCGTGAAGACGGTCATCAATTGCCGCGGCACTTGGACCTATCTCAGCGGGTCGCTGGAATTTCCTGAGGTTCGCCAGGCCCAGTTGGAAGCCGGTGAATATTTCGTCAATATGCTTGAACTTCAGCGAGCCGTGGGACGCCGCCTCTCGGAGCTGACGGGCGCGGAGTCGGGAATCGTAACTTCTGGTTCCGCCGGCGCCATGGCAGCGGCAACGGCCGGTTGCATGGCCGGCACGAACGACAAACTCATCTGGCAGCTTCCCGACACGACTGGGATGAAACATGAAGTTGTCATGACGGGAGGCCGCAGCGCCTTTGACAGCGCGATTCGACTCACCGGCGCCAAACTGGTTCTAGTGAACTCTCCGGAAGAAATTGCCAATGCCATCACCGAGAACACTGCGATGATCTACACCACCGATCTTGGGGAAAAGCTGCAAAAGCAAGTTGCCATCGCGAAAGACCACAAAATACCAATTCTCCTCGATGACGCCGCTGGAATTCCTCCTGTAGACAACGCCAAGCTCTACGCCCGGATGGGCATTGACTTGTACTGCTTCTCCGGAGGCAAGGGGCTTCGCGGGCCGCAGTGCAGCGGTTTGCTGCTGGGCCGCAAGGACCTGATTGAAGCCGCCCTGCTGAATAGCGCTCCGCGCGAGGGTGCCGTTTGCCGCCCGATGAAAGTTGGCAAGGAAGAAGTCATCGGCTGTTTGACCGCGCTGGAAACATGGTTGAAGCTCGACGAGAAGAAATTGTACGCGGAATGGAATGCCCGCATAGACCGCATCCGCAAGTTGGTCGAAACTGTTCCGGGAGTTACAACGACCACGTATGTTCCAGATGATGGAAACCGCTACCCAACTTTGAATGTGAAATGGGACCAGCAGGCCTGGGGCTTCTCCATTTTCGATTGCGTCCGGGAACTTCGCGCCGGCGATCCTGTGATTGAAGTGTTGGGAGCGGACAATCCCAGCCTGGTGACAGCGGTGCGCGAAGGCAACCCGAATAGCAAGGAACGCAAAGGCCCCGATCATATCGAACTGGTTTCCATGACGATCAAGCCAGGAGAGGAAATGCTTGTCGGGCAAAGATTGCGCGCGGTTTTGGGCGCGGCGCAGAAGAAGGCTGCCTAGCCGAACGAAAGGAAATCCGTGCATCTGTCAACAATCGTCCAGTACTTCGGTTGCCCTCTCCTTCTGACTGCCTTGGTTGCCGCTCAGGAACAAGTGCGCGTCATCACGCCTGCCCACTCTCCGGCGGGTGGCAACCGTTTTGTCTCAGCCGGAGTGGATACGGGCGACTACCTCTACATCTCTGGGCAAGGGCCCCACCGTCATGACGGCACCGTGCCTCCAACACCTGACGCGCAATTTCGCCAGGCGCTGGACAACGTCAAGGCTGTCCTGGAAGCTGCCGGACTGACGCTCGACAACGTTGTCTATACCCAGGTATATCTGACAGACCTTCGCTCCTATCCAGAAATGAACCGGGTGTTCGCCGAGTATTTTCCGAAGACTCCTCCGGCTCGAGCGGTACTCGGGGTGTTCGCCCTTCCGGATCCGCCGGTTCAAATCAACGCCGTTGCTGTTCGCAATCTGGACATGCGAAAGGCGATTCATCCTCCGAACTTTCCCGCCGACCCCTCCTCGTCGCCCGGCATACTCACCCACGATCGTCTTTTCATTTCCGGAATGACTGGCGTTGATCCCGTAACGGGCAAGGCTCCCGCGGATCCAGCCGCGCAGGTTGATCTGGCGCTTGACGGGATGCAGGCTGTCGCGAAGGCTGCCGGCCTCGAACTGAGTCACGTAGTCTTCGTTAATCCTTATTTGACTTCAGATATTCCCAGCCGAGTGATGAACGAGCGATACGCCCGCCGGTTCGAGTTTGGCAATACACCAGCGCGGGCCACAATCGAGGTTGCGAGCCTTCCCGGGGGCGTACACATTGAGTACACCGGCGTGGCGGTTCGCGACCTTGCCCAGCGCAAATCTGTTCGGCCGAAGAACATGCCGCCCAGTCCAACCGCCAGTCCCTGTGTCTTCGCCGGCGACACCCTGTACTGCTCGGCCAAGAGCGGCTTCATACCTGGGCTACACGGTGGCGTGTATGCCGCCGCCACCCCGCACCAACTCCGACAGACGATGCGCAACCTTCTCGACAATCTCGAGGAAGCCGGGATGGACTTCAGCCAGGTTGTATCTACGACCGTGTATTTAGACGATCTGGCGGATTTGCCAGCCTTCAACGAAGTTTATGGTCAATATTTCGGGCCGATCCTGCCCGCCAGCACTAGCGTCCAACAAATTGGTCCGGCGGAACGTAAAGCCGATCGAGAGGACCACTACCCCGATCTGGAGCAAGTTTCACTGATCGCCGTTAGGGGCAAATCCTCGCATTGAAAGAAAGCACAGCGCACGCGCGAGCTGGGTGGAACTCCCCAGCAACGACCTTGTGCCGGGGTATGCCCTGAGGTGCTCACGTCGGCCGTGCTGATCAGCCGGGGTTGATCCCGTACTTGGTTCCCAGAAACTGCTGGAGCGGCGCAGGGAGGGCGGTGGCCAATTCCTGCCAAGTCAGCACTTTCATCCGACTGCGCAGATTGTAGCTCCTGACTGCGCGGATCACCGAGTGCCACTTTTCGATCAGGTCAGACCGCCGGGCGTCGCAAAAGACACAGAACGACTCTCCCGAAGCGTGAGCCGCCAGCACTCCGCGGATCAACTGGTAGCCAGGAATCCGATCCCCTGATCGAATCAGCTCGGCCGGATCGAAAACCTCTTCGAAGTCTAAATAGCGCTCGACCCTTTCGATGGGCGCGGTTTGGAAATCGGTTTCTGTCAGTTTCGCCTCGACGAGGAGGTCGCCGAGTTTCATGTCGATTTCCGTTCGGTCCGACTTTCCATTGTGAAACCGAACTCCAGGGCGGAATCCGAAATCAGGTCTGAGGCCCGAGGCCACGCCCAAGATGGCCGTCAGCCGAGTGTTCGTAACAGTGCGCCGATAGCAGAAGATATTCATGAGCAAGGCGTCCGAGCTGTTGGCGCAATCGAGCTCCCTCCATCGCCATCCTGAGCGGAGAGATGCTTTTCGAGAGCTTGTATGAACCTTGGCCAGCCGCCCCGCCCATGCGGGATTGGTTCGGATATTGCGGTAAGAAGCTGGGTGGAAATTGCCATGTTGGCCGCCCTTGTCCTGCCCAAAAATGACACTCGGCGATTCGCCGGTTGTTAGCTCATGCAGGGAACCGGCCGCGGCTGCCAGTTGCCGATTTCGGAAACTTAACTCATTTCGCAGATTTCCAGTCCAATGCATAGTTCGCTTTCCCCATGATGGTTCAACTGGGAGATTAACGCGGCGCGGTGCCGCTTACGTCGCCATAATATTCGTATTTTGTTCGCCTTGCAGGAAATTTCATGCAGGAGTTGAGGACGCGGGTTCTCCGCTAAGGAGAGGACTGGTCCCGCAGGGAAAGTCCAACACCGCTGTCGCCTTACTGAACGGTTTTCGACCGCTTTATAGACGAATCGCCCTAGAGATACCAGCTTGCAGCTCTCTAGGTTCTGGAGGTGATCCTTCATCCTGTCATGCCCCGCGCGGATATCGCCCTTATATTGGCGCTGGGGATGTTGGCCGGGCCGTCATGCCGGGCGCAAGATCAAACTGAAAGGCAAACCACGGCAACTCTGCCGGACTCTCCGGGTGCCCGGCGATTTGGAGAGCGCTTTAGAGAGATGGATCGACCAGATGCCGCCGGGCCACGCTCCGCTTACGCGCGCCCGGCTATCACCGTCTTGCCGGAGCGCGTCAGCTCGGCCCAGAGAGCCTCGAGTAATAGCGTTCGAAGCATCCCGGGCCGGTGGATGCTCGGAGATGGGGTGACACGCGACCAGGATTTACTCCCATTAACGGGAGGCGAACGCGTGAATCTGTATCTCACAGGGACCTACATGGATTCGGGGAGCTACGCGAAGAGACTCTTCAGTGCGGGCATCGATCAGGCACGAGGTGAGCCCGACTGGGGGGCGGGATGGCCGGCTACAGTCGTCGATTTGCGTCGAACCAAGGCCAGTTTTTCATCCAGAACAGCCTCAAGGCGGCTGGGGACGCGGCGCTTGGTTATGAACCGCGCTACGATCTTTGCCGCTGTGATGGATTATGGAGGCGTACTCAACATGCGATCCTCAGAAACTTCGTAACCTACGACGCCCGCAAATCGGGATGGCGCCCACAGACACCGCTTTACGGGGCTGCCTTCTTAACCGGAGCCATCGCCAGCAGGTGGAAGCCCGGGTCGGCCAACATGTGGACCGAAGGAGGATACGCGATGGCGCGGCAGGTTGGGTGGGGCGCGTTATCGAATTTTCTCAGTGAATTCTCACAGGATGTCGGCAAAAAGCTTGTCGGGAAGCACTGAATAAAAACGCCGCGACCACCTGCCGGGACGCCGCCGCGTTTTTACGGGCCAGAATACTAGAAGCTGAGACTCAAAGACATCTGAATCTGCCTCGGGCTTCCGATCGTTTTGTTCGTCACCCCCAACCCGCTCAGGTACGGGCAAACATACAACGCTTTGGTCTGGTCAAAAGTGCCGTTGCAACCGCCGCCGGGGAGAGTCGCCGGTGTACCCTCCTGAGGGAAGCCATTGAAACCGGGATTCTGCGTGATATCGTCGATCGCGATGTCGAAGCTGGCGGTGTTGGTCAGGTTGAAGACATCCAGACTGTACTTCAGCGAAGCCTTTTCCGTGAGCTGCGTGACCTTCACAAGTTGAATGTCACCACGCCGCTGCCACGGCTGCCGGAAAATATTCCGCTGACCATGGCTAATGAAATTCGTCTCGTACGGATCGTTGGCAGGAATGGCTCCGTTCAAATCGCCGGGGTTCAGCAAGGGCAACCCGAAACAGTTCGGATCAAGCGCGGCAACGCCCGGTGTCGCGCCAGAGTGTCCCGTAACCGCCTTCTGGGGCGTGCACCCGGAAAGCGGAACCACGGGATTTGTGATGCCATCGTTAACGCCGTAAAAGATGCTCCCGACCGCGCCGGAGTAGTCGACAACGCTGAAAGGCTGTCCGCTTTGAATGATCGTCGAACCCGAGATCGCCCACCCGTTGGCGATCCTACCCCTGAGCGACGATGACGAGAAGAACTTAGGCAGTTCATAACGATAGGTGAAGTTGACCACGTGTTTGCGGTCGAAGTCCGACAGCGCATAACCCGATCGCAAATTCAAAGGATTGTTACCGTTATAGAACAGACCCAAAGCGCTCTGCTCATCGGTTGCGTGCGAGTAGGTATAGGAGACGCCAACCTGGAAGCCGTGACTCATGCGCTTTTCCACGTGAGCCTGAAGAGCGTTGTACGCCGAGATTCCCGCCGCCGTATACGACTCCGATTCCGACGAGTACCCGATGTACGGCACTCGCAGATCCACATTGCCGCCCTCAAAAGTCAGCTGATAGGGCTGCCCATTGGGCAGGTTCGCCGGGATAAAGTTGGCTGGATCGGTCATGACCGAGTACCCGTAGGTGTAGTCCTGCTCAAACGGAGTCCCCGCCAGCAGCGCTGAAGACGGCGACGCGATCTTGGCCTGGTTGAAGGGCAAAGGCACAATCTCATGCCGTCCGAAATTCCCCACATACCCAATTTCGATGGCCAGATCGTTGCGCGGTTGCCACTGAATATTGAGGGTCTGGTTCAACGTATAAGGCAATTTGTTGGCGCGATTGTAATCGGCGAACGAGAACAGGGGTATGCCGCTCGCGATCGCAGACGCGTTCGGCAGTTGCAGATCCGCTGGATTTCCGCTGGGCGCGGGCCCGAGCGTTCCCCCCCACGGGTTCTCAAAATTGCTGCAGAACGAGTAGGCATACGGGCTGCACGCAGATGAGTTGACCCAGGGCGGCGTCTGGTTGACACCGAACGGGCCACCAGCAATCACGCCAGAAGCAAATCCTGGTGAAAGATAGGTAAACAGCTCGCCGCGATCGTAGTACATGCCCCATCCCGCGCGCACGACCACCTTGTCATGGAACATCCCCGGACTCCATGCCACCCCGATGCGCGGCGCCAGACCCCACTGCCGGCCCGTCAGTGTCGAATTGCTAACACCCTTCGTCGGAAACAGCGGGTTATTCCCCGCAATGATGAACCCGTTCGAAGTTATCGTGTCGGAGGTCGCATCGTAACTGTAGCGTGACGGATCAAAATTGAAGATACGCCCGTTCTTTTCCGTCAAGCCACCGTGGTCATCGAAGCGGAGGCCCAGGCTCACACTGAGATTGGAACGAATCTGAAACTTATCCTGAAGGTAGGCTCCGCTCTCCTTCGACCGGTAATAGCGATCGGCGTCACCTTGCAGGAAGTTCGTCGTGATAAACCCGTCAGCGCTGTAGGTGATCGGGGAGCCCGTCAGAAAATCCGCGAAATTCAGGAATCCGATCATGCCCGAATTGGTTCTTCGGTCGCGCGCATTCAATTGCGTATAGGAAAATTGCCCTCCAAACGTAATCGTATGCTTGCCGTGACTCCAGATGGCGTTCGCAGAAGGCATCACGCGGTTCTGGAATATCCCGGTAAATGCACCTTGGGAAGCGCCGGTTGAGCCGATATTCAAGCCTGCGTTAAACGGCCCACATGGGCTTGCCGGGTCGCACCCTCCCGTGTTTGCAGCAGAGAAGTTTCCCAGGTCATCGACAATCGTGATCCCAGGGAAAACGTTCGATCCGAACGCGTTGATGCCGGCTTGCTGTGGCGTGAAGGGCTGACCAATCGTGCTGTAAGCCTTCTGCCGAATGAAGCCTACCACCTCGGTTAGGCTGAACGTCGGCGTCAGCGTCTGCGTGTTCGTGACGCTACCCACATGGCTGCCCGCGTCCAGGCGTTGAGTGAAGCCCTTCACGGACGAAAAGCCAAAAGGAGCCGAAGTGGGATCATGCTGGTAGTAATACTTCAATGCCACCGTATCTTTCGAACTCGCAATGTAATCCAGATCGGCCACCGCTTGATCGGTAGTGAAATACGCTGCTTGCGTGATAAATACGTTCTCCGGGAAGTTAATCGTGGGAGTAAACGCAGGATTCGCCGACGGAATCATGTACTGCCCGTTGGGCAGCTTGTAATTGAGCAGGCTCAGCGACACAGGATCGACGCTGCTAGCGTCCAGGCAAATTGGAGTGCCGGGTGGTGGAGGAGGAGACGCGGGCATGCAGCCAACCAGGAAGTTGTTATTGGCGACCGTTGCCAGCGTGGCAGCGCTGCGATCATCCGTCAGCCCAAAGGGTACCGCCGTCCGCGAGGTCCCAATCTCCGTATCCGAGTCGTGGATGTGCTGATAGCTCAGGAAGCCGAACAGCTTGTCCTTAATGATCGCGCCGCCGAACGTCGCTCCTGCGGCATAACGGTGCAGTTGGGGCGTCTTTTCGTTAGCGGGAATATTGTCATCCTGCTTGTTGAAATATGGAGCAGCATTGAGCCAGTCGGTTTCGCGGTGAATGTACCCGCTTCCATGGAAAGCGTTGGTCCCCGACGCCGTGCTCATGTCAATATGCGCGCCGGAGGTCGATCCCTGCTGTGCGTCGTACATCGACGTGTTCACACGAAACTCCTGAATCGTTTCCGGCGCGGGCGTTGGCAACGACTGGCCAATCGCCAGATAAGGCGACGCCGAACTCTGAATCACTTCCGCCGTGGTGCTGGAAGCGCCTGCGACGCCGGTATTGTTCACAACACGCGCGGACGCCACCTGGCTCGTGCTCTTCCCGTTAAACAGGTTGCTGGCGTCGACACCGTTGAGCAGGAAGCTGTTGCTTGTGTCGCGCTGTCCGTTCGCCCAAATCGGCTGGTTACCCAGCCCGGCGTTCGCGCCGGTCCCATTCGGCAGCTCCGCATTCACACCGGGCGCCAGAATCGCCAGTCCTGTGAAGCTGCCTGTCGGCAGGGGTACGGCCCCGATTTGCTTGTCGTCCATTACGTAACCGTTCGTAGTATCGACCGCATTCATGAGCGGATCGGCTTTAACTTCGACCACGGTTTCGACCTGACCCACGGGCAACGATGCGTTCACCGTGGCGGTGCGATCGGCTTGCACGGTGATCGCCGGTGACTTCTGTGTTTCGAAACCAACATGAGTGAAGGTGAGGGCGTAGGTGCCGATCGGCAGATTCACGAAGTCATAGCTGCCGTTGGCGTTGGTCTTGCGCGTGCGCGTGAGCTGGGTCTGATCTCCCACGATGGTCACCGCGGTTTCGGGAAGCACGCTTCCGGTTTTATCCGAGACCGTGCCCGTGATGCCGCCCAAAGTTTTCTGGGCGAGAGCATGTGGGACCAATGCGAGGAGGGAAGCAGCGGCGAGAACTGCGGCCAGACTAATTCTCTCGATCATTCGTTCACCTCTTTGCAAATAGAAATGCCGTCGGATTCGGTGCGCCACGCGTACCCGACTGAAGCGTTGGACAAAAGTACGCGACGGAGTTGGTTGGCTCCGCGAAGGGCGCAAGAATGATTGCCTGAATCTACGCGACCGGGGTAAGGAAGGAAAGGATTCCGGCGAACGAAAATTTCTTTGGCGTGGATCAGATATTTTTATTGGCGGGCGACCGTAACGACGTGTTCGCAAGGGAAGCGCCTGCCTACCATGTGCCATGCCACGATCCTGGATACGACAACAAGCCAATTTCCGCGCTTACGGCCCATTTTCGAACCTCCGCGCATTCACCTGATGGGCGGCGACGGAAGGGAAGACTGAAAACCCGACTTTTCGAACCCGGACTGGGGCGGAGAAAGTCTGCGCATTCGGCATCATTGGGAGAGCGCGGCGAGGGTTTCCGCGAGCACTAATGTCCCTCGCGCGATGTCTTCCGGCGACGAGTACTCGTCCGGGCGATGGCTGTATCCCTTGTAGCTGGGAATAAAGAGCATCCCGGTCGGCGCTATCCGAGACATGAACAGGGTATCGTGGTACGCGCGGCTGACCATGGGGAGAAAGTTGAGCGCGTGCTTGCGGCACGATTGGGACAGCGCCTCGACCACGACGGCCGCGCAGGTGGCCGGGGCGTCGGCGTTCAGCAGCTCCATGCCGATGGAGACTTTCCGCTGTTCCGCAATGCTGTGAGCGGCTCCCTGGATGTTGCGGAGCACAGCATCCCGCCGGGTGAGATCCGTATCGCGAATGTCGGCGCTTAAACGGACGCGGCTGGGAATGCTGTTGACGGCGCCGGGAAAGACCTCGCAGATTCCGACCGTGGCCACCGTGTCGGGGTCTCCGCTGCTGCGGGCCGCGTTTTCCACCGCCAGGATCAGATCCGCGGAAGCGCAAAGAGCGTCATGGCGTTCCGGCATGAGCACCGCACCCGCATGTCCACCGGAACCTTCGATCGAGATCCGCAGGCTAGCCGGGGCGGCGATGCTCGTGACCACTCCCAGGGGAATTTGTTGGCGTTCCAATAAAGGTCCTTGCTCGATGTGCAGCTCGACAAATTCCTTATAGTGGCCGTGCGAAAGACAGCTCGTGTCGAGGTCACCCCTGAACCCAGCTTCCTGGCGGACCGCATCGAGTGCAGTCTCGTCGTTGTCTTTGAGGCTTCGCGCGGCGTCGGGGGTCATCGCTCCCGAAAGCAGGCGGCTGCCAAGGCAGCCTATTCCGAAGCGAGTTGGTTCTTCGGAAGTGAAAACCAGGAGTTCGATGGAATGTTTGGGGCGAAATCCGCTCCGTTGCAGGGCGCGAATGGCTTCGAGGCCGCCCAGGACTCCGACCACGCCGTCGTATTTCCCGGCATTGGGGATGGCATCAATGTGAGAGCCGGTGCCGACGGCTGGAGCGGTGCTGTCAGAGCCAAGCCAGCGGGCGAAAGTGTTTCCTATCGCATCCTCGCGCACAACAAGACCGGCTTCGACACAGAGAGCCTTAAGCCAGGCGCGGGCTCTCAGGTCAGACGCAGAAAATACTACCCGCGTCACGGCTGGCGGTTCAGCGTCGGATATCCCCGCCAGCGTTTCGATTTCGGAAACCAGGCGCGACTGATCGATTTCAAGCTTCATGTCTACCGGTCGGTGAGGGGGTGGCGGTTCCAGTCTTTGTAGATGAGGTATTTCGCGGGAATCTTACCGATTGCGCCAAACCATTGCGGGCACCAAGGCGCCATCCAGATAAAATCTCCGGCGGTGACGGGATACCAGGAAACGCCAAGCCGGTAGATTCCTCCCCCTTCGAGCATGATGAGGCCGTGCTCCATCACGTGCATCTCGACCATACCAAGCGCGGCGCCGGGCTGGTAAACCATGCTGTTCACAGCGAAGTCGTACGCGATATCGTCGGGCAAAAAGCATTGGACTTGGAGGTCGGGATCGTCGCCGAGGGGATGGGTAGCAACTTTCGACTCATGGGATACGAAGTAATGTGGCGGAGTCACGCCGTCGAGAGGTTCGTATCGTTTTTCAATCACGACTACGCGGCTGGGATGAGCCGCCGTTAGACGATGCGCGAATCCTTCTGGAAAGTAGGCATAGCCGCCCGGGCCGAGGTCCGTGCGTTTGCTTTGCGCGTCGAGCTGGATGAATCCTTCCAGAACGTAAACAAAGCGTTGCGCCGATGTGGCGCCTAGTTCACCGCCTGCCTCGCATTCGGCGGTATATTGGGCGAACTTAGCGCCGGAAGCCGGTCCGACGTGCACAACGGCTACACAGTTTTTCATGCCGGGGAGAGCGGTGCGCACAAACGTATCGGGCGTCAGTAGAAGATGGTTCGGCTTTTGCGAACTGCGCGTATGGCCCAGATTATGCATGCTGTTTCCTTCGTAAAAATTCCTCCGAGTTCGCCAACCGCTCCAGGAGGTGGCATCCGCATTCGATGGCTTTGGCCACATCTGCCACCGCCACAGATTCTTCAGGATCATGGCTGACTCCGCCGGGGGTGCGCAGAAAAATCATGGCGGATGGAACCCTGGATGCCATGATCATGGCATCGTGACCCGCTCCGCTCACCATGCGGTAGGCTTCGCATCCGGCTAGGCTGACGGCCTTCGCGGCCTGTTCCACGAGAAACGGGTTCATGGGGACGGCTGGCTGTTCCAGCAGTATCCTGGATCGCACAGTGAGGCCGCGGCGCGTCGCAATCTCCTCCGCCTCGTGAAGCAGGTAGGAGACCGCGGTCTTTCTGGCCGTGTCGACTCGATGGCGCACGTCCAGGCTTAGGCGCGCCTCGCCGGCAATAACGTTGCCCGTTCCAGGTTTCGCCTGAATTGCGCCGACCGTCGCGACCAGTTCGGAAGTATGTTTCGCGTGGTTCTCGACCGCGCAAATCCATTCCGCCGCTGCTGCCAGGGCGTCCTGACGCAGATGCATCGGCGTTGTGCCGGCGTGGTTGGCGTGACCTAGGAAAGTAACTTCCAGACGACTCTGCCCGACAATCGTCTCCACCACGCCTAGGGGGTGGCCCAGGCTTTCCAGCAAAGGTCCCTGCTCGATGTGGAACTCGATGTAACCAAGGACGTTTTCTCCAATCCTCGCCTCAGGAATCTCTAAGGGATTGAGACCGAAGCCTTCGATAGCCTCCATAATGGTCACGCCTTGCGCATCTTTTCGGCCCAGCATGTCTGCATTCAAAGTACCCACCAATGCGCGGCTGCCGAGAAATGGCGTGGCAAAACGGACGCCCTCTTCTTCGGAAAAACCGACAAGTTCGACCGCATACGGCAGCTTTCGACCCTCGAGAGCGCTGAGCAGAGCGGCGGCGAGGACCACACCAAGAATTCCGTCATAGGCTCCGGCATTCGGAACGGAATCCAGGTGAGAGCCGAGCAGTAAACGGGGAGCGTTGGCCTCAGACGAGGGATAAGTGATGCGCAAATTCCCGGCTGCGTCGATCCGGGAGGAGGCCCCGAGGGGCGCCAGCCAACTCGTGATTTTCTGGTGGCAGCCGCGCATGGCAGGGCAGAGAAACGTGCGGCGGATGCTGCCCGTATCCTCGCTATGGCGCGCGAGGGCCTGGCAACGCTCAACAACCTCCAGCGCTAAAGTCTTGCTGTTGCGCAAGCCGCTTTACCCCTCTCGACGCAGCCGCGCCTGGATGTTGCCGTGCGGCTCGTCGACTGGCACAAAGATTTCATTGGGATTGTCCTGCCCGAAGTGCGAGAGGTCCACGAGCAGGCAATGTTTGTTCGGCATGTTGAGTTCAATTTCTTCGACGTCAGGCAGTTGTTCCAGAACCGCTCTTCCCATGGCGTAGAGGGTATGCTGCACGGACTTGCTCTCGTGTGCCGCAAAAACGGCCAGGAGGATTTCGCGCGTCTTGCCTCGTTGATCGGTGAAGTCGACAAGTGTAGGT
>Ga0080027_10000669_pt1 | contig 14404 bp, 10 predicted proteins | sample OrgsoiDNA2013046_FD_70962 | JGI IMG/M metagenome (GOLD analysis project Ga0080027, IMG submission 70962) | Permafrost soil microbial communities from the Arctic, to analyse light accelerated degradation of dissolved organic matter (DOM) -... | ecosystem: Environmental > Terrestrial > Soil >... | reverse complement strand
CACCGACAACACCGCGCGCAAGCAGGCGGAAGAGGCGCTGCTCAAGGCGGGGGCCCTGCAGAGCGCGATTTTCAACAGCGCCAACTTCTCGAGCATCGCCACCGACGCGAAGGGCGTCATTCAGATCTTCAACGTCGGCGCCGAGCGCATGCTGGGTTACACGGCCGCCGAAGTGATGAACAAGATCACGCCGGCCGACATCTCCGATCCGCAGGAAGTGATCGCGCGCGCCAAAGCGCTGAGCGCCGAGCTCGGCACCCCGATTACGCCAGGCTTCGAGGCATTGGTGTTCAAGGCATCGCGCGGGATCGAGGACATCTACGAGCTGACCTATATCCGCAAGGATGGGAGCCGGTTCGGGGCGGTGGTCTCCGTAACGGCCCTGCGCGACGAGCAGGACGCCATCATCGGCTATCTGTTGATTGGCACCGACAACACCGCGCGCCAGCAGGTCGAAGAGGAGCGAAAGAAGCTCGATCAGCGGCTGCGCGACCAGCACTTCTACACGCGCTCGCTCATCGAATCGAACATCGACGCGCTGATGGCCACCGATCCGCGCGGGATCATCACCGACGTCAACAAGCAGACCGAGGCCTTGACCGGGTGCACGCGGGACGAGCTGATCGGCGCGCCTTTCAAGAACTACTTCACCGATTCGAGCCGGGCCGAGGCGGGCATCAACCGGGTGCTGGCCGAGGGCAAGGTCACCAACTACGAGCTCACCGCCCGCGCCCGGGACGGCAAGGCGACCACCGTGTCTTACAACGCGACGACGTTCCACGACCGCGACCGGCGGTTGCAGGGCGTGTTCGCCGCCGCGCGCGACGTGACGGAGCTGAAGCGTTACGAGCAGACGTTGCACCAGAAGAACGTGGAGCTGGAATCCGCCAGCCGGATGAAGTCCGAATTCCTCGCGAACATGTCGCACGAGCTCCGGACGCCGCTCAACGCGATCATCGGCTTCTCGGAAGTACTCCGCGACGGCCTGATGGGCGACATGACCGACAAGCAGCGGGGGTTCATCGGCGACATCTTCAGCAGCGGCAACCATCTCCTGTCGCTCATCAACGACATCCTCGACCTGTCCAAGGTGGAAGCCGGCACGATGATGCTCGACCTGGAGTCGGTGTCGGTGTCGTCCCTGTTCGCGAACAGCCTCTCGATCATCCGGGAGAAGGCCGCGGCCCGGCACATCAGCCTGGGCATCGAGGCGGAGGAAGAGCTGGGTTCCTTTCAGGCCGACGCGCGCAAGGTCAAGCAGATCGCCTACAACCTGCTCTCGAACGCGGTCAAGTTCACCGTCGATGGCGGGAAGGTGACCCTGCGCGCCAGCCGCGTTCCGCGCGCCGAAGTTGGCAAGCTTTCGGGCTCCTGGGCGGGCCGGACCTTTCCGTTGGCCGACAACGAGTTCACGGAGTTTCTCAAGATCGGCGTCGGCGACAGCGGCATCGGCATCTCGGCGGAGGGAATGGAGCAGCTCTTCAAGCCCTTCAGCCAGATCGACAGCGGCCTGGCGCGGAAATTCGAGGGGACGGGATTGGGGCTGGCCATGGTCAAGCTCCTGGCCGAGCTGCACGGCGGGTCGGTGGCGGTGGAGAGCGCCGTGGGTGAGGGCTCATGCTTCACGGTCTGGCTGCCGTTCCGGGCGCCCGAAGAGGGGGTCCTCACGTCGATCAAGGCGCCGGCCGCCCCATTCATCGAGGCGCGCTCGGGCGCGCGTGTCGCGCTGGTGGTGGAGGACGACTTCAAGTCGGCCGATCTAATCCGCGTCCAGCTGGAGGCGCAGGGCTTCAGGGTGCTCCACGCCGGCTCCGCCGAGGCGGCGCTGGCGCTTGCGGTTCAGCAGCCGCTGTCGCTCATCACCCTCGACATCATGCTGCCCAACATGGACGGCTGGGATTTTCTCAGTCGCCTCAAAAAGCTGCCGGAGCTGGCCCGCATCCCGGTGGTGATCATTTCGATCGTGGCGGACCGCAGCAAAGGTTTCGCCTGTGGCGCTGCCGCGGTCATGCAGAAGCCGATTTCCCGGCAGGAATTGTACGAGTCGCTGGTCGAGCTGGGTCTGGTTCCGGTCGCGCAGGGTCACACGCTGAAGGTTCTGGTGGTCGACGACGATCCCAAGGCGGTGGAGCTGATCGCCATCCACCTGCCGGGGTTGGGAGGTGCCGTGCTGCGGGCGTACGGCGGCCGAGACGCCATCGATACCGCGCGGCGAGAGCTGCCGGACTTGATCGTGCTCGATCTGATGATGCCGGAGATGAACGGCTTCGACGTGGTGGACGCGCTCACCAAACAGCCCGATACCGCCCGCATCCCGATCATGGTGGTCACCGCAAAGCAGATCACCCCCGAGGACCGGGCGAGGTTGAACGGCTTCGTGACGACCATCGTGGAGAAGGCCGAGTTCCACCGCGACCGCATCGCCGCCGAAGTGCGGCGGGCCATGTCGCGGCGCCAACTGATCGACTGACATGGCCAAGGTCCTGATCATCGAGGACAACGCCGCCAACATGACGTTGGCGATGTTCCTGTTGGAGTCGGTGGGGCACACCGTGCTGAGCGCGACCGATGCCGAGACGGGCCTGACGCTGGCACGCGACGAGCAACCCAATCTCATCCTGATGGACATCCAGCTTCCCGGCATGGATGGACTGCAAGCCACCACCGAGCTCAAGCGCGACGGGGCGACCCGCGCCATCCCGGTGATCGCGCTGACCGCCCTGGCGATGAAGGGCGACGAGGAACGCATTCGAGCCGCCGGCTGCGACGGCTACATCGCCAAGCCGATGCGATACCAGGACTTTCTGAAGACCGTCGCCGAACAGCTGGTCGCCGCGCCATGACACCGGGCGGCGACATCGCCGATCACCCGGCACGCGTCCTGATCGTCGACGACGAAAGGCAAAACAGACAGCTGCTGGAGGTCATGCTCGCGCCGGAGGGCTTCCAGCTCTCTAGCGCCGCGAGCGGCGAGGATGCCGTCGCGCTGGTGGCCCTGCGCGCCCCCGATCTGATCCTGCTCGACATCATGATGCCCGGCATCGATGGGTATCAGGTGGCCCAGCAGCTCAAGGGCGATCCCTCGACCAAGCAGATCCCGATCATCCTGATCAGCGCGCTGCACGATCGCGACGCCATGATGCTGGGGCTGGCCGCCGGGGCCGAGGACTTCCTCACCAAACCCGTGCACCGCGGCGAGCTGTGCATGCGGGTCCGGAACCTGCTGCGCCTCAAGGCCTACGGCGACTATTTCGACCAGTACAGCACGAAGCTGCGCGAGCAGGTCGAGGAGCTCGGGATCGAGCGCGATCTCCGCGAGAGATTCGTCTCCATCCTCGCGCACGATCTGCGGGGCCCCCTCTCCGCCGCCAAGATGAGCGCCGAGCTCATGATCCGACGGACGGAGCAAAGCGACGGGCGGCGAGACCTGGCCGCCCGGATCGAGCGCAACCTGGATCGCATGGATCGGATGATCCGCGATCTCCTCGACGTCAGCCGCGTCCGCGGCGGGCAGCGCCTCCCACTCCGACTCGAAGATTGTGATCTGGGCGCGGTCGCGCGGGAGGTCATCGAGGAGCTCTCCGCCACCCACGGCAACCGGTTCGAGCTCGCGCCAGGTGACGGCGTGGTGCGCGGGATCTGGAGCCACGAGGATTTGCACCGCGCGCTCTGGAATCTCGGCACCAACGCCGTGAAATACGGCGAGTCCGAACGGCCCATCACCACCCGCGTGGAGCGAACGCCGAGTGGAGGCCGGGCGTCCGTTCACAACTTCGGGAACCCGATTCCGCCGGACAAACGAGCCCGACTCTTCGATCTCTATTCGAGGCTTCGCGAGGGGTCCGGTACCGGCTGGGGTCTGGGGCTGGCGCTGGTCCGCGCGTGCGCCGAAGCCCATGGGGGCGAGGCCGCCATCGGCGAGAGCAGCGAGGAGGCCGGCACCACCTTCACGATCGATCTGCCTTCGGACTCACGGCCGTTTCAGCAGAACATACGGCCCGTCTGAGGCCACGATCGGCTCGCGCCGTCGCCGTGCGCTGCCAGAGGTCCTTTCTGAAGGCCAGAAACAGCGCGCCGGCGGCGATCCAGAAGACCTCCTTCGATCTCTTGACGAAGATGAAGGCGGCTCCCACCGCGACCGGATCGGGAACGCCCAGGGCGCCGAGCAGTAGCATCTGGCTCGCGTCCTGTACGCCGAGGCCGGCGGGAAGGAAGAAGACCAGCGCCCGCAAGAGCGAGCCGATCCCGTCGAGGGTGAGCACCGAGCCGACGTCGAGCGAGACGCCCAGGCAACGCAGGATGAGCCAGGTCTCCACCGCCTCGGCCAGCCACTCGCACAGGAAGGGAACGATAGAGCGCAGGCGGCGGGCGAGGGGGGCCAGGAAGAAGTCGCGCGCGGCGCTCTCGAGATCGACGAGGCCGCTCCTTCTGCTCTCGATCCAACGCCGAAGGCTCGGGATGGGAAGGGTCACGAGACGACGACCGAGCCAGGTCGCCCAGGTCGCCTTCCGCAAGGCGAAGAAGAGCGCGCCGGAGATCAGCGTCGTCAGGACGGCGCCCGCGGCGTCCGCCAGTATCGGTCCGCCCATCGGGGCGCCATGGAGTCTCGAGGCGGCATCCAACGTCAGCCAGACGGCCGCCATCGCCAGGTACAAGGCCTCCGCGCCGATGAGGTAGCCCTTGCCGAGCGCGAGGCTGGCGCCGCCCACGGCGATGGGGACACCGAGCCGCCGGCGGAGCAACGCGAGCTTGATCCCCTCGGCGGCGGCCGAGCCACCGGGAAGCGCCAGAGTCACCGCCTCGACGGAGAGGCGCAGCTCCAGCATGCGACGCCAGGCCACCGGGCGCCCCAGGACGGCGAGAATGAGGCGCCAGCCCGCCGCATCCATGGCCATCGTCACCAGCGTCGGGATCAGAACCAGCGCCAGTGGCCACCCGACCCGCCCGATCAGATCCCTGGCGCGGGCGATGTCGGCCGGGTGGATGAGGCGGGTCAGCGCGATGAGAGCGGCGGTTGCCAGCGCAAAGCGGAGTAACCGAAGCACTGCTCTCATTTGATACACGGTTCCGCGGGGCGCCGCGAAACGGCCACGCATCATTGTCGCAACGAAAGGTCACAGCGCGGTGGAGGCGGCGAAAAGGCCGGCAAACGAACGCAAACCGACACGTTTGTAACAAAAGCAATCAGAGTGAATCAGAGCGTCGCAATGCTCACGTAGTCGTTGATCTCTCGTTGGAGCGGGCCGCAAAAAGAAGGAGTAGATGTGATCGGGTAAGCGATGTCATTCGCGCGGGCGATAGTCGAAGCTCCGGAGCCGGCTCCCAGCCGGACCCAGCGCCACGGCGCGTGGCGCGACGTCGACATCGACACCGGCGTCGCGCTCAAACGCCTGGCGCTGGTGACCGACGCGTGGCTGCCGCAGACCAACGGGGTCGTCATCACCCTCTGCCGTCTGGTGAAGCATCTCGAATCGCAAGGGACCGAGGTGCTGGTGATTTCACCGGACGGGCACCGCACCATCCCCTGTCCATCCTACCCCGAGATTCGCGTCGCCTGCGATCCCTGGAAGGCGATCGGTCGGATCCGGGCCTTCGAACCGGACGCGGTGCACGTCGCCACCGAGGGGCCGCTGGGGTTCTCGACCATCGCCTGGCTCCGCCTGCGGGGCCTGCGTTTCACGACCAGTTTTCACACCCGCTATCCGGAGTATCTGAGCGCCCGGTTCCCAGTGCCGCTCGAATGGGGCTACGAGCTGGTCAGGTGGTTTCACCGCAAGGCGGAGCACACGCTGGTCAGCTCGATCTCCCTGCTGCGCGAGCTGGAGCGGAAGCAGGTGGGACGGCAGCTGGTTCATTGGCCGCGCGGCGTCGACTCGGACTGCTTTCGTCCCGACCGTCGACGGGGAGACGTCTATGAGCTGCCGGGGCCGGTCTGGCTCTATGTCGGCCGGGTGGCGATCGAGAAGAGTCTGGAAGACTTCCTCGCGCTGCCCCTGCGGGGCACCAAGGTGGTCGTGGGCGACGGGCCGGCGCGCGAAGATCTTCAACGCCGTTTTCCGGACGTCGTGTGGCGGGGCTACCGTTTCGGCGAAGACCTGGCCGCCCACTTCGCGAGCGCGGACTGTTTCGTCTTTCCGTCCCGCACCGAGACGTTCGGGAACGTGATCCTGGAGGCGCTCGCGTCGGGGCTGCCGGTGGCGTCGGTCCCGGCGCCCGGGCCCATCGATCTGATCGAGGAAGGCGTCAATGGAGCGATCGACGACAATCTCTTCGCCGCCTGCGAGCGGGCCCTGCCGCTCTCCCGTGAGCGGGCCCGGGCCAGCATCGTCCGCCGGACGCTGCGGGCGGGCCACGACGTGTTTCGCGCCCACCTGGTGCCTTTGCGGCGGGAGAGGCCGTTCGGGCTCCCGAAGGTGGCTCCGGTATTCTGACGGCGATCAAGGCAACCGCAGCAACGGTTGTCCCATGCGAATCACGGTACCCTGGGTTGCGCCTTCGCACAGGGAGAAGCCGGCCGGCGCAAAGGCGACAATGGTCGACCCCAGCTCGAACCAGCCCATCTCCTCACCCTTGCGCAGCGGTGCCTCGCAGGCGATGACATGGGGACCGGGATATGCGAGGTGCAGGAGGACATCGAGAAAGTGCAATCGAATGCTGGCCACCAAGATGGACGCGACCGGAACCAGGGTGACGACATGACCGCCGGCGCGCAGGCGGGTCCGCAGCACGGCCCGCTCGTTCTTGCAGAACAACTTCTCGACGCGGTTGACGGCGATCGGGTTGGTGTTCCAGGTGTCGCCCGAGATGTAGGTGACCCGTTCCACCGTGCAATCGGCGGGGGCGTGAAAGCGGTGGTACATGCTCGACGTGAGCCGCAGGGTGACGTAGGACCCGTCGCGATAGAGATCGACGAGCGCGGGGTCGACCAGCAGGTCGTAGAGGGTGTAGGGGAATCCCTTGGCCTGGATGAGGTCGATCCCCTCGATCCGGCCACAGGCGCCCACGATGGCGTCGCAGGGACTCGTCAGCACCGCCGGATCCGGATCGATGGGCCGCGCGCCGGGTTTGAGCTCGCGGATGAAACAGTCGTGCAAGCTGCTGAACTCCGCCTTGGCGGCCTCGTCGAGGTTCGGGTCGGCGAACAGGCGCCAGATGCCGATCGACAGATCGCGCACCGTCGGATTCGTGATCTTGCCGAACCGACCCATGAACTGGGTGGCCAGGCGTCGCGGAATGCGGTTGGTCAGCAAGAAGTTGAGGTCCTCCTGCGCCCCGACGCGGGCCAACACCGATCGAAGGAATTGGACCGCCGGGATGCTCACGGCGCCACCGGGGGCAGCTGGTGACCGCGGTCCTGTATGCGCTGGGCGCGGTGGCCCTGACGGCGTCGTTGCCCCGCCTCCGAAACCGCCTCGCGCTGTCGAGAGCGAAGCATCGGTCGCTGCGCGGGCATTCCCGCATCTCGCGCTTGGTCGCCGCCCTGGTGCCGCATTACGAATACGACGAGGCGCGCTTTTTCCGATCCGACGACGCACCGGTTGCGATCGCCGAGCGCCGGCGCGCCGGCTTCATGCGACTGGCGGCGCTTTACCAGGCGCGATTCGCGGAGACGGTCAAGATGACCCGGGAGGTCGAGGGCGGCCTCTCCGATCTGCAGTTCACCAGCCACTATCGGGTGCCGTTTCAGTACAGCCGCTTCGTGCGCCAGCACCTGTCGGCCGGCTCGTTCGTCCGTTCGTCCTCCGGCGTCCACCTCACCGACCTCGACGGAAACCGGTCCTTCGACCTGACCGGCTCCTATGGCGTCAACGTCTTCGGCACCGACTTTTACAAGGGGTGCCTCGAGCGGGGCGCCGAGGCTGCCCGGCAGCTCGGTCCCGTGCTCGGGTCCTATCACCCGGTCGTCGCGGACAACGTCAAGCGGCTCACCGAGCTCTCGGGCCTCGACGAGGTGTCGTTCCACATGTCCGGCACCGAGGCCGTCATGCAGGCGGTCCGCCTGGCCCGCTACCACACGCGCCGCCCGCAGCTGGTGCGTTTCTGCGGCGCCTATCATGGCTGGTGGGGCGACGTGCAGCCGGGGGTGGGCAATCCCTCGCCGGCCCGGGAGACCTTCACCCTCAAAGACATGGACGACAGCTCGTTGCGGGTGTTGCGCACCCGGCGCGACATCGCCTGCGTGCTGGTCAACCCGCTGCAGGCCATGCACCCGAACGCCAGCGCCCCCAGCGATTCCATGCTGGTCGACAGCGGCCGCGGCGCCGGCTTCGATCGCGGCGCCTACACGAAGTGGCTCGAGCAGCTGCGTGCCGTCTGCACCGCGCGCGGGATCGTGCTGATCTTCGACGAGGTCTTCGTGGGCTTTCGGCTGGCGCGGGGCGGCGCGCAGGAGTATTTCGGCGTCCGCGCCGACCTCGTGACCTACGGCAAGACCCTGGGCGGCGGGTTGCCGGTGGGCGTCCTCTGCGGTCGCCGGCAGCTCATGAAGCGGTTCCGCGACGAGCGCCCCGCCGACATCTGCTTCGCGCGCGGCACCTTCAATTCGCATCCCTATGTGATGACGGCGATGAACGAGCTCTTGCGAGCCCTCGAGACCCCGGAGATTGCCGGTCTCTACCAGAACCTGGAGGGCTTGCAGAATGGACGCGCGGAGCGGCTCAACCAGCGTCTCGCCAACGAGGGCCTGCCGGTCCGTGTGGCCAACCTGTCGTCGATCTGGCCGGTCTGCTACACCCGACCGTCTCGCTACAATTGGATGCTGCAATTCTACCTGCGCGCCGAAGGGCTGGCCTTGAGCTGGGTGGGGACGGGCCGTCTCATCTTCAGTCTCAACTACACGGACGCCGACTTCGAGGCGGTCGCGGACCGGTTCGTGGCCGCGTCGAGGGCCATGCAACGAGACGATTTCTGGTGGACCAGCCCGACGCTGACCAACAAGTCGATCAAGCGCCGAATTCTGCGGGAGATGCTGGCCGCCTCGTCCATGCGTTCGCGCTGAGCTCGGCTCCAGGCCGTCTCAGGCCGGCTGCTGGCGCGACGGCTCGACGAGCTCGCCCCGCAGGAGGTAGAGCGGCGCTTTGTAGTAGAGGTAGATGTCGTGGAAGGGGTCGGTCAGGATCTTGGTGAACCAGACCAGGCCGGTCTTCACGTCCCTCAGGAAGAAGAGGTGGACGGTCCGGAACAGCAACGCGCCGGCGGCGAGCGCGATCCAGAGCCGCGCCAGATGCTGCAGGAACCCGGACAGATTGGTGTGCGGTTGTTTGAAGACGCCGAAGAGCGTCGGTTCGAAATAGAGGATCACCGGCGTCAACGCCCAGACGGAATGCAAGATCACCTTGCGCCGCAGGTTGTAGCCGACCTTCACCTTCTCTTTGTACTCGTGGGTGGCCTGATTGACCTCGTCGTAGCCCTTGGGCTCGAAGAAGAAGTGGCCGACCTGCCGGATGCACATCGCGAAGGTCCAGCCGAACAGCGCCGCCACCACCGGGTGCGTGAACAGCAGCACGTAGGTGACGAGGAAGCTGATAGCGCTCACCAGGTGCAGCGATTGGTTGATGCGGCTGTGGTGGTAGTAGCGGTGATCGTCCCAGCGTTGCTCGGCGAGTGTCTCGAAGAAACCGTTCATTGGGGTGCCTCCCGAACAATACTGTCACCCCGTTATTGGCAATCAGAAAGCGACCTTATCGCAACGTTCTGGTCACGAACGCGCGTTGCCGAAATCGGGAGCCCGAACGAGGGAGAGGCTGACCCAGACGCCGGTGCTGAAATAAAGGGACATCCAGGGGATCTCACCTTTCCAATCGTTCCAGTCGCGGGTGACCACCCGTCGCAGCGCGGAATCGCGCAGGCCCTGGGCGGGCGTGAGATAGCCACGGCCGTTCTCGGAATCCACGCGGTGGCGCGACACGTACATGGGCACTTCGATGGCGAACATGAACACGAAGTAGGCGGAGAGGAGAAAGAGCGATGTTCCCAGGAAACCTCGCAGCCTGCCGGCGAAACGAAACCAGAGGTGGACGAAGCTCAGCAGAACCAGGGCCGAAGCGAGCGTCCAGGTCGACTCCTCGAGGACGTTGCCAAGGTAGTTTGTCGTCAGGACCGCATACCAGGAGAACAGCTCGGCGACGACGATCAGCGGAATCAGGAGCCGGGCGGCTCGGGTCACCCACCTCGCGCCCACCCGCTCGGCGGCCTCGCGTAGCAGGAACGCCCACTGCGCGATGAAGGCCACCTCCGCCACCGAGGCGACCGTGCGACCGACCGCCACGCTCGAGAGCCATGAGTCGTGAAAACAGATCCGCTGAACGTCGGCCCTGGGAAAGATCGATCGAAAGGCGCACCCGAGCACGAACAGCGCGGAGAGGATCAATTGCCGCCGGCGAACCGCGTAGAGGCTCACGCTCAGGCTGGGCCTGCTGCGCATCAGGGACGCGGCCACGAAGACCCAGGCGCACAGGTTGAACGCGCTGACGACGAAGAGGAAGGTCGTCCAAACCGTTATTCCAAGGGTCGGAGGCTCTGGCACGGCGGCGAGTGTGCGCACGTTAATGGCCAACGGCAACAAACGGTCGCCGCCGGAGGCAACAGCGCGAGAGCGCCGTGTGACAAACGGTGACGGAATCGTTACGGGCGCGTGCCCGCCCGAGGCCCAGGGGATTGCGGGTCGTTTTGTTGCGCCAACCAGGCGACGGCTTCGTCCTCCGCCCAGTACCGCGGACGCCACGGCCAGCGCCCGCCGACGAAGCCGGTGTGCCCGCCCCAGGTCGACACCTCGAACCGGACGTCGGCCGAGGCCGCGGCGCGGGAAGTCGCCACGGCGGCGGCGGGAAAGAACGGATCGTCCTCGGCGGTGATGCAGAGGGTGGGGATCCGGATGCGCGGGAGATACCCGAGCGCGCTCGAGTCCCGGTAGTAGTCGTCGGCGCTGCTGAACCCATACAGGGGCGCCGTGACGCACTGGTCGAACTCGCCGAACGTCGCGGCGAGGCGGATACGTTCGGGATCGAGGGAGGCGGTCTCCGTGGGAAAGCGCGCGATGAGATCCAGCGCCTTCGCCTTGAGCCTCCTCAGAAAGTGCGCGGCGTAGAGTCGGCCAACCGGTCGTTCGAGGTAGCGGGCCGCCGCCGCGAGGTCGTAGGGGACGGAGATGGTGGCGGCGGCCCGGATGAAGCTCGCCGCTCCCACCTCGCCCAACCACTTGAGGAGCACGTTGCCGCCCAGCGAAAAGCCGATAGCGTAGAGCGGGACGTCGGGCTCCCGCGCGGCTAGGGATCGCACAACCAGGTCCAGATCCCCGGTCTCGCCCGAATGATAGAGGCGCGGCCGGCGGTTGCGGAGCCGGCGCTTGATGTCCTGCGGATCGCGCGCGCACGAGCGAAAGTTGAGGACCGTGCTGCGCCATCCGGTCTGGGCCACCAGCAGCGCCAGCCCCTGCGTGTGCAGCGAGTGCGCGCTCCCTTCGAGGCCGTGAAGCAAGAGCACGCGCGGCGATCCCGCCGGCCCCGCCGCATGGTCGAGCATCAGGTCGTCGCCGTCGGGCGTGCTCAACACCTCGCGATCGAACGTCATCAGCCGTCGGGAGCGTGCCAGGCGCGCCCAGACGGTCTGAAGGTGCGCCCCGGGAAGCCACCAAGGGGCCGGATGTCGGTCCGTCGCTGGCATACGGTGACAAGAGTGTGCGACACGTCGCGCCGGGGCAACCAGGGATCCCTCGCCCGCCGACCGCTTCCGCGGCGGGCGGGCGAGGTTCTTGTCTCGAGCTCTAGTGCGAGAAATTGAACAGGTCGAAGAGATCGCCGATTGCCGGGCTGTTCGTCGGCACGTAGGGGTTCGAGCTGGCGTGCGTCGGGTTCGGGAGGTTATCGCGGCTGCGCTTGGACACCGGCGCGAGACCCCAGTTCCGATTGATGAACTTCAAAACCGAGACGTGGTCCGAGTACTCGTGCGAGATGCGACCGCCGGTTGCCAAGGGCGAAATGACCAGCATGGGGACCCGGCTGCCGTCGCCGAAGAAGTCAACCGGCTGGACGTAGCCCGAGTCGTAGTAGCCACCGGCCTCGTCGAAGGTCACGAGGATGGCGGTGTCCTTCCAGAGGTTGGGTTGGCTCTGGACCAGATCGACGATCTTCTTGGTGAAGGCCTCGAACAGGTCGAGCTTCGAGGAGGCCGGGTGTCCGTCCACGGCTCCGCTCGGTTTCACGAACGACACAGCGGGCAGCTGACCGTTGGCGATCCCGGCGTAGAGATCGGTCGTATCCTTGAGGTGCGCTTGGCGGGCCGCCGTGTTGGTCATGATCCGGCTGCTGTACTGGAAGAAGTTGCAGATGTCGCAGTAGACGTTGGCCGGGTTGGTGTAGTTCGGGTCCTGGACGTAGCGGTCGAACTGGTCCCCGAAGTAGGCAAACGAAACGTCCTTGGCCCGAAGCTGGTCACCGATGGTCGGGATCATGGACGGTGGGACGGTGAAGGCATTGACGGCTCCGGTATTGACCGTGCCATCGCCGAAATAGCCCGGGGCGTAGTTGTTGAGCAGGAAGTAGTGGCCCGGCACGCACTTCGGGTCGACCTCGTAGGGGAGCGACGCGAGGTAGCCGAGAACAGACCCGACGCCCGGCTGATCCGAGTCGGAGCAGTCGCTGTACGACCCGCCGCCCGCGGGATTGCCGCTGGCGTCCGTCGTCCCGTAACCGTCCTGCGTATACCAGTTGTTCGTTCCGGGCTGCGGATCGGGATTTTCGATCTCGTTCGCTGGCGGTGTCGTCGCGGTGCCGTTTCCGTCGCTGTGGTAGACCTCATCGCCGGTACCGAGGATGATGTGGTTCGCGCCGGTGCCGCCCAGGGCGGCTTGGTGGTAGTTGTCGCTCATCGCGTAGGTGTTCGCGAGCGAGGTGAGGTACGGTGCGTCGCCCTGCTGGACGTTGTAGAAGCCGAGAGCGGTCGAGCCTTCACCGGTCGAAAGGTCGTTGAACCCGGCGGCTTGCGGCAGACCGTTGGTCCCGGCGCCGACGCTGACCTCGACCCAGGCGAACAGGTCATTCAGACATCCGGAGGGGTTCGAAGCCGTGGCGTAAAGGACGTTGCAATCGAGTTGCTGCCAAGCCTCGTAGTAACGATGGACCGGGCTCGCCGCGTACGCATCGTAGGGAACACCCGGCGTCAACTGGAAGGGGCCGGGCGGCAGATCGTTGACGAACGGTATCCGCGTGTCGGGGACGTTCAGGCTCGCGATCCCGGTGCCCCCGGTCGTCAGAAGGACGGCGTCCTGGGGCTCCAGACCATTTTCGAAGGCCTGGGCGACGGGAACCGACGAGATGAACGGCGCCGCGGGTCCTCCGACGGCCGGCGGAGGCAGCCGCGCGTAGGGCGTCTTGTCGCCCGGGCTGACCTGGAAGCCCAACGGCAGGGGATCGGCGAGCGGGGGAGAGGTGCCCGTCGGGTTCGAGTCCACGGCCGAGAACTGGGTGGCGAGACCAAAGTTGGGTCCAGGCGTGCCGTCGGCGTTGACGATCCCCTTGGAGAGAAGGTTGTCGACCTGCTGACCGTGCTTCGGCTGGTACGTCGCAAAGACGTGATCGAACGATCGGTTTTCACCCAGGATGACGATGACGTGTTTGATGGGCGACTGCGTGTGGCTATCGCCGCTTCCGGCGAAGGTGGTGCCCGCCGCGAGGTCGGTCTCGACCGATGTCGAATCCGATGCGGGATCGCTGTTTCCCGACATGCATCCCGCGAGCATCGATGTTGTCGCGAAGATCCGAAGGCCAATTCGTTTGCGCATGACTGAGTCCTTTCGTACGTGTCGTGCAATTTCTCTGCGCACCAGAGCGCAGAACCGCTGTACCACCCGCGATGGCGCAGCACCGTGTCGTCTCCGCAAACGATCGCTCCGCGAATTGCGGCAGTGCGACGGGTGGCTTACGGCGCCGTTGCGAGCGCCTGAAGGACCGTTTTTTGGGGCCGTCGTCGCGGGGCTTTTTTTCCCCGGGCGGTCGTGTTAACGCAACGGGCAGCGGGATGCGCGGAGGGAGCTCATAGATGTCGGTTCTGATCGTCGGTGGTGCCGGGTATATCGGCAGCCAGACCGCCAAGCGGGCGGCCGAGGCGGGGCTCGAGCCCGTCGTCCTCGACAACCTGGTGTACGGGCACCGCTGGGCGGTCAAATGGGGGCCGCTGGTCGAAGGGGATCTCGCCGACGGCCACCTGATCACCCGGGTGATCAAGGAACACCGCGTGACCGCCGTGATCCATTTCGCCGCCTACGCCTACGTTGGCGAGTCGGTCAGCAATCCGCGCAAGTACTTTCGCAACAACGTCGTCAACACGCTCAACCTGCTCGACGCCATGGTCGATAGCGGCGTGCGCGACATCGTCTTCTCGTCGACCTGCGCCGTTTACGGTGAGCCCG